>WNFY01003355.1_pt1 | contig 17458 bp, 15 predicted proteins | sample 5400091 | NCBI WGS metagenome assembly WNFY01 (sample SAMN13153364, study PRJNA577476) | soil metagenome | isolation source: 60 cm soil or saprolite under grassland replicate 1 | place: USA:California | collected 2016-06-15
CCGGGTTCACCTGGGCCTTCGACACCGGCTCGGGCTTCGGAGCGTTCGGGAGCAACGGCTTCGTGACGTCGTTCGCGGCGTGCGGCACCTACGGCGTCGCTGCAGAGGCGAAGGACAAGGACGGCGGCGTCTCTGCGCCGTTCGCGTCGCCGGCCGCCGTGCACGTCTTCTCCGGCGCGTTCCGGCCGCCGATCGACCCGGACTCGCTCAACCTCGTTCAGCGCGGCCAGGTCGTACCGGTCAAGATCACCGTGGGCTGCAACGGGTCCCGGAGCGGGCTCCAGCCGGCGATCGCGATCCGCAGCGGCGACTACGACCCGAACGTCGATCCCGACGATGACAGCTACGTGGTCGCGGACAGCGTGTCGAACGCAGACACGAACGGCGTGATGCGCGAGGTGGGCGATGAGTATCACTACAACCTCGTCGTGCCGAACGGGCCGGCGGGAACGATCTACACGGTGCTCATCCGTCCCTTCGGCGGGACCACGCCAGTCATGTACGCGCTCTTGAAGATCAGGAGATAGCAGGCAGCGGGGCGGCTCGGTCCGCCCCGCTACTTGGCGAACTCGACGGCGCGGGACTCGCGGATCACGGTCACCTTGATCTGACCCGGATACTCGAGCTGGTCCTCGATCTCGCGCGCGATCTCGTGCGAGAGCAGGACGGCGCCGTCGTCGTCGACCTCTTTCGGCTTGACGATCACGCGGATCTCCCGGCCGGCCTGAAGGGCGTAGACCTTCTCGACGCCCGGGTGTCGGGCAGCGACCTCCTCGAGCGCCTCGAGCCGCTTGATGTACTGCTCCAGGCTCTCGCCGCGCGCTCCCGGCCGGGAAGCCGAGATCGCATCGGCTGCGATGACCAGGACCGCCTCGACCGTCTGCGGCTCGACCTCGTAATGGTGTGCCTCGATCGCGTGCACGACCGCGGGCGACTCCCCGTAGCGGCGCGAGTACTGCGCCGACAGGATCGCGTGTGAGCCCTCGACTTCGTGCGTGAGCGCCTTGCCGATGTCGTGTAGGAGCGCGGCGCGCTTGGCCGTCTTGACGCTCGCCTGGAGCTCGGCCGCCATGATCCCGGCCAGATGGACGACCTCGAGCGTGTGCTTGAGGACGTTCTGGCCGTAGCTCGTCCGGTAGCGCAGCCGACCGAGGATCTTCACGAGCTCTTCGTGCAGCTCCCCGCAGTTGGCCTCGAACACGGCCTGCTCGCCCGCCTGGCGGATGAGATCGTCGATCTCCGCCTTCGACTGGTAGTACATCTCTTCGATCCGCGCCGGGTGGATGCGGCCGTCCTCGATCAGCTTGCCCAGCGTCAGCTTCGCGACCTCGCGGCGGATGCCGTCGAACGACGAGATGACGACCGCCTGCGGGGTGTCGTCGATGATCACGTCGACGCCCGTCAGGTGCTCGAGCGCGCGGATGTTGCGGCCCTCGCGGCCGATGATCCGGCCCTTCATGTCGTCCGAAGGAAGCTCGATCAGCGAGACCGTCGTCTCGGAGGCGTGGTTCGCGGCCACGCGTTGGAGCGCATCGGCGACGAGGTTGCGTGCCCGGCGCTTCGCCTCGCCGCGCGCCTCTTCCTCGGCCTGGCGGACACGGCGCGCGAGCTCGTGCCGGACCAGCTCCTCGGAGCGCTCCAGCAGATGCGCCTTCGCCTCGTTGACGGTCATTCCCGAGATCCGCTGGAGCTCCTCGAACTGTGTCTCGCGTGCGGTTTTCAGCTCGTCCTGAAGCTGCTTGGCGTGCGTCTCTCGGTCGGCGAGGCCCTGCTCGCGGCGTGACAGCTCCGTCAGCTTGCGGTCGATCTCCTCTTCCTGCGCCAGGACGCGCTCCTCGATCTTCATCGTCTCGGCGCGGCGCGCTGCGATCTCCTGCTCGATCGTGCTTCGGAGGCGGACGGTTTCCTCACGCGCCTCGATCTGCGCCTCGCGCCGCAGCGCTTCGGCGTCCCGTTTCGCCTCGCTGACGAGCAACTGGCGGGTTCGGCGTGCAGCGGCCAGGCGAGAGCCGGTCAGTGCATAGAGCGAGAGAAAGGCGACACCGGCTCCTGCTACCAGTCCGATCGCGATCCCGATGACGACGAGCATGCACGCTCCCTACCTCGTGCCGGAGTAGGCCCGGCTGGGGTCCGAGTTGTCCGCGCCGGAGCGCGGCGCTCATCCAGCACCGCTACACCGGACATGCTCGAATCGGGGCGTGCGAGGCTTGCGCGAGCCTCGACGGGCGGTTCAACTCACCGCCGCTCTGAGTTCGCCTCCTTTGCGCTCATCGTCGCTCTCTGGGATCTCTGGGTCTTGGGTCCGATTCGGAAACACGTGAGATGCAGGCAAAATGTGAATGAAGCCCCCCTATCCTAGCGCCGCCCGGGGGGTTGACGCAATGGACGCTTCGATCACGTCCGGCTCGAAGCCGCGGCTCGTGAGCAATCGAGCGGTCGCCGGCCCAGGGCCGCGACGGAGGACGATCCGCTCTGCTCGTACCCGCTCCGGCTCGAGCTCTCCCAGCGCCGCCTCGATCAGCTCACCCGGCAGGGACTGAGTTTCGAGGTCGTACCGGATCGCGGCATCGCCCTTCCCGCGCTCCGCGAGAGCGCGGGCGCGATTGGCGGCGAACCTGGCCTCGTTCAGCGCGCCCTCGTCGCGTAGCCGTGCGAGGACCTGCTCGGCCTCCGCCGGGTCGACTCCCGCGCGTTCGAGCCGTTCGCGCAAACCGCGCTCGGAGAAGTCGCGCCGCGCGAGCGCCTTCGTGGCGACGTCGAGAGCCCGCAACTAGCTGGACGCGACCTCCGCCGGCTCCTTGACGACCGGCGCAGCCTCTGCCTCGCGCTCCGGCAGCAGGCGCGCCGAGACGACTTGCTCCGGCCCGGCGAGCGCCTGGACCCGCGCCAGGATCTGCTGACCGACGTCCGGGTGCTCGCGCAGGAAGGCGGTGGCGTTCTGGCGTCCCTGGCCGAGCCGCTCGTCCTCGAAGCTGAAGTGGGAACCCGACTTCTGGACGATCTTCCGCTCCAGAGCCGCGTCGAGCACCGTGCCTTCCCAGGAGATCCCGGTGCCGTAGATGATGTCGAACTCGGCCTGCTTGAACGGCGGCGCGACCTTGTTCTTGACGACCTTCACGCGCACGCGGTTGCCGAACGCCTCCACCCCGTCCTTGAGCGTCTCGATCCGGCGGATGTCGAGCCGCACCGACGAGTAGAACTTCAGCGCCCGGCCTCCGGGAGTCGTCTCGGGGTTGCCGAACATGACCCCGATCTTCTCCCGGAGCTGGTTCACGAAGATGCAGATCGTGTCGGTTCGGTTGAGGGTGCCGGCGAGCTTGCGCAGCGCCTGGCTCATCAGGCGCGCCTGGAGGCCGACGTGCGTGTCACCCATCTCTCCTTCGATCTCGGCCTTCGGCGTCAGCGCGGCGACCGAGTCGATCGCGACCACGTCCAGCGCCCCGGAGCGCACCAGCAGCTCGGCGATCTCGAGCGCCTGCTCGCCGGTGTCGGGCTGCGAGACGAGCAGGTCGTCGATGTTCACCCCGATCCGCTTCGCGTAGGCCGGGTCCATCGAGTGCTCGGCGTCGATGAAGGCGCAGATGCCTCCCCGCCGCTGGGCCTCGGCGATGACGTGGTAGACGAGCGTCGTCTTGCCTGAAGACTCCGGGCCGAAGATCTCGACGATGCGCCCACGCGGCAGGCCGCCGATCCCCAGCGCGAGATCGAGCGAGAGCGAGCCCGTGGAAACGGCGCCGATCGCGACCTGCGCCTGGTCGTTCATGCGCATCACCGAGCCTTTGCCGAACTGCCGCTCGATCTGGCCGAGCGCGGTGTCGAGAGCCTGCTCGCGGTCCAACGTCATCTACCTCCTAGAACCACCGATTCGAGGACTTCATACTGCGCCCCGCCGGGGCGTAGACGTGACAGGTAAACAGCAGCATCGGACGGACTGAATGGTTCCAGGTCCGGTAGCTGCGGCCGCAGCCGTGGACGGACTTTGAAGCGCAGGACGGTCACGTGCGGCAGCCACTCCCGGCGCTCGGGCTCGTAGACGCCCAGCGCTTCCAGCCGCGTGTGCAGATCGCGCGCCAGCAGCCCGGCGCGGCCGCCCTCGTCGTCGAGCGCGAGCATGCCGACGCTGCGCGTCTCGCGGTAACGCCGAAGCGACAGGAGCGGCCGTTCGGCACCCGCAGCCGCCTCGCGCAGCGCATCGAGGATCGCCTCGACCTCGCCGACGGGCCGGTGGCCGAGAAACGCGAGCGTGATGTGCAGGTGCTCGGCGGAGAGCACCCGGACGTCGCGCGCGTCGCCAAAAGCGTGGCGCTGCCACTCGACGAGCTCGCGCACCGTCTCCGGCGGAAGCCGAAGCGCGCAAAAGAGGCGCATCCGTTCACGGCCTTCGAAGCTAGCAGGGACTTTCGCGCGTGTCTGTGTCAACTCTGTGCCAGAAGTGTGCGCACGACGTGGAGCGCGGCAGCCGTCGCCCGCCCACGGATCGCGGAGCGGTCGCCGGGGAGGTTGAGCTCCCGCGAGGCGGTCCCCTCGGTCCCCTCCGCGTGCAGATAGACGAGCCCGACCGGTTTCTCCGGAGTGCCGCCGCCCGGCCCCGCAATCCCGGTCACCGCGACCGCCACGTCAGCGTCCAGCCGCGCCCGCGCGCCTGCGGCCATCGCCGCTGCGACCTCGGCGGACACGGCTCCGTGCCGCGCGAGTAGCTCCTCGGATACGCCCAGCTCCGCCCGCTTGACCACGTCCGCGTAGGCCACGACGCCGCCGAGGAAGGCGTCGCTCGAGCCCGGCACCGAGGTCAGTCGCGCCGCCACGAGCCCGCCGGTGCAGGACTCCGCGGTAGCGAGCGACAAACCCCGCTTCAGGCAGGCCGCCAGCACGAGCTCCTCGACCGGCCGCTCGTCCTCGGCGAAGAGGTACTCGCCGAGCCGCTCGCGCAGCCCGGTGCCGAGCCGATCGGCGGCAGACGACGCCTCCGCATCGAAGACGAGATCGACGTGGATCTCGAAGTCGCGCGCGCAGACCGTCGCCAGCAGGCCGGGCGCCTCTCCCCCGGCCTCCGTCAGCGCCCGCGCCACCGCCGACTCGCTTGCGCCGTAGAACCGCAGCACTCGCCTTTCGGGTTCACGCGCGCGTGCGAGGACTGCGCGCACCGGCGAGGTCTCGAGCGCTTGCGGCCAGAGGCGGCGCAACTCGGACGGCGGTCCCGGCAGGACCACGAAGACCGTGTCTTCGGCCTCCAGCACCAGAGCCGGCGCGGTGCCGGCAATCCCGACCACCTGGGCGCCCACCGGCAGCGTCGCCTGCTTGCGGACGCCCTCGGCGAAGTCCGCATAGGGACGCCGCAGGCGCTCCGCAACACCGCGCGAGACGGCCTCGATCTCGGCCTCGAGCGCGCGGCCGACGGCCAGCTCACGGCCGGTTGCGCGCGCCAAGAGCTCGACCGTGCGATCGTCGTGCGTCGGCCCGAGGCCGCCCGAGACCGCGCAGAGATCAGCTCGCAGGCCCTCGCGGAGCGCCGCCTCGAGCTCGGCTGGGTCGTCCCCCACAATCTCGATCCGCGCCGGCTCGATCCCGAGCCGCAGCAGCTCGCCGGCCAGGAACGGCCCGTTCCGGTCGGTCCGCTCGCCGCGGACGAGCTCGCTGCCGGTGACGACTACGACCCCGCGCGGGCGGGTCAAGCGGTCGCGGGAGCGACCGAGACGCCGCGCGCGGTCACGAGCACCATCACGGATCGCCCGCTGCCGGGGAGCAACACGGGCTTACCGTTGACCGCGACCTTGACGTTGCCGGGGTTGCCGAAGTTGATCCAGAGCCGCCGCGCGACGAGGGGCCCGAGGTGCTGGCGGTACTGCAATGTCCCGGTGTAGAGCGTCCTGCCGCTCGAGGAATAGTTCCGCACGTCCATCCAGCAGTTCCCGCTGGTCGCGACCACGAAGAAGTGGATCCTTGCGGGGCGTGCCGCCTTGCGCTGCTTCTTCGGCCGAGGCCCCGGAGTCTGCGTCCTGGTGCTGGTGGTGCCGAGGTTCGGGATCGGCGGATTGTTGTCGTTGCCGCTGCCGAACTTGAACGCGGCGATGACGAACGCGCAGACGATCGCAATCCCGCCCAGGGCGACCACGACGCCGCGCCGCTCCAACCGTCTATGCCGCTGGTGGACCGTCGAGCTCCGGCGCGCGACAACCGGCTCGCGCGACTCATCCTCGCCGACCGCGTAGCGCGAGTTGTACTCGTCGACGTAGAGCTGCCCGTCGAGCCCGAGGTAATCCGAATATGTCCGCAGGAAGCCCTTGACGTACGTCTGGGCCGGAAGCGCGTCGAAGTTCTCTTCTTCCAGCGCCTGCAGGTAGCGGGCCCTGATCTTGGTGGCCAGCTCGACGTCAGAGAGTTCCAGCTGCTGGCGGTAGCGCGCCTCGCGCAGGCTGTTGCCGATCTCGAACACGGGAGAGGGCGATTGTAGCCCGGTCTAACCGAAGTAGTTCAAGAGCGCATAGAAACCCAACGCAAGCGCTGCGGTGAGCCCGGTACACAGCGACAGCAGGCCCAGCAGCTTCCCGGCTCGCGCGAGCCCGGCCCCGCCGGCCCGGCCGAGCGTGCGCTCGATCCGGAACTGCGCTTTCCGCGCCAGCAGCAGCGCGAGCAACCCGAGCAGCGCCGAGCCGCAGGTCGCCTCCGTCCCCTGGACGATCGTCACGTCCTTCAGTTGCCGCGCTGCCACGTAGCCGGCGACCGGGAGCAGAAGCCCGAGGAGCGCGCACGCGACCGAGCCTCGCGCCGCGTCGTTCCTCGCGCGGGCGCTACTGCTTCTGGTAAGGCTGACCATCTGCTGCGGGTGGGATCGAGCGACCGATGATGCCAGCGACGGCGATCAGCGTGAGCACGTACGGGAGGGCCTGGAAGAGGACGGGCCACGCCGCGGACTCCGATGCGGACAGGTCCGGCAGGCGCTGGGCGAGCGCGCTCGAGAAACCGAACAGCAGGCAGGCCGCGAAGGCTCCGAACGGCCGCCAGCCGCCGAAGATGAGCGCCGCCAGCGCGATGAAGCCGCGCCCTGCCGTCATGTTCTCGGTGAACGCGTTGACGTAGCCGAGCGAGAGGAACACGCCCCCGAGCGCCGCGAGGGCGCCGGAGAGCGTGACCGCCGCGTAGCGCGTCCCGTAGACGGAGATGCCGACGGTGTCGGCCGCACGGGGATGCTCGCCCACCGAGCGGACACGTAGGCCGATCGCCGTCTTGAACAGCGCCAAGTAGGACATCGGCAGGAGCGCCAGGCTGAGCCAGATCATCAGGTTCAGCGAGCCGAACGAGTTCACGAGGAAGTTCCCGAGCCCGTGAGGCGGGATGCTGTGCAACCAGCCGAGGTGGACATCCGGAACAGCGGGCAGGTTCTGCGGCGTGCCGTTGTTGCCGTAGATGTCGTTGTAGAGGTAGCCCGTGATCCCGAGGGCCAGGAAGTTGACCGCGGTCCCGCCGACGATCTGGTCGGCGCGGAGGTGGATGGCGAAGATCGCGTAGATGAAGGCCAGGGCGGCTCCACCGGCCAGCCCGATCACGACCCCGCCGAGCCAGGAGCCCGTCTTGTCGGCGCCCCACGCTCCGAAGAAGGCGCCCATCAGCATCATCCCCTCGAGACCGATGTTCACGACTCCGCTCCGCTCGGAGAACATTCCGCCGAGGGCCGCGAAGGTCAGCGGCGTGGCCCACCGGAGCGTCGCTGCGATGAGCGCGGACCAGACGAAGGTGCCCTCCAGGTTCGAGGCCTGCGTCTGCATCACCGCGAGCGCCAGGCCGACCCCGACGATGCCGGCGACGACGGCGCCACCGCCGATGCGTCGCTCGCCGCGGGCGAAGGCCCAGATTCCGGCAGCGGCCCCGAGGATCCCGAGTGCGACGGGCCCCGGCGGCGTTCGGAGCGTCGCGGGGGGCAGCGCGAGCCAGAAGCCGACGATGGCGAGCCCGATCCCGAGGATGCCGATCGAGCGCGGCGACGAGAGCGTCGTCCAGACGGCCCTCCCGTTGAGCCTCTCGGCACGCGCGATCATGACTCTACCCGCCTCCGAGGGAACGGCCTTCGGAGGGCGCGCCAGACGTACAGGACGAGCAGATCGACACCTACGAAGAGGACGACGAGCCCCTGGATGATCTGCGTTAGGTTGCCGGCGAGCTCGGGCTTGAAGACGGACGGATCGAGGTTGCGGGTCGACGTCCCGGTGAGCAGCGCCCCGAAGAGCAGAGCGGCGAAGAAGATGCCGAGCGCGTTGTTTCGTCCGAGCAGCGCGACGGCGATGCCGATGAAGCCGATCTGCACGCTCTGCACCACCGTCAGGTCGAGGTTGAACTCCCAGCCGAGGATGTCGATCGAGCCGGCGAGTCCGGCGAACGCGCCGGAGATGGCCATTGCCAGGAAGTAGTTGCGCGGGACGCTGATGCCGCCATAGCGCGCGGCTTCGGCGTTGAACCCGACCGCCTTGACCTCATAGCCGAGCGTCGTCCGGTTGAGGACGAGCCAGTAGACGACCAGGGCGCCGAGGGCGATGAAGAAGCCGATGTGCAGTCCTTGGAGCGTCGGGAAGCCCCAGAAGACATCGAGCCTCGCGCTCTGCGCCACGGGCCGTGTCACCGGCGCCGATAGGGCCCGTGGATCCTGCATCGGCCCGTTGAAGCCGACGAGGTAGCTCCCGACCCAGAGGGCGATCCAGTTGAGCATGATCGTCGTGATCACCTCGTGGGCGCCCACCGTCGCCTTCAGCAGGCCGGCGATACCCGCCCAGAGCGCCCCCGCGAGGGTCGCAGCGGCCATGGCGATGATCACGTGCACCGGGCCCGGCAGGCCGGCGAACCAGACGCCGAACTGGACACCGACGATCGCGCCGATCGTGTACTGGCCGTTGCCGCCGATGTTGAAGAGGCCACAGCGAAACGCGAACGCGACCGCGATCCCGGTCAGGATCAGCGGGGTGACGATGATCAGCGTCTGCTGAAGGTCCATCGCCGACCGGGAGGCCGTGTCCCACGGAAACCAGACACGTGTGTCGGTGAACGGGATCCCGATCTTGTGCGAGCCGACGTGGAAGAACCAGTTCAGCCCGGTGCCGTCGAAGATGGCGCGATAGGTCGAGAGCGGGTTCTTCTTGGTTGTGGCCAGGATGACGAGCCCGCCGATGAAGAAGGCGATGACGGCCGTCAGTAACGGTGTGATGATGCCGCCGGCCCGCTGGTAGCCGGCTAGGCGCTCGGCAACGCTCGGAGGGCCGGCCTCCGGCGAGGAAGCAGGCGGGGGCGGTGTCGCCGCCTCGCTCAGGCCGCTTCTCTCCCGCGCCCGCCCGTCATGGCGATGCCGAGCTCTTCCTCGGTCACGTCGGGCGGGTACTCGGCGACTATCCGGCCCTCGTAGATGACGAGGATCCGGTCCGACAGCGAGAGGATCTCCTCGAGCTCCAGCGAGACGAGCAGGACCGCCTCACCACTGTCGCGCGCCTCGATCAGACGCTGGTGCACGAACTCGATTGCCCCCACGTCGAGGCCGCGCGTGGGTTGGGCCGCAATCAGCACCCGCGGGTCTCGCGCGATCTCCCGCGCGAGGACGACCTTTTGCTGATTGCCGCCCGAGAGCGCGGAGGCAAGCGTCTGCGGGCCCCCGCCCCGCACGTCGAACTGCTTCAGCAGGCCGCGGGCCCGATGGATGATCCGCCGAGGGAAGAGCCAGCCGAAGCGGGAGTTCGGCTCCTTGTCGAAGTCGTGCAGCGCGAGGTTCTCGGCGAGGCTGAAGTTGAGCACGAGGCCCCGGCGTTGCCTGTCCTCGGGTATGTGTCCGAGGCCCAGGTCGAGGATCCTGTTTGCAGATGACCCCGTGACGTCGTGTCCACCGAGCCGTACTCGGCCGGCCGACGTGCGACGGAGGCCGGTCACCGCCTCGACGACCTCGGACTGTCCGTTTCCGTCGACGCCGGCGAGCCCGACGATCTCACCTGCGCGCACGTCGAAGGTGACGCCCTTGATCGCCTCCAGTCCGCGGTCGTCGAGCACATGGACGTCCTCCACCTCCAGGAACGGCTGCCCGGCGGCCGCGGCGGCCTTCTCGACCCGCAGGAGGACCTCGCGGCCGACCATCATGCGGGCCAGCCCTCCCTCCGTCGCACCCTCGTGCGGCACAGTGCCAATCTTCTTTCCGCGCCGGAGCACAGTGATCCGGTCGGCGATCTCGAGCACCTCGTTCAGCTTGTGGCTGATGAAGATGACCGAGAGGCCCTCGCGCGTGAGCGTCCCGAGGATCTCGAAGAGCTCGCCGGCCTCCTGCGGTGTCAGCACTGCCGTCGGCTCGTCGAGGATCAGGATGTCCGCGCTGCGATAGAGCGCCTTCAGGATCTCGACTCGCTGCTGCTGGCCCACGCCGATGTTCTCGACCCGTGCCTGTGGATCGATCGCGAAGTTGAAGGTGCCGGCGAGATGTTCGACGCGCCGGTTCGCGGCGCGGTAATCGAGCAGCACGCCGGCATGGGTCGGCTCGCTGGCCAGGACGATGTTCTCCGCCACCGTCATCACCGGGATCAGCATGAAGTGCTGGTGCACCATTCCGATGCCGCGCGCGATCGCGTCCTTGGGCGAGTTGATTCGCACCGGCTCGCCCTTGATCCGGATCTCGCCCTCGTCCGGGTGGTAGAGCCCGTAGAGGATGTTCATCAGCGTCGACTTTCCGGCGCCGTTCTCGCCGAGCAGCGCGTGAACCTCGCCCCGGCGAAGATCGAAGTCGATGTGGTCGTTGGCGAGGACCCCGGGGAAGTGCTTCGTGACCCCGCGGAGCTCGAGGACCGGCCGCTCGTCGTCGACCATGTGGTAATCCTAGGGGGCGGGACCGCGCCCGCCCCCTAGGAAGCGTTCTCTACTTGCTCGGGGGCTTGATCTTGCCCTCGGCGATCAGCTTCGCGATGCGGTTGGCCTTCTTCGTGATGTACGTCCGGTCGGCCGCGGAGAGCTTGGTGCTCAGCTTGCCGTAGCCGACGCCGTGGTTCTTGACGGTGTAGTTCTTGTTGAACGCGCCCTTGAAGCCCGTGGGATTCGCCTTGTAGGCCTTGATCGCCTCGAAGACGGAGAGATCGACGTGCTTCGTGGCGCTCGTCAGGATGTGCGGCCCGAGGAAGCTCTGGTCGGCGTCGACGCCGATCCCCCAGAGATGCTTCTGCTTGGCCGCGCTGAGCCCGCCGAGCCCGCAGGCACCGGCCGCCTCGAACTCGACGCGCGAGCCCTTGGCGATCTGGTTGAGCGTCGTCTCCTTGCACTTGGCCTGGTCGGCGAAGGTCGGGTCGTTCGCGTAGTCGATGTAGACCTTGATCTTCCTGTTGGCCTTGTGTGCGCCCGCCCGGTAGCCCGCGAGGAAGCGGGTGATCGCCGGGACCTTGTTCGCACCGACACCGCCGACGACCATCTTGCCCTTGACCGGGTGACGCGTCTCCCAGAGACCGGCGATGTAGCCGACGAGGTAGCCCGCCTCCTGCTCGCGGAACTGGATTCCGCGCACGTTCGGTGGGTGCGAAGTGAGCCCGCTCCAGTCGACGTCGACACCTGCGAACTTCGTGTTCGGGAACGCGGGAGCCACGTCGTCGAGCGGGCCGAACTCGAAGAGGACACCGACCGCGATGACGAGGCCGTTGCCGTCCTGCGCGGCGGCCTGGAGGTTCGGCTTCCGGTCCGCCGCCGACTTGGTGATGTAGACGCGGCCCTTGACCTTCAGCTCCTTGATCGCCCGCTGCAAGCCCACGTAGGACAGATGGTTGAAGCCCTTGTCGTTGAGGCCGCCGATGTCGGTGACGAGAGCGACCTTGACCGCGGCATCGCCCTTTGTGGGCGCGGCACGACCGATTCCTGCGACGGCGGCAATCGCCACCGCCAGGACGCCGACGATCGTTGCGACCGCAAGCGTCATCCAAGTCTTTCGTTTCACTTCGTTCCTCCCCAGTTGGGTGCTCAGGTGATGCTAAGCCGCGACCCCTGTGTCCGGCAAGGGGTAAGACGCCCGATTTTTGGCTTAGTTAGCCTGAACTCGGTCGAAATCGGACTCTGTGACGAGCACTCGCCGGGGCTTTGAACCCTCGTAGCCGGAGATGATTCCGCGGCGCTCGAGCATGTCGATCAGACGGCCCGCGCGAGTGTAGCCGACCCGTAAGCGGCGCTGGATCAGCGAAACCGACGCGGTCTGGGTCTGGACGACCACCTCGATCGCCTTCTCCAGCAGCGGGTCCTCGTCGGGGTCGAACTCGCCCTCAGCGGCGTTCGCCCCGTCGTCGCCTTGGTCGGGCGGCTCGAGCAGAGTCTCGTCCAGCTCCTGCTCGCGCTGGCCCCGGCATTGCTCGACGATCAGGGCGATCTCTTCCTCGGTCACGAACGCGCCCTGGAGACGCTGTAGCCGCGAGGTGCCGAGCGGCTTGAAGAGCATGTCTCCCTGGCCGAGCAGGCTCTCCGCGCCGGCCTGGTCGAGGATCACGCGCGAGTCGGTCTGGCTCGAGACCGCGAACGCGATCCTGCTCGGCACGTTCGCCTTGATCATTCCCGTGATCACGTCCACCGAAGGCCGCTGCGTGGCGAGCACGAGGTGGATTCCAACCGCGCGGGACTTCTGCGCCAGGCGGATGACGCAATCCTCGACTTCCTGCGGCGAGATCATCATCAGGTCGGCGAGCTCGTCGATCACGACCAGCAGGTACGGCAGCTGCTTTTCGCCGCGCGAGCGGAGGGCGCGATTGGCCTCGGGCAGGTTGCGCGCGCGCACGGCCGAGAGCTGCTCGTACCGGCGTTCCATCTCTGCGACGACGTTGCGGAGCACCGCAGTCGCCTCCTTAGGGCTTGACACGACCGGCGCCAGCAGGTGCGGGATCGACTCGTAGTAGCCGAGCTCGATCCGCTTCGGGTCAATCAGGATCATCCGTACGTCGTCGGGGCTCGAGCGGAGCAGCACCGAGGTCAGGATCGTGTTGATGCAGCCCGACTTGCCCGAGCCGGTCGTGCCGGCGATCAGGATGTGCGGCATCCGGGCGAGATCCGTCCACACGGCCTGGCCGGAGATGTCCTTGCCGAGCCAGACTGCGAGCGGGCTCGAGCTCTGCGGGAGGCCCTCGAAGATGTCGCCCAGGGTGACGAGGTTCGGGCTCGTGTTCGGGAGCTCGACGCCGACGGCCTGCTTCCCCGGGATCGGGGCGAGGATGCGGATCTCCGTCGTGGCCAAGGCGTAGGAGAGGTCGTCCTTCAGCGCCGCGACCTTCGAGACCTTCGTTCCGGGGGCCAGCTGGAGCTCGTAACGGGTCACGCGCGGGCCTGAGATCTGGCCGATCACGTTCGCGTCGACGCCGAAGTTCGCGAGGGTCTGCACGAGCGCCTCGGCGATCCTCGCCACGTGTTCGCCGTTCGGGCCGCCGCCGGGCGGCGACTTGCGCAGGATCTCGCGGTTCGGCAGGTGGTAGTCGGCCGCAGGCTCGGTGGTGACGTCAAAGAGGCTCATCTCCTCGGGTTCTCGCTCGGGCACGAGCAGCGGCTGCGGCTCGGTCTCCGAGACGAGGTCGGGGAACTCGTTGACGACGTCGATCGGCGGCGCCTGCGGAGTAGGCAGCAGCGCGCGCTCGCCCTCGATCACCCGCAAAGGCGGGGCTGCGCGCTGGAACGAGCGCCTGGCCGCATGGTGGACCGCGCGGCCCGAGCTGCGCAGGATCGCGCCGGCCGAGGCGCCGGTCACGAGCAGCGCGCCGGCCAGCAGGGCGAGCACGCCGACGATCGCGACCCCGGTGCCGCCAAGCGCGAGTCCCAGTCCGCCGCCGAGCACGGTCCCGAAGTACCCGCCGTTGTCCTTCCCCAGGGTGAGCATCAGTCCGAGCGAGATCACCAGAACCCCTGTACGGAAGGGCCGCACGTCGACGAGATCGCTACGCGCCACCATCAGCGAGCCGACGATCGCCAGCGCGGCCGGCAAGCCGAGCGAGGCGGAGCCGATCACCGCGTCCAGCCCGTCGGTGATCCAGCCGCCGACGTAGCCGCCGTTCCAGCCCGCCCAGAGCACGGCAACGAGAAAGACGCCCAGCGCGACGAGCCCGAGCCCGATCAGCTCGGGATGCTGGTGCCCACGCGTCTTGCGCTCCCGCTTCTTACGCGTCTTGACGCGCTTGGGCACGCGCGGCTTGAGCGTGCGTCTCTTGCGACGGCGCGCCATGCGCGCTGCTTCGACGCGGAGCCGTTCATCCCTTGGATGTCGTCCAAACCACGTCGATCGGTCGCTCGAGGCCTGGAAGCGGCAGGCCGGTGGCCTCGGCCTCGATCGCGTCGCGCGTTCCACGCGAGAGACGTGTCCAGGCTTCGATCCGTACGGTGTGCTGCGCTCGCCTCCAGGTTCCGCGGATCTCGCCTTCGACGAGGAGCGCGCCCGGCCACACGCGGGACGTCCAGAGACGCTGCCGCTGATCCTCGCGCGGAACGAGAAGCTCCCGCTCAGCTCCGTCGAGCAGAAAGTAGGCATCGCCGCTCGGCAGCAGCCGCGCGGGCGCGGCGACCGTCTCGCCCGCGCGGATCGCCGGCTCATCGTCGGTCAGCAGCCACTCGTCGCCGAGTGGTGATCGAACCGGCAGCAGCGATGCCTCGAGGGACGCGAACGCGTCGGTCGCCGACCTCCTAGAGATCCCTGCCCAGCGGGCGAAGCCCTCAGCCGTCGCGGGTCCGAAAATGTGGATGTAGCGTCGAGCGAGCTCGCGACGCGCGTCGGCAGCCTCGACCTCCGGGGCGACGACCGTCCAAACGATCGGCGCATGCGCGCCCTCCCAGCGGATGGCGACCGTGCCCGTCGTCGCCGCGTACCTGATCTCGTTGCCAACGCCGCGTTCGCGCCCAACCTGGCGGTCCGTCATCCGCGTCCCGTCGAGGTGGGCGCGCAACAGTTCAGCCATGCGCTCCGCCCGAAGCCGGCGCTTGGCGTTTTCGGGAAGCCTCCCGAGCGAGAACAGCGCGAAGTCGCGCTTCGGCAGGCCGGCCCAAGCCGCCCGCCGCAGCGACTGCGCGCCCATCGGCAGTCGCTCGTCGAGCGCCCCGACCCGTCGTCGGAAGGCCAGGATCTGCTGGCGCGTGACCCTGAGTCGCGATTCCCCCGAACCCGCCATGAGCTCAAGGACCCTAAGTAAGTCGCGGCCCGCGCGAGGTACGAGCGTGATCATTTGCGACGCGGCGGCGTACCTGCCGTGAATGAGCGAGTCTTATTCTCAGAGCGGGATGAGTCAGCGCACGCCCATGGCCGTCGCATTTTCGGGCGCGATCCTGGTCCTCAGCGCAGCAGTCGCTGGATGTGGTGCAGGCGCTCGCCCTTTCACGGCGGAAGGTGGCGTGTCGGCTGGCCCCGGTAGCCGTCTCTGGGGCGACGGGTCATCGGGGCCAGACGGGATGGAGATCGGCTGATTCCTGGGCGACGCTTCGCTGTGGTCATCACGGTTCGAAACCGAACGAAACGTACGGTCACGCTCCTGGGCGCCGACGGACCTCCCCCTTTGCCCGGAGTGACTAATCGAGCGGCGGTGCAAGTCCATCTTGCACCGCCGCCTCCGAAGGGCGACCTCGTCGTGATCGGGCTGCGGGGCTGGAGCCGACGGGATGCTGAGCCCATTGCGGTTCCGCCGGGCCGCTCTGGCTGGGTGCAGTCCAATTTCCTCATGCAGAACTGCGCGATGCTGAGCCGACCTTCGACAGTGGAAGGGACCATTACGCTGCGCTACCGCGTTGGCGGGTCGCTCGGAAGCGAGGTGGTTTCGGTCGCCGCTGCCCAGATACTTCTCACCCGTGGGCCTCGGCATCCCTCCCTGCCGATCAATCAAGTCGGCTGAGCGAAGGAACCTTCGCGCGCGCTTGCCGGTACGGGGACATGGTTGTGAAGGACCGGAGGGGCTGGCGCAGCCGTAACGTCTTGCGTGACGATGAGGCGAATAGGCGTGGTGGGCCTGACGTGCGCGCTCGGGGCGGTGCTGACGAGCTCAGCTCGTCCGTTTGCGGGCCGCGGAAACTGTGGTCCCGTGCTTTGTATCCGTTCCGAGAGAGGCTGGTTCAGCTCGGTTGGACCCGGGGTCGTCAACGCACGCGCCGCCGCCTGGTGCTTGTCGGCAACTTCTGGTTCCCCGCCGATGCAGCCGGGCACGAAGGCGGTCCCTCCGTTCCTCGCGGCAAAGTGCTGCTTGCGTTCAGTGACTTTCCGGTCGTGGGGACATATGCGCACTGGCGTCGCGTCACGCACCTTCGCATTCCATCGAAGCATCCGACGACAAAGCGACTGGTCGCGTGGCACGTGCGCTTCGCGGGGAGAGCCGTCTTCATTGAGGTCAGGTTCGGCTCGCGGCCGAGTTTCCGCATGTGGCGCCTTGCGAACTCGAAGCTCGAAACGGTCCACCGTAAGCAGCGGTGACGACGCCGCTCGGTAGCCCGAGGGCGACACTCTTCGCGTGGGCCAATGTTGCTCCTATGTCAATGAGGGCTCGCTCTTGAGCGTGGTGTAGACGGTGCGGGCCAGCTGTCGTTTGAGGCAGCGGATCGCTTCACGGCGGCTCTTGCCCTCGTTCTGCTTGCGCTCCAGGTAGGCACGCGCCGGTGCGTGGACGCGGCCTTGCGTGATCGCGATCCGGTGGAGGGCGCAGTTCAGCTGGCGATTGCCGCCGCGGTCGAGGCGGTGACGCCGCTGCTTGCCGGAGCTGGCCTCGAGCGGCGCGGCGCCGGCGTGGCGGGCGAGTTGAGCGTCGCTTCCGAAGCGCTCGATCGGGCCGATCTCGCTCAGCAGCTTCGCAGCGCTGAGTGCGCCGCAGCCTGGTAGCTGCAGCACGGCGGGTGCGATCGCGCACGTGCGCGCCTGCAGCTCGCGCTCGAGCTCGAGCACCGAACGGGTCAGGTTGCGGCAGCGGCCGAGCAGGTCGCGGGCGATCCGCACCTGCGTCGTCTGCTCGCGCCGGGCGAGCCGCCGGCCGAGGCGCTCGAGCCAGATGCTGCGGTCGAGCGCGCCCAGCGGCACCGCGAGCGACGGCTCGAGCTCGTGCAGGTGCCAGCGCAGACGCTGCTGGCAGCGGCGCCGCTCGGCGACGAGGTCGTCGCGGTGATCGACCAGCAGCTTCAGCTCTCGCAGCGTCTCCTCGCCCGCACGCGGCCGGTCGAGGTCCGGTTGCTGCAAGGCGGCTCGCGCGATCGCGAGCGCGTCGATTGCGTCCGATTTGCCGCGCGTCCGGCCGCGCCGACGCTGTGGCGCCGTCAGCCGCGGCGGCACCCGTACCAGCTGCTCTCCGGCGGCAAGCAGCGCCTGTTCGAGGCCGCGCGTCACGTGCCGGCAGTCTTCGAGCGCCCACAGTCGCTCCGCCTCGAGCGCGCGCGCCCACTCGAGCAGCGGCTCGGCAGTGACGGCGCTCGTCCGCTCAGCGAGTGCTTGTGCACGTCCAGTCCGATCACGATCATGCAGATCGCCTCCTCAACCGTT
>WNFY01006518.1_pt1 | contig 17458 bp, 14 predicted proteins | sample 5400091 | NCBI WGS metagenome assembly WNFY01 (sample SAMN13153364, study PRJNA577476) | soil metagenome | isolation source: 60 cm soil or saprolite under grassland replicate 1 | place: USA:California | collected 2016-06-15
AAGCGGCGCGGGCTCGCGATGGGGCCCGAGCTCGCGGTCGCCGACGTCGCACTCGGCTTCTGGCACGCGGTCGAGGAAGTGTGGCCTCAGACCCGCGGCCAGCGCTGCTGGGTGCATAAGACCGCCAACGTCCTGAACAGGTTGCCGAAGAGCCAGCAATCGAAAGCCAAACGGGCATTCCAGGAGATCTGGATGGCCGAGACCAGGAAGGATGCGCTGCTCGCCTTCGACGCCTTCATCGAAACCTGGGGCATCAAATACGACAAGGCGGTCGAGTGCTTGATCAAGGAGCGCGACACGCTGCTGGCCTTCTACGACTTCCCGGCCGAGTACTGGAAGCATCTGCGCACGACCAACGTCATCGAAAGCTCGTTCGCGACGATCCGCCACCGCACGGTCCGCTCCAAGGGGTGCCTGTCGAACAAGACCGCGCTCGCCATGATTTTCAAACTGGCCGAGGCCGCCAAAAAAAGTTGGCGTCGCCTCGATGGCCACAACCAGTTGCCGAAAGTCATCCTCGGTGTAAGATTCGCTGACGGAGTCGAGGTCATCAGATCGCAAGCTCAAGCTGCTGCCGCCTGACCCCTTCCGTCACCAAGATTCGGCGAGCTCCCGGCAAGCATCCGTCGCCCAGTATTCTCAGGGGGCCTAACGGGCTGGGCGGCTGTTTCTGGTAAGGCATTCGTGCGGTTTCAAACTCGCAAATGATGGTCGTGACACCCGTGCGATCCAGTTCTATCTTGGGCACTCCGATATTCGGTCAACTTGTCGATACACCGATGTCGTGGCCACCCGGTTCGAGGGCTTTTTCGAGGACTAGGCCAACATGGTGAGAGTTTTCGCGGCAATCGTTTTCAGCGCTTTGTTCTTTGGGTTCAGTCCTGCTTGGGCGGAAGTCGAGTGTTTCCCACACTGCGATTATTGGCACGACTATGGGCCATACGACTTTACCTATAAGCGGCCAGGTCTGTTTGGATATCCGATTTGCGGGCCGGGAGGAGACCTGTTTGCCATATCTTAGGTACACGTATCAGCGCGGTTATCGCTTTCGGAAAAGTGTAACTATTCGAGTGCGGCCAAGGCCAGTTGCTCCACGACAGTAACTGCAACACTGACGTAGGTAGTCAAAGATAGGGTCGTTCGCAGCGTTCACAGATCCAGCCACCACCACAGGATCACCACCCCCGCACCACCAGCACCATCAAAATCCCGAGGATCGCCACGAGCACCGCCACCTTCGCTCGCTTCTCCCTAAAAATGGGTCGGGAATTGTTTTGGGAGGGAATGCCATGATCGCCCGATTCGCCGCCGCATTTCTCGTCACGGCGTTCGCAACGGTTCCCGTCGTCGCTGAGACGTGGCCGAAGCTCCCCAAACGCAACCTCACGCCAGGGGTAATCAATGAATCTCTGTCCCTGACTAAGATTTGCTCAACGAAATGGGGCCAGGATGCTCGCGCCGTCACCGCCAAGATGAAGCAGGATGTCATCAAGGCATATCATTTTCGCGTCTCAGCCTGTCCACTAACGAAGCTCAAAGGTAAGTTGGTTCATCGAGTGGAAATAGATCATCTCATCTCCCGTGACATTGGTGGTGCCGATGATACGGAGAATCTTTGGCCGCAGTGTTACGAGCCGACGAATAAGGATAAAAGCAAGCAGGCTGACGGCGCACACAAGAAGGACCGGCTCGAAGTGGAATTAAACAAGCGAATCTGCAAGGCAAAAGCGACCGCACTACTAAAACAATATCAACGAAAAATAAGGACAAATTGGATTTCGCTATACCACGAGATTTACGGTGAGGACTGAGTGCATGGCTATTGACCGCCAAACACGTTACCAGCATGGACTGAACAACTAGCATGCTGACAGAGATCAAGATTGAGGCCGCGGGCGGTAGAAAACACTCATTTGGGGATTCCTTCTGTTCTTATAGGCTTGGACGATTTTCTCATTGAGGGTCAGGGGCGATCTTCAACCGTTAGGAAAATAGATCATTAGCCTCCATCCGAGGCGACCGCGCCGAACGTTCCGGCAAGAACACCAGACCGCGCCCCACCCCCGCCACAATCCTTCGGCATTGAGAATGAACGTTCATTCTCAGTTCCGGCGCGCCATGAGCGTTCGTGAAATTCACCTTCGGCATCAGCCACTTGCCCGCGAGGGCGGGCGCCGGCGCGCCATTCTCGCGACGGCCGAGCGGGCGTTCGCGCGCCACGGTTTTCACGCCGCGACCATGCAGGATGTGGCGATCGAGGCCGGGATGAGCCCGGGTAACCTCTACCGTTACTTCCGTTCCAAGGACGCGATCGTCGAGGGCTTATGCGAGCGCGACCAGGAGGAGCTGGCGGGAGACTTCGTTAGCCTCGCGGCGACGGATGACATCGTCGCCGGCATCGAGGCGTTGCTGCGGCGGCGGCTGATCGAGCAGCCGCGGGAGAATCTCGGGCTGATCGTCGAGATCTGGGCCGAGGCGGGACGCAATCCGGCGATCGCCGCAATCCAGCGCAAGGTCGACGCGCTCGTTGAGGAGCGGCTCGCCGCAACCTTCGAGGCGGCGAAACGGCGGGGCGCGACGGCGCCGGATCTGGACGTCGATTTGGCCGTGCGCGGCACCATGATGATTGGGGCCGGCTTGTTCAAGCGCTGCATCCTGGCAGCAGATTTCGACGGCGAGCGCGAGATCGCCGTGGCGGTCGCGCTGGTCCAAGCTTTGGTGGACGGTCGAGCCCAGCCTTAGGCGCGGCGCGCGAACGGGGGAGAGTCGGAGATGATGAGCCGGGGGACCAAACGATACCTCATAAGCGCGGGCGTGGTCGCGATGCTAGTCGCCGTGGTCGTGCCGATCCTGCGCCACACGCTGGGGCTCGTTCCGCGTCCGGAGCCGGCGCAGGCCGCAGTGCCCCCGACGACCGGGAGCGTGGCAAAGCGCGCGCCGGCGCTCGCCGTCACCGTGACGGCCGCGCGAACCCGCGAGGTCGTCGAGCCGGCACACTCACCGCCCGCGACGAGGCGTTGATCGGCGTGCAGCTCGACGGGCTGCGCGTGGTCGAGATCCTCGCCGAGGACGGCGACCGCGTCGCCAAGGGCCAGGTGCTCGCGCGGCTGGACCGCACCCAGCTCGATGCGCTGCTGGCGCAGAACGACGCCGCGCTCAAGCGCTCGGACGCCGCGATCGCCCAGGCGAAGAGCCAGATCGCCCAGGTCGACGCCGGCCGCGCCCAGGCCAATGCGGACCTGGCGCGCGCCAGAAAGCTCGACGTCACGATCATCACCCAGGCGACGCTCGATCAGAGGGTCGCCGCCGCGCGCTCAGCGGAAGCGCAGTTTGCGGCCGCCACCAGCGCGCTCGCCGTCGCCGAGGCCGACAAGGCAAGCCGGGAGGCGGAGCGGCGCGAGCTGATGGTGCGCATCGGCCGCGCCGACGTCGTCACTCCGGTTGCCGGCGTGGTGAGCCGGCGCACCGCGCGGCTCGGCGCCATGGCGATGTGGGCCGGCGAGGCGCTGTTCCGCGTGATCGCCGACGGCGCGATCGATCTCGATGCCGACGTGCCGGAGGACCGGCTGGCGCGGCTTGCCGTCGGCATGCGGGCGCGCCTCGAGCTGCCCGGCAGCGCGCGGCGCGTCGAAGGTAGCGTGCGGCTGATCGCCAACGAGGTCGACCGCGCGACCCGGCTCGGCAAGGTGCGCATTGGGCTGCCCGCCGACGTGCCGGCGCGGATCGGCTCGTTTGCCTCCGGCACGATCGAGCTCGCGCGCCGTGAGGCGGTCGCCGTGCCCGCGAGCGCCGTCCTGCGCAGCGAGAGCAGCGCCTTCGTCATGGTGGTGCGCGATGGACGCGTGGCGCTCGCCCCAGTCGAGCCCGGCGTCACCGACGCAGGGTTCGTCGAGATCCGCAAAGGGCTTGGGGCTGGCGAGACCGTCGTGGCGCGGGCGGCCGCCTTCCTGCGCGACGGCGATGCGGTGCGCGCGGTTCACATGGCCGAGGCGAAGGCCGCTGCCCAGTGAGGCTCAACGTCTCCGCATGGTCGATCCGCTCGCCGATGCCGGCCACGGTGGCGTGCCTCGTGCTCGTCGTGCTCGGCCTGTTCAGCTTCCGCAACCTGCCGATCAGCCGCATCCCCAACATCGACATCCCGATCGTGCAGGTCGCGATCACCCAATCGGGGGCGGCGCCCGGCGAGCTCGAATCGCAGGTTACTAAGAAGGTCGAGGACGCGGTCGCGAGCGTTCCCGACATCTGGCACATCATCTCGACGGTGACCGACGGCTCGTCGGTGATCACGATCCAGTTCTACGTCGGCAGCACCAATGTCGACCGCGCGCTCAACAGCGTGAAGGACCAGATCGCTAAGATCAGGCCCGATCTGCCGCGGACCATCAACGAGCCGATCGTGAACCGCCTCGACGTCGAGGGCCTGCCGATTGTCACCTATGCGGCTGCGTCCCCGCGCATGTCGGTCGAGCAGCTCTCCTGGTTCGTCGACGACACGGTGGCGCGCGCGCTCCAAAGCGTGAAGGGCGTGGGCAGCGTCACGCGGTCTGGCGGCGTCGACCGCGAAATTAGGATCGCGCTTGATCCGAAGAAGCTCTTGTCGCTCGGGATCACGGCGGCGGCCGTCAACACGCAGCTCCGCGCCACGAATATCGATCTCGCAGGCGGCCGCAGCGAGCTGGTCGGTCAGGAGCAGGCGATCCGCACGCTTGCCGCGACCCGCGCCGTCTCCGACCTTGCGGCGCTCTCGATCGCGCTGCCTGGCGGCCGCAAGGTGAGGCTGGACGAGCTCGGCACCGTGACCGACGGGGCCGCCGAGGCGCGCACGTTCGCGCGGCTCGATGGCAAGCCGATCGTGGCGTTCGCGATCTCGCGCGCCAAGGGCGCAAGCGATGTCGGCGTCGACGCGCTCGTCGCCGACAAGATCGCGGAATTGCGCAAGCAGCATCCGGAGGTCGAACTCACCAAGATCGACACCCAGGTCGCCGCGACGATCGGCAACTATCATTCGGCGCTGGAGACGCTCGCCGAGGGCGCGCTGCTCTCGGTGATCGTCGTATTCCTGTTCCTGCGCGATCTGCGCGCCACGCTGATCTCCATCATCGCGCTGCCGCTCTCGGCCATCCCGACCTTCTGGGCGATGGATCTGCTCGGCTTCTCGCTCAACATGGTGAGCCTGCTCGCCATCACGCTCGTCACGGGCATCCTGGTCGATGATACGATCGTCGAGATCGAGAACATCGTGCGCCATATGCGCATGGGCAAATCGGCCTACCGGGCGGCGCTGGAGGCTGCCGACGAGATCGGGCTCGCGGTGATCGCCATCTCCATGACCATCGTCGCGGTGTTCATGCCGGTGAGCTTCATGGCCGGCATCGCCGGCCAGTACTTCCGGCAATTCGGCATGACGGTCGCGATCGCGGTTTTATTCTCGCTGCTGGTGGCGCGCTTCGTGACTCCGATCGCGGCGGCCTATTTCCTGCGCGCGCACGACTCGCCACCGCCGAAAGATGGCCCGATCATGCGCTTCTACACGCGGCTAGTGCGCGGCTCGGTGCGCCACCGGTGGATCACGCTCGCGCTCGGCCTTATGCTGTTCATGGCCTCGATCGCCTCGACCAAGCTCCTGCCCTCGGGCTTCATCCCGGCCGACGACCTTGCGCGCACGCTGCTCGCCGTCGAGCTGCCGCCAGGCTCGCGGCTCAAAGACACCGAGCGGGTGACGCGCGACATCGCGCAGCGGCTGAAGAGTCGGCCCGAGGTCAAGTCGGTCATCGTCTATGGCGGCCAGCTGCTCGGCGGGATGGGCGGTGCCGGCGAGGTGCGGCGGGCGACCCTCGTTGTCAACCTGGTGCACAAGAGCGAGCGGGCGATGACGCAGAAGGAGCTGCAGAAGCTCATCGGGCTCGATCTCGCTTCCGTCCCCGACGTCCGCTTCTGGTTCCTCAAGGACAACGGCCAGCGCGACATCTCGCTAATCATCGCCGGCAACGAGCTCGATCAGATCGACGAGGCGGCCAATCAGCTCGCGAGCGAGATGCGGAGAATCCCGATCATCGACAACCCGATGTCGACCGCCGAGCTCGACCGGCCGGAGTTGCAGATCATTCCGAAGCCGCAGCTTGCCGCCGATCTCGGCGTCACCACCGAGGCGATCTCGGAGACGATCCGCGTCGCCACCATCGGCGACATAGACGCCAATCTCGCGAAGTTCAACGCCGAAGACCGGCTAGTGCCGATCCGCGTTCAGCTCGACGAGGCGTCACGCAGCGACGTCGGTCTGCTGGAGGGTTTGCGGGTCGCGACCGCGTCGGGCGCCAGCGTGCCGCTCTCCGCCCTGGCCGATTTCACGATGCGGCGCGGGCCGACTGCGATCAACCGCTACGACCGCTCGCGCCGGGTGACCATCGAGGGCGATCTTTCCGGCGAGACGCCGCTCGGCGTCGCGCTCGACGCGATTCGGACGCTGCCGACCGCCAAGAACCTGCCGACCGGCGTCGAGATCAAGGAGTCGGGCGACGTCGCGATCATGACCGAGGTGACCGGCGCGTTCGCCGCCGCGATGGGGACCGGCCTCGTGCTGGTCTACGGCGTGCTCATCCTGCTGTTCGGCTCGTTCGTGCAGCCGGTGACCATCCTGTTCTCGCTGCCGCTGTCGATCGGCGGCGCCGTGCTGGCGCTGCTTGTCAATCAACGGCCGATCAGCATGCCGGTGGTGATCGGCATCCTCATGCTTATGGGCATCGTCACCAAGAACGCCATCATGCTGGTCGACTTCGCGGTCGAGGAGATCTTCCGCGGCACATCGCGCCTCGAGGCGCTGGTCGAGGCCGGCCGCAAGCGCGCCCGTCCGATCGTGATGACCACGATCGCGATGGTCTCCGGCATGCTGCCGGCAGCCTTCGCGTTCGGCGACGGCGGCGAATTCCGCTCGCCCATGGCGATCGCGGTGATCGGCGGGCTTGTGGTATCGACCGTGCTGTCGCTCGTTTTCGTTCCGGCGGCCTTCACGGTGCTCGATGACGTGGGCCGCCTCGGCTGGCGGCTCATCGCGCGGTTCGTGGGCGAGAAGGATGAGCCGGAGGGTGCCCACGCCGCCGTCGGCTGAGCAGGCGGGACTCATCAGCCGGGTGGGCCGGCGAGCCGCCGGGTAATGCGGGGCGAGCACCACCACGGGCGTGCCGATCCTGACCCGGTCGTAGAGATCGCTCACGTTCTCGTTCGTCACGCGCATGCACCCCGAGGAGATCGCCCGGCCGATATATTCTCGGACTGGTTGGTAACCGCGTCACTTCAGGTCGCCGCGCCGCCCGCGCTCCGGCGTCTGAACAGTCCCACCACCCACCTGTGGAACCCGGGAATCGACCACGATATGGAGAAGATCGTGATGGCGGCCAGGACGGCGCTCACCGGCCGGGTGAAGAACGGTAAGATGCTGCCGCCTGAGAGAACGAGGCCCCGAGTCATGTTCTTCTCCAGGAGGTCTCCGAGCACCAAGCCGAGGATGAGCGGCGCCATCGGGAACTTGAGTTCGCGCAGGATGAAACCGAGGAAGCCGAAGAACAGCATCACATAGATGTCGAACACGCGCGAGGTGATTGCATAGGACCCCACGACGCAGAGCACGAAAACGATCGGCATCAGGCGCTCGCGCGGTACCAGGAGGATCCACAGCAGCGGCCGCACCAGAGTCAGGCCGTAGAACAGCTTCGACATGTCCGCGATCAGGAGCATTGCGACGATCTGGTAGAAAAACTCTGGCGTTTGCAGCATCAGGTTCGGGCCGGGGTTCAGGTTGTGGATGAGCATCGCGGCCATGAGCACAGCCGCGGGGGCCGAGCCCGGCACCGCAAGCGTCAGCACCGGGATGATCGCCCCGGGTACGCAGGCGCTCTCGCCAGTCTCAGCCGCCATAAGCCCCTCGATCGAGCCCTTGCCGTATTTCTCTTTCTCCTTGCTCGCCCGCCGCGCCGCGGCGTAGGACGACCAAGCCGCCGTGTCCTCGCCAAGGCCGGGCAGGATGCCGATGAAGGTGCCGATCGCGCCTGAGAGCAAGATCGTGCGCCAATATCTGAACACGTCTTCAAGGCGCGGGATGACGGATTCGACCCTGCTCGAGACCGGCTCGACGGCCGGCCCCCGCATCGATTGCAGGACCTCGGCGATGCCGAAGGCGCCGACAAGCGCCGGCAGGAGCCCGATGCCGCCGGCAAGGTCTGTCGAGCCGAAGGCGAAGCGTTGGTAGTTGTAGTAGGGCTCCTGCCCGATCGTTGCCACGAACAGCCCCAGGAAACCGGCAAGGTAGCCCTTCAGCGGATCGCCACCCGCGAGCGTGCCGCAGATCACGATTCCAAACAGGGCGATCCAGAAGAACTCGAAGCTCTGGAACTTTAGTGCCACTTCGCTGAGCACCGGCGTCAGCGCCGCGACGCACAGAATGCCGAAGAGGGTTCCGAGCCAGGAGCCCGAGGTCGAGATGCCCATCGCGCGCCCCGCCAGGCCCTGACGGGCGAGTGGAAAGCCGTCGAGGGTCGAACAGGCCGAGGCCGGCGTGCCAGGGATGTTCAAGAGAATCGCGCTGCGGCTGCCGCCGTAGATGGCGCCCACATAGATGCACACGAGCACCAGGATCGCCTGCTCGTGCGGCATGGTGAAGGTGAGCGTCGTCATCAGCGCGACGCCCATAGTGGCGGTGAGCCCCGGCAGTGCCCCGATGATGATGCCGAGCAGCGTCGCCCAGAATACGTTGAGGACGCCCCACCCGCTGAGCAGATGAGCGAGGGCGCCGCCGAACTGTTCGAGGCTGCCTAGCATGGCCGCGCCGCGCGCTCAGGGAAGACGGACGAGAAAAATGCGCTCGAACACCACCGAGACGAGGACGCCGGTCCCCAAGCCGATCAGGAGCGCAGTCGCGAGCTGGCGCGCCCGCGTCTTGGCTGCGACGCCCGGCCGCCAGTCAAAGACCGCGACGAACAGGGTCACGAAAATAGTGGCCGCGAGCCAGAACGGCATGCGCCCGATCAGTCCCAGGACGAAGAGGACACCGAGCCCTGCGGCGAGCGCGAAGCGCTGGTTACTGTTGCCCGTCTCCCGTTGCTCGCTGGGCGCGCCCGCCGGGGCAAGCGCGCCCGCACGGATCGAGCGAACTGCGAGCCAGACGCCGAGAAGCCCGATCGTCACCGCATAGAAGCTCGGCACGAGGCCGGGCGCGGTGTAGAGCTGCCCGCCTTGCTCCGTGTAGGTCGGCATCTGCCAGCTCAGGACCAGGACGGCAACACTGAACACAAGACAAGCCGCCGCGATCCAGAGGTCGATTCGCGGCGGCAGAGGTTCTTCATGCGGCAACAGCGGCAGCGGGTCGTCGGCCATGGCGGCATCTCCACAAGCGGCGGCCTGCTCCCATGCCCTTCATCCTGAGTGCGGGGCGCGAAGCGCGAAGCGCCGAGCCCCGGATCAAGTCCCGGGTTCGCACCGCAGCATGAAAAGGTTTGCAGGAGCGGACAACTCCATGGATTTTCGACGAAGTTTGAGACACGGCGTAATTTACGGACGCGGAATGCCGATCGTCTCGGGCGAAACCTTGGCCTTGCCGGCGTCGTAGTAGACCCAGACGGTCTGGGTCACCATCTTCATCGCCTCCTTCTCGGCGTCGGTCCCTGAGATCGGCGTGAACAGGGCTGCGCGCGCCGCAGCATATCTCTTCAACGCTTCGGAGTTGGCGATTTTCTTCTTCCAGACCATCTCCATGGTCTGGACCACCGGCTCCGGCGTGCCCGTCGGCACCCAGATGCCAAAATAGTTGAGCGGCGCCGGCATGTTGGGCAGCCATTTCGTCACCGGCGGGATCTCGCCGTAGCCTTCGAGCGTGACTGGCTTGTCAGCCTGGACGGCAAGCGGGATGAGGCGCTTGCCCTTGATGAATTCCGACATCTCGACCAGGAGCTGGGCCACGGCCTGGGTCTCGCCCGATACCGTCGAGAGCACAGCCGGGTTGCCCCCGTCATAGGTGATATGGCGGTACTCGACCCCCGGCGCCGCCTTGCGCATCGTCTCCATCATGTTATGGCCGGCCGAGGACAGCCCGGCAGTGGCCACCGGCACATCCTTGCCCTGCCTCTTCAGAGCTTCCAGGAACTGGCCGAAGTCCTTGAACGGGGCGTTCGGATTGGCGGCCAGCGTGTTCACATTCGCGACCGCGAAGAACAGGTGCCAGTCCTTGAGCTGGCTGTCGAGGAGCCCAAGCACCTTGTAACCGCCGATGTCGACCGCCGCGCCCGCCGCCCAGGTGTAGCCGTCCTTCGCGCCTTCGAGCACGCCCTTCGTCCCGACAGACCCGGAGGCGCCAGGCTGGTTCACCACCACGACCCTCTGCCTCAGCTCCGGCTCGAGCTCGGTCGCGACGATGCGCGCCATCTGGTCGGTCGATCCGCCGGCGGCCCATGGCACGATCAGCGTGATCGGGCGCTCAGGCTTCCAGGGATAGTCCTTGGCAAAAGCTGAGCCGGCGGTGAGCCCCAGGGTGGCTGCGGCCGCCGCCGCGAGAACTTTACGCATGTTTCCTCTCCGTGCTTTTGTTGAATGAAGGCAATTTTGGCGGCCAACACTCTCCGCCGGATCAGGGCTCGTCAACAGTAACCAGGCGGCTAATAAGCCAGTCCTCAGCCGCCTCGCCGCCTCGGGACCTACCCCATGAAGCTCTCCCTTTGCAACGAAGTGATCCGCGATCTGCCCTTTGAACGGCAGTGCGAGCTCGCGGCAGAACTTGGCTATGAGGGCCTGGAGCTCGCCCCCTTTACGCTTGGAGAAGAAACCTACCGGATGCCGGCGGGCGGGCGCGCAGCTATTAGGGGCGCTTGCGCCAACACCGGCATAGCGATCAGCGGATTGCACTGGCTGCTTGTCGCGCCGAACGAGCTCTCGATCACCACGCCCGACCGGGCGGTCTGGGATAAAACGCTCGACGTGATGCGCCGTTTGATCGAGCTGTGTGCAGAGCTCGGCGGCGCCTATCTCGTGCACGGCTCGCCTGCGCAGCGGCGCACCGGGGGCGACCCCGCGGCGGCCGCTCGCGGCGAGGTCGCCTGGGCAGTGATCGCGAGCGACGCGCAATTCGCCGGCGTGACCTACTGCATCGAGCCGCTCGCCCCCAGGGAGACCGACTTCGTCAATACCGTGGCCGAGGCGGCGACAATCGTGCAGCGCATTGGCAATCCGGCGCTGCGCACCATGATCGACACCTCGGCGGCGGCGCTTGCTGAGGCGGAGCCGGTCGCCACGGTTATCGAGCGCTGGATGCCGACCGGCCTCGTCGCCCACATCCAGCTCAATGATCGCAACCGGCGCGGCCCTGGGCAGGGTACGGACCCCTTCGTGCCCGTGATCGCGGCTCTCACGCGGACCGGCTATGCGGGCTGGCTCGCCATGGAGCCGTTCGAGTATGTCCCCGACGGACCGACCTGCGCGGCGCGGTCGATCGGTTACGTGGCCGGAATCCTAGAGGCCTGTCATGAGCGATGCTGCCCGCTTGAAGCTCGTTGATGTGGAGCGCTATGAGCGCGACGTGCGCCTACGCCTGCCGTTCCGCTTCGGGGTCACGACCGTCACGCAGGCTACCCAGGCTGTGATCCGGGCGACCATTATGTTGCCCGACGGGCGCAGGGCGCGCGGCGTTGCCGCCGAGACGCTTGCAGCGAAGTGGTTCGACAAGAACCTGGCGCTCTCGGACGAGCAGAACCTCGACCAGCTCCGGCAATCGCTGGAGACCGCGATCGAGCTCTACTGCGCGCGCGGCTTCGATACACCCTTCGGGCTGTACAGCGGGACCTACCGCGAGCAGCTGGCGCGAGCGGTTGCCCTCAACCTCAATCCGCTGGTTGCATCCTACGGCCCCGCGCTCCTCGACCGCGCCATCGCCGATGCGATCGGGCGGACCCTCGACGTCTCTTTCCCGGACATGATCTCCAAGAACCTCGCGGGTATCCGCGCAACCGACCTCACCCCCGATCTGATCGGCTTTGACCTCGGCACATTCCTGAGCGGGTTGCGCATGGCGCCCGCGATCGACGTCCGGCACACCGTCGGTCTCGTCGATCCGATTACGGCGGCGGATCAAAAACCAGGCGAGCGCGTCGATGACGGGCTGCCCGAGACCCTCGAAGAGGTCGTGCGTCAGTATCGGGGCCGGTACTATAAACTGAAAGTCGGCGGGGATGTGCGCGCCGATCTCGATCGCTTGGCCCGCATTGCCGCCGTGCTCGACCGCGAGCTGCCCGATTACCGGGTCACTCTCGACGGCAATGAGCAATATGAGAGCGTCGATGAGATCGCCGAGCTGTGGCGGCGCATGCGCGAAACGCGGGCTCTCCGGCGCCTCGTCGAGGCCATCCTCTTCATCGAGCAACCGATCAAGCGCAGGGTCGCAGTAAGCCGTTCCGTGACGGTGCTTGCCGAGGAGAAGCCGCTCGAGATCGACGAATCCGATGACGCGCTATCCTCGTTCCCGGCCGCGATCGCGCTCGGCTACACCGGCGTGTCGAGCAAGAACTGCAAGGGTTTTTACAAGTCAATCCTCAATGCCGCCCGGGTGGCGAAGCTCAATGCTGGGACGGGTGGCGCGCGCTATTTCATGTCCGCCGAGGACCTCACAACATGGGCGGGCGTGAGCGTGCAGCAGGATCTTTGTCTTGTCTCGCTCCTCGGCCTCACGCACGTGGAACGTAATGGCCACCACTTTATCGACGGCATGTCCTTCGCGCCCGAGCCCGAGCAGGAGGCCTTTGTGGCCGCGCATCCCGATCTTTACGTGAAAGAAGAAGGTCCCTCGCGGCTGCGCATCCAAGACGGCCGCGTCTCGATCAGCTCTCTTGACTGCCCGGGATTTGCGGTGAAGGTGCTGCTCGATTTCGCCTCCATGCGGCCGATGCCTGTGGCGCCGCGAGGACCCGTCGGTCGCCCCATCTAAGGTCCGCGCGATGCTCTTTTCTGAGCCTCCTTTCTCGCACGCTCAAGCTGTTCCTTCGCTCGGAACTTCGCAATGCGTTCGATCAGCTTCACAGGGACTTGCTCATTGAGCGGCAGGCGGATTGTGCCCTTGATGGTCCTGTATCCGGAAAGCTCACCCTTGAAAGCCGTAACAAGCCGTCCGGATGCAGGGTAGAGCGAATAATGCTGCTTCCACCCCGCAAAATAGAGAACGGCGTAACCGTGCAGTTTGTAGGTGGGAATCTGGTAAGAGATGCTTTCGTCGGCGCCTGGCAAAGCTTTTTGTATGGTTTCGGACTCGCCGAAGCACGCGTTGCAGCGGCTCTGGCTGCGCGGCGATATATTCCTCGACGGACTTAAAGCGGGCCTTTGCCATGAAGAACCACCACTGCCATTCTGGTCAACAGGGACGCAGGCTTATGCACCGCATGAGGCAACAGCTCATATCTCCTTTGCACGACTGTCCAGTGATCGATCGACCCATATCTCGGGCACCATCATGAGATTTCACCCCCGCCTAAACCAGCGGATCCGACCAGACTTCCTCACTGACTACCGCAACGTAGGCTTCGAAAGCATAGCTAGCGAATCCCGCAGCTCCTCCGAACGCTGGGGCAGCATCTTTTCGAGACTGCGGTGATGGTGCTTCCACACCGGAACCGCCGCCGCCAGCAGCCCTCGCCCCTTGCGCGTCAACCTCAGTAGCCTTCCCCGCCGGTCATTCGGGTCGACTGTCACTCTGATGAGGCGGCGTCTTTGCAAAGGCTTGAGCGCCGCAGTCAGCGTGGTGCGGTCCATCGCCAGGAACTCCGCGACGGACGAGATGGTGGGCGGTTTTGGCCGGTTAAGCGACATCAGGAGCGAAAACTGCCCATTGGTGAGATCCAGGGGTCGAAGAACCTCGTCGAACAGGCGCGCAAGCGCGCGCGCCGCACGCTGCGACGCCAAGCAAAGGCAGGTGTCTCGCACCAGGAGCGTGGTTTCGAACGGAATCTCCACCATCGAATTAATATGTTGACATCAACGCTTATTGTCAAGTTGAATGCAATGGCAACAAAAGGAGGCACAGGTGCAAGGTAAATTCTTCTGGTATGACCTCATGACCACCGACACCAAGGCCGCCCAGAAATTCTATGGTGATGTTATCGGCTGGGGGGCGCAGGATTCGGGCACGCCGGGCGTTGACTATACCCTCTTCACCGTAGACGGCCAGGGCGTAGCCGGCCTGATGCCCATTCCGGAAGATGCCCGCAAGACGGGCGCGCGCCCGAGCTGGATGGGATATATCGCTGTGGATGATGTCGACGAAGCTGCGACCCGACTACAGCAGAAAGGCGGGAAGGTTCATCGGCCGCCCACGGATGTTCCAGGCGTCATCCGTTTTAGTGTCGTATCCGATCCTCAGGGCGCCGGCTTCATTATCGCCAAAGGGCTTGTCCATGACGCACCGCCTGAGCTGCCCGTGGGCACACCGGGCACCGTCGGCTGGCGAGAGCTTTACGCGGCGGACTGGAAACCGGCCTTTGCATTCTATGAAAAGATGTTCGGCTGGACCAAGGCCGATGCAATCGACATGGGCCCAATGGGCACGTATCAGCTCTTCGCGACCGGCAACGTGCCAGTTGGGGGGATGATGACAAAGCCCGACATGATCCCCGTACCGTACTGGGGTTATTACTTCAACGTCCCGGGCATCGATTCCGCGGCAGCGCGCGTCGGTGCCAACGGTGGAAAGGTCGTGAATGGCCCGATTCAGGTGCCCGGTGGACAATGGATCGTGCAATGCGTGGATCCGCAAGGGGCGGTGTTCGCCGTGGTTGCTCTGCAGCGCTAGCCCGCTCCCGGGACTCCTTCCCGGGTGATGCAGTCCCCTGTGAGGTCCTCGTCGAAAAACATGCTGACAGTACAGATCGGGAGAACGGAAACATGACGCATGCACAACGGCGACCCGGAACCAACCATCTCGGTGAAACCGCGGGCTCGGTTCCGCATCCTCCAATCGTTTCGCGCAAGCAGTGGCTCGTAGAACGGAGGAAACTTCTCGGCCAGGAGAAGGATCTCACGAAGCATTACGATCGGGTCAACGCAGAACGACGCCGGCTACCGATGGTGAAGATTGAAAAAGATTACGTTTTCGATGGTCCAAACGGCAAACAGAACCTCAAAGCGATTTTCGAGCGGCGGCGGCAACTCATCGTCTATCACTTCATGTTCGATCCGGCGTGGGAAAAAGGCTGCCCAGGCTGTACCAGCTATGTGAACGCCATCGGCGATCTGTCTATGCTGGACGCTCGCGAGGCGATCTTCGTGCTTATATCCCGCGCTCCGCTTCCAAAGCTTGAGGCCTATAAGGCGCAAAAGGGCTGGAGCCTCCCCTGGTTTTCTTCCTTTGGTACCGACTTCAATTATGACTTTCACGTCACCAATGACGAGAAGGTCGCTCCGATCGAATACAACTATCGAAACAAAGCTGAACTAGAAGCAAACAAGGTGCCTAACGCGATCGAGGGCGAAGAGCACGGACTCAGTGTCTTCTTCCGGCTCGGTGACGATGTTTTCCACACATATTCCACTTACGCTCGCGGCACTGAATATCTCACCGACGCGCGCGCCTTGCTCGACATGACGCCCTATGGTCGCCAGCAGGACTTTGAAGACTCGCCGCCCGGCTGGCCCCAGAAACCGACTTACGGATAACGCAGGCCGGTAGGCAGTTTTGGCGGCAATACGCGCGCGCGAGGCTGCTGCGCACCCTGGAATCCCTGAGAGCAGGGCGTCTGAGGGAGGTACGCCCCCTGAGAACAAGGGGTCTGAATGGCCATCCTTCACTCGGCCGAGCGTTGCTCGATGAGGAAACTCTTGCCCTCAACGTAGCCGAGTCTCGTGCATTCCTTCACGGAAGGCGTCGACGAGGGTCCGCGCTGCGACGGATTCGAGAATGGGGGTTACCAGGAACCCGACCCGTGCCGTCTTTGCGCCGATTGCGCTCGCGCCACCGAATGCCACGCCGCCGAGTCCGGCGATGAACTCGCGCCGCCTATAAAGAAAATGACTCGTTAGCAAGCCACCCGTAGGGCTTAAGGAGACCCGCGCTCCAACTGATCGGCATTTTCATTCATAAGGGTCGGCGAATTGCCGGTGGCGAACTCATTCGATCACGTCATCTGTGCCCAGCGGAGTTCAGTCCGAATCTCGGACTCGCTTCGCTTTGATCCACGCCTGCGCTTCGTCTTCGGTCGTAAAGCCAAATTCCGTGTGCGAGATTCCGCCATTCTCGGTCACTTCCACCGCGAACCCACCTCCTTTAACCTGGATCACCCGGTAGTTCACCTGAGGTTTTTTCCGCATGACAGCCGCCTGCGGTCGCCGCCGGATAGTGGATCACCAGCTCGTGCCCCAAACTCCTTCGAACGCAAAGCCAGGGCTGTAAAATCCGTAATCCGGATAGACAGTATACCCATCGTGATAGCCGTAATGTGGATCCCCGCCAACCGTGATGGCGATGCCGATGCGAGCACACTGGTTGGCATCCGGGCAGGGGCGGTGGCAGACAATGGCAATCGATTCAGTCAGGCCATTTTCGACAACAGCAGCACGAAGCCCAGTGGACGTGCCTAAGGTCAGGGCCTCAGCACGACGGGTAACCGAATCGTGATTGTCGGCAAGTCTCGCTGAACGCCCTTTCCAAGGCTACCTGGCCGACCCCCGCTATTGGCCCTGCATTTTACGGTTTCCGGGACATAAAGCAGGGCCTCATCCAGATGGGAAATGAACCAGATTTACGCGCGTACACCGGTAGTTCGTGCAGTAAGTCGGTCAGCTAGGGGTTTCAGCCCCCATTCTCGCGCCAGGGAAGCAGCCCTCCCCCAGGTAGGTTTCTGGTCATGGAGCCGGGGCGTGGGAGTAGACGCATCCATCGTCGCGATAGATCGGAATGTTCGAAGTTGTTCTGCTTGGGTCGAGAAGCGCCCGCTCGCAAGCACGGCTTCTAGCGTCCCGTGCCGCTGGAGGAGACTTGCGGCCCCTTTTGGTCCTGTACCCCGGGCACCAGGAAGCTTGTCGGAAGGATCACCCCGCAGAGCTATGAAGTCGGGCACCTGCTTCGGATCCACTCCATAGCGGTCCCGCACCTCGGCTGGCGTAATCCGAGCCATTTCTCCGGCGCGCACGGGATAGAGAATTGTGGTCCGGTCAGAGGCGAGCTGAAATGTATCACGGTCGCCACTGACGACTATGGCCGTCCCACGGCGCCGCTCTTCTTGGGCGACGGCGGATGCCAGGAAGTCGTCGGCCTCATAGCCAGGGGCCTTTCCGTTCGCCAACCCGCAGGCGCTCACGAAGACTGGCAATAAGGCCAATTGCTCGAGCAGGGAATCATCGAAATGCCGCCCACTCTGATACTCTGGCCAGGCTTTATGCCGATAGGTCGGAGCGTCGAGAGTATCCCATCCGACAAGGACGGCCCGAGGCTGTTCGCTCT
>WNFY01006632.1_pt1 | contig 17457 bp, 14 predicted proteins | sample 5400091 | NCBI WGS metagenome assembly WNFY01 (sample SAMN13153364, study PRJNA577476) | soil metagenome | isolation source: 60 cm soil or saprolite under grassland replicate 1 | place: USA:California | collected 2016-06-15
CGGGTGATCGGCACCGGGCCGCAGCGCGTGCCGCGGCAGCAGCTCGGCCTCGCGCCTTCGCTTCAGGGCGTAGGGGCGCTGGCGGCCGACTTCTACCTGCGCACGGGCTACATGCCGCTGCAGCACGTCGGCCTGCAGCCGCGGCGCAAGCCGGTCATGTTCGACGAGCGGCAGCTGCAGGGGCTGATCGCCTACGTCGCCTCGCTCGCCCGCGGGCCAAAAGTGCCGAAGCCGCATCCCGAGCGCGGGAGCCTTTCGGAGGGGATGCAGCTCTTCACCGACCACTGCGCCGGCTGCCACCAGGTCGTCGGCGAGGGCGGCTACGTGACCGGCGCGCTGCCGCCTCCGCTCAAGGACGCCACATCGACTCAGATCGCCGAGGCGATCCGGATCGGCCCGTACGTGATGCCGCGCTTCTCGACGAGGGCGCTCTCGCCGTCGCAGGTCAACTCGATCGTCCGCTACGTCCAGTACGCGAAGAGCCCGGACGACCGGGGCGGCTGGGCGATCGGCCACGTCGGCCCGATCCCGGAGGGCCTCGTGACCTGGTTCCTGGGCATGACGGCACTCGTCGCCTGTTGCGTCGCGATCGCTCGGAGGCTCAGGCGTGGGTAGGGCGAAGGACGCGCTCGTCGCCGGGCTGCTCCTCTTGGCGCGGAAACGGAAGCGCCGGCTCTGGCCCGGCCAGCGGGAGCGGATCGTGCCGCCCGCCCCACGCAACCCCGGCTCGGAGCTGCTGGCGACGCTGCTGCTGCTCGCGGCGGCGGGCTGCGCGGTCGCGTTCATCGTCGTCTACGTCCTCGACCGCCTGCCCGCGCACACCCAGCTGCTCGGGCTCTCGCTCGGGCTCGCGTGCCTGTTCGTCGCCGCGGCGCTGATCGTCACCGCCAAGCGGCTGATCGTGACCGAGGAGCTCGAGGACGACTACCCGGCCGAGGAGCACGTGGACGAGCAGGAGACCGTGCTCCAGCTGGTCGCGGACAGCGGCTTCAGCCGGCGGCGGTTCTTCAAGCTCGCGCTCGGTGCGGCCGGCGGCGCGCTGGCGCTCGCGGTCCTGACCCCGATCGCGTCGCTCGGGCCGGCGATCGACCTCGCGCGCTTCTACGCGACCCCGTGGCGCCGCGGCCGCCGCCTCGTCGACGAGCACGGACGGCCGTACCGCGCCTCGGACATCGAGGAGGACACGCTCTACACCGCCTTCGCCGAGGGATCGGACAAGGAGCAGCTTGGCTCGTCGCTCGTCCTCGTTCGGCTGCCGAAGGGCCGGCTGAAGCTGCCGGCCGGGAACTCCGGCTACGCGGCCGACGGGATCGTCGCCTACTCGAAGATCTGCACCCACGCCGGCTGCGCGATCTCGCTCTACCGCGCGCCGCTCTTCCAGCCCGACGAGCCCACGCCGGCGCTCGTCTGCCCCTGCCACTACTCGACTTTCGATCCGGCGAGCGGCGGCAAGGTCACGTTCGGCCCGGCCGGCCGGAAGCTGCCGATGCTGCCGCTCACGATCGCCCCGAACGGCGAGCTCCGGGCCGCGGGGAACTTCGACTCCGCCGTCGGCCCCTCCTGGTGGGGCGTCCGGACGAAGAGGCCGACGTCGTGATCCGCAAGCTCGTCAGGTTTCTCGACCGCCGGACCGGCACGGCGCCGCTCCTGCGCAAGACGCTGCGCTATCTCTTCCCCGACCACTGGTCGTTCCTGCTCGGCGAGGTCGCGCTCTACTCGTTCATCATCCTGGTCGCGACCGGGATCTACCTGACGCTCTTCTACGAGAACAGCACCGCGACGGTCGTCTACCACGGTCCGTACGTCCCGCTCCAGGGACAGGAGATGACGCAGGCGTACCGCTCGGTGCTCGACCTCTCGACCACGGTCAAGGCCGGCTTGCTGATCCGCCAGACGCACCACTGGGCCGCGGACATCTTCATCGCCGCGATCGTGCTGCACCTGATCCGGATCTTCTTCACAGGCGCGTACCGCAAGCCGCGCGAGCTGACCTACTGGATCGGGCTGACGATCCTCTTGGTCTCGCTGCTCGAGGGCTACCTCGGCTACTCGCTCGCCGACGACCTGCTCTCTGGGATGGGTCTCGCGATCGGCTACGGAGTCGCGGTCTCGATCCCGTTCTTCGGCGCGAACCTCGCGGCGCTGATCTGGGACGGGCCCTTCCCCGGCAAGCACGACTTCTTCTCGCGCATGTACGTCGCGCACGTCTTCCTGATCCCGGCGCTGATCGGGACGCTGCTCGTGCTGCATCTGGCGCTTGTCGCTCTCAGGCACCACACGCAGTTCCGGGAGACGCGCCGCCAGACGGAGCGGAAGGTGGTCGGCATCCCGACCTTCCCGGGCCAGACGCCGCGCTCGCTCGGGCTCTTCTTCGCCGTCGCGGGCGTGCTGTTTCTGCTCGGCGGGCTGGTACAGATCAACCCGATCTGGCTCTGGGGGCCGTACCACACCTACATCTCGACCAACGGCGCCCAGCCGGACTGGTACCTCGGCTGGCTGATCGGCGCGCTGCGGCTCGTGCCTGGGTTCGACCTCACGATCGGGCACTACACGCTCGTTCCGAACCCGTTCTGGGGCGGGGCCGCCCTTCCGTCCCTCGTGTTCATGTTCCTCTACCTCTGGCCCTGGCTCGAGCGGCGCTTCGGCGGCGACAGCGCGTATCACAACCTGCTCGACCGGCCCCGCGACGCTCCCATGCGGACGGCGATCGGAATGACAACGTTGACCTGGGTCTTCCTCCCGTTCGTCGCGGGCAGCTCGGACCGGATCTACGTGACCTTCGGGCTGCCGTACATCCCTCAGATCTGGGCGTTCCGTGTCCTGGCGGTGGTCGCGCCGCCGCTCGCCGGGCTGATCGCGTTCTGGGTCTGCCGGGAGCTGCAGGCGGGCGAGCGCGTCGCGCACCGGCGCAAACGCGCGGAGCAGGAGGCGGAGCTCGCCTGATGCTCACCGTGCTGCAGGAGAAGCTCGCGGAGGCGCACGGGCTGGCGATCGCGGCCGCGGTGGTGGTGGACAAGGTCGAGGAGCGGACGCTCGACCTCGAGCTCCGCCGCCGGCTCTGGACGATGCAGGAGGACGCTGCCGAGGTTCGCGCTCGGTGCCTCGTGGTCGAGCGGGCGCTCGCCGATCCGCTCGCCGAGGAATTGCTCGCGCACGCGAACCTGACGCGGGAGCACGCGGCCGATCTCACCGCCGCGTGGTTCAAGGCGGGAACGAGCCCGCTGCGCGCGTGGAGCTTCCTGGCGATGGGCGAGGCCGGCGAGGTCGCGACCTGGGCGGCTGTGGAGGCGTTGGCGGCGCGCGCCGAGGCCGACGGCATCGCGGGGCTCGCTGCGTGGGCGCTGCCGCTGCAGCGGCGCCACCTCGAGCTCGCGCTGGACGGGTCGGCGCTCCTCGCTCGCCAGGCGGATCCGAACGGGCCGCGCTGGGGCTAGTCGCCTACGGCCGAACGCCTGAGCTCGTTACACATTCGTTTCGGTGGCCGAAGACGCCCCGTAGCCCAGCCGCTCACGCTGCGGTGCCACCGTGTACTTCGGATCGCGCGCCGACTGAAAGCCCGCCTTGAAGACCGACCAGCGCAGCGCCGCCTCGCCCGCCAGGAGCAGCGCGCCGCCCGCCACGGCCGCGAAGCGACTCCGACGCCCGGCCGTGCCGATCAGCGCCGCGCCTCCCAGCGAGCACGCCTTCGCGAGCTTGGCGTACGTCCCGGCCTCCTCCTGGTGGTACGGCTCGCCGAGCATCCCGAGCCGCTTCTCCATCGCCTGCATGACGACGTTCTCGACGATTGCCCCGCCGACGGCCAGCCGCCGTGCCGGTCCCGCGTGCTCGCCGGGAACCGCAACGGCGGCCGCAGCGCCAGCGCTCGCCACAGCGCTCGAGCCGAACAGGAACGGCAGCTCGTGCCGCGCCTCATGCCAGACCGGCACCGCCGTGTCGGCGACGAGCGTCCCGGTGTAGACGGCAAGCGGCCCGCCGGTAAGCGCCGAGACCGCCTCGGCCGCGTACTTCACGACCTTCAGCCGACCGGTCGCCTCGAGCAGCGCCGCGGTCGCGCTGGCGCCCCCGGAAATCCCCAGGATCCAGCTGCCGACGCTCATCGGTGAGGTCACTTTGAAGACGCGGAACATGTTCAGGAACCGCTCCGGCCGCCCGAGGTCGGAGATCAGCAGCACCGGGCTGACCAGGTCCGCCGCCGCGGCCACGTACAGCGACCGCCGCGCGAGCGGCTCGTTCCCCCGCAGCCGGGCGACCAGGCTCAACACCGACGACGCGCCCGCGAGCCCACCGGTGAAGAAGTACCACGGGATCTCCGGCTGCCAGACCGGCTCCTTGATCACCGGTCGGCCGTAGTACGAGCTCACGTCGATCCCCCCACGAATGCGGCCAGAACCCCCGCAACCACGGCGCCCGCCGCGATTGCGGCGCTGCGGTACATCGAAGGCAGGTCGCGCGTGGTGACGACCGGGTCGGGCGGCAGCCCGTACACCTCGGGCTCATCGAGCAGCAGGAAGAACGCGCCGAAGCCGCCCACCCCGTCGCCGGGGTCACGCCCGTAGAGCCGCGCCCCGTTCCAGTTCTCCGCCTGCAGCTTCTCCAGCCGCATGTCCGCCCGCTCGCGGAGCTCGTCCAGCGGGCCGAACTGGATCGAATCGGTCGGGCAAGCCTTGGCACAGGCGGGCTCGTGGCCGCCCTTGAGCCGGTCGTAGCAGAGCGTGCACTTCCAGACGCGCCCATCCTCCTCTTTCGTCAGCACCGGCAGAGCGGGCGGGTCCTGCCTGGGCAGGTGCCGCTTGTCGAGCACTCCGAACGGACACGCGGGAACGCAGTAGCCGCAGCCGTTGCAGATGTCCTGCTGGACGACGACCGTCCCGTACTCGGTCCGGAACAACGAGCCCGTCGGGCAAACGTCCAGGCACGCCGCGTGCGTGCAGTGCTTGCAGACGTCGGAGGACATCAACCAGCGAAGGGGGTCGCTCTGCTCGATGAACGCCACGTGCCGCCACGTATTGGCCCCCAGCTCCGAGGTGTTGTCGTACGACTCGCCCGTCCAGACCAGCCCGTCCTCGGGCACGAGGTTCCACTCCTTGCAGGCGACCTCGCACGCCTTGCACCCGATGCAGATCGAGGTGTCGGTGAAGAAGCCCATCCGCTCCTTCGCCTCGGGCCCGTAGCTATCGAGCACCGCTGCGCATCTCCTCGACAAACTTCGGCAGCGCCTCGCCGCGCGGGCGCCTGCCCGGCCTGATCCCGACCGAGAACGCCTTCACTTCCTGGATGTGGACGTTCGGGTCGAGCGCGATCGACGAGAGGTCGTTGGCGGCGTCTCCGGTCGTGAGGCCCCGCGAGCCCCAGTGGTACGGCAGCCCGATCTGGTGGGTCTTGCGCCCCTGCACCTCGATCGGCGGGATCCGGTCGGTGACGAGCACGCGCGCCTCGATCGCCGACCGCGACGAATAGATCGTCGCCCAACCCCCGTGCTCGAGCCCCGCCTCCTTCGCGAGCTCCGGGCTGACCTCGCAGAACATCTCGGGCTGGAGCTCGGAAAGGTAGGGAACCGTCCGCGACATGCCGCCGGCGGTGTGGTGCTCGGTCAGCCGGTAGGTCGTCGCAACGTACGGGTAGAGCTCGGCCCCGGGCTCGCTTCCGACCGGGTTGTACGGGTTCTCCGGCCGCTCGAACTGCTGCCGTCGCGGGTTCGCCCGCTGCGAGTAGAGCGAGTTGTCGAACGGCGACTCGTGCGGCTCGTAGTGCGTCGGCAGCGGGCCGTCCTCGAGCCCCTGCGGGACGAACAGCCAGGAGCGTCCGTCCGCTTGCATGATGAACGGGTGGTCGCCCGCGATCGCCTTCTCGGCCTTCGCGTCGTCGGGCGGCACGTAGTCCGGCTCCTTGTCCTCCTCGAAGTCGGGGACGTCGAGGCCTGTCCACTTCTTCTGCTCCTTGTCCCACCAGACGTATTTCTTGCGCTCCGACCACGGCTTGCCGTCGGGATCCGCCGAGGCGCGGTTATAGAGGAGCCGGCGGTTGGCGGGCCACGCCCAGGCCCACTCGGGCGCGACGTAGCCCTGCTCCCAGTACGGCTCCTTGCGGGCGGTCTGGTTGATCCCATCCTTGAAGCAGCCGCAGTAGATCCAGCAACCGCAGAGGGTCGAGCCGTCGGCCTCCAGCTTCGGGTAGCCGTCGAGGAAAATGCCGCTCTCGACCTCCCGGCCGCTCACCTCCTGCAAGACCGCCTCAGCGTCCGGCTCCTGGATCGCCGAGTGCGTCGGGTACTCCCAGCGCAGCGCCTTGATCAACTTGTCCCGCGGCGCCTCCGAGCCGGCCAGCTTCTGCTTGATCATCCGGCCGAGGTGGAAGTAGAACCAGAGCTCCGAGCGGCAGTCGCCCTTCGGCTCGGTCGCCTGCCAGTGCCACTGCAGCAAGCGCTGCGTGTTCGTGAAGGAGCCGTCCTTCTCGGTGTGCGTCGCTGCCGGCAGGAAGAAGATCTCGGTCGGGATCTCCTCCGTCCTCAGCTCGCCCGACTCGATCTCGGGACAGTCGTACCAGAAGGCCGCGGACTCGATCTCGACGACGTCGCGGACGACGAGCCAGTCGAGCTTCGCGAGCCCGAGCCGGTGCGCCTTCGAGTTCGAGTTCCCGACGGCCGGGTTCTCGCCGGCGACGATGTAGCCCTTCACGTTCCCGTCGAGCATCTGCAGCGTCGTCCAGTAGACGGAGTTGTCGTCGTCGACCCGTGGAAGCTCGTGGAAGAGCCAGTCGTTGCCCTCGGTGGCGTTCTCGCCGAAGTACGCCTTCATCAGGCTCACCCAGTAGGCGTCGAAGTGGCCCCACCAGCCGGTCGGCGACGTATTGGCGTCGATGAAGTTCTGGAAGTCGCCGTACGTCTCCGTGTGCGGCATCGGCAGGTAGCCGGGGAGGATGTTGAAGAGGGTCGGAATGTCGGTCGACCCCTGGATCGAGGCGTGGCCGCGCAGCGCCATGATCCCGCCGCCCGGGCGGCCCATGTTGCCGAGCAGCTGCTGCACGATCGCGGCGGTGCGGATGTACTGGACGCCGACCGTGTGCTGGGTCCACCCGACCGAGTAGACGAAGGCGCCCGTGCGCTCGCGACCCGAGTTGTCGCAGATCGCCTTGCAGTAGTCGAGGAAGTCCTCGACCGAGCAGCCGCAGGTCTCCGCGACGAGCTCGGGCGTGTAGCGCGCGTAGTGCTTCTTCAGGAGCTGGAAGACGCAGCGCGGATGCTTGAGCTCGAGGTCCTCCTCGGGCGGCTCGCCGTGCTGGAGGCCGCCGCCGTGACCGCCGTGCCCGGACTGCTCACCGCGGGTCTCGTCGCCCCGTGCGCCTCCATCCCGGCGTACTGCCAGCTCGTCGGGTCGTACTTGCCCTTGTCCGGGTCCCAGCCGGAGAAGAGCCCGTCGAGATCCTCGGTGTCGACGAAGTCCTCGTGGATGATCACCGGCGCGTTCGTGAAGTGCTTGACGTACTCCTCGAAGTAGCGCTCGTTCTCGAGGATGTAGTTGACGACGCCGCCGAGGAAGGCGATATCGGAGCCGGCGCGGATGCCGATCCAATCGGTCGACATCGCGCTCGTGCGGGTGAAACGCGGATCGATGTGGAAGACGCGCGCGCCGCGCTCCCTTGCCTCCATCACCCACTGGAACCCCACCGGGTGGTTCTCGGCCATGTTCGAGCCCATGATCGTGATCACGTCCGCGTTCTGCAGGTCCTGCTGGAAGGTGGTGGCGCCGCCTCGCCCGAACGAGGTCCCCAGACTGGGGACCGTGGAGCTGTGTCATATGCGGGCCTGGTTCTCGACCTGGACAATCCCGAGTCCGACGCACAGCTTCTTGATCAGGTAGTTCTCCTCGTTGTCCAGCGTCGCGCCGCCGAGGTTGCCGATCGCCATCGTGCGGTTCAGCTCGTCGTCCCAGCTGGCCGTGCGCGTGTCGAGGATGCGCTGCGCGATCATCCCCATCGCGTCGTCGAGCGGCAGCTCCTCCCAGCGCGTCCCGTAGGGCCGGCGGTACTTGACCTTGTACTCGCGCAGCGGGCTCTGGACATACGACTTCGACGCCTGGCCCTTCGGGCAGAGCCGGCCGCGCGAGATCGGGCTCGCGGGGTCGCCTTCGATGTGAGTCACCTCGCCGTCCTTGACGTGGACGAGCTGCCCGCAGCCGACCGCGCAGTAGGGGCAGATCGATTGGACGACGTGGTCGGCTTCGTCGCTGCGCGGCTTCAGCGTGCGCGAGCGCTCCGAGCGGACGGCGCGCCCCAGCCCGAGCGGATCGCCCTCCCGTAGCTGCCGAACGACCGGCCAACGCGCGAGCGCCTCGCCGAGCTTCACCGGCTCCTCCTTGCCTAGCCGGGCGACTTTAAACGCTTCGTACTGCGATCAGTCCTGGGCGTACATGCCCTGCTGCGACGCGCCCGAGCGCTGGGCGACACGCCGCATCGCTTCCTCGACGTCCTGGTTCTCCAGCACCTTCTGCCGTTCGCGCTCTTGGAGGTAGCGCTCGTCTGCCTTGCGCTGCCGCCGGGCGATCAACCGGCTCCAGAGATTCATCGTGACCAGATCGTACGCGCTGCGAGCCCGGCTGCAAGTGCACTCGCGCCCAGGAGGAGGCCTGCCCGCCGTGAGCCGCTCTTCGGCGGTGGGCCCGCAAGCGCCTTCTCCGGATAGGCGGGAATCGTCCCGCGGTCGCGGGCGAGCTTGATCACCTCCGCGACGTGCATCCCGCCGCGGCCGGTGCCGCCCTGCTCGATTTGCGAGCGGCACGAGAAGCCGTCCGCCACGACCAGCGTCTCGGGCGATGCCTCGCGCACCTTCGGCAGCAGGACACGCTCGCCGCAGGCCATCGAGACGTCGTAGTGGTCGGGCTCGTAGCCCCAGCCGCCGGCCATCCCGCAGCAACCGCTGTCGAGCTCCTCGACCTCAAGACCCATCTTCTCCAGAAGGTTCTTCTCCGGCGAGGTTCCTCCGGTCGCCTTGTGGTGGCAATGCCCGTGCAGGAGCGCCTTGCCGACGAGGGCCGGCGGCTCGTACTCCTCCTGCTCCAGGAACTCGCTCAGGTGGAAGGTCTGCTTGGAGACCCGCTCCGCGTCCTCGTCGAGGGTCTTCAGCTTCTTCAGCTCGTCCTTGAAGACCGCGACGCAGCTCGGCTCGATCCCGACGACCGGTACGCCCGCGCGGATCTCCTCCCGGAGATGCGCGACGACCTTGTCCGCATAGCGGCGCGCCAGGTCGAGCATCCCGTAGTCGTAGAGCGGCCGGCCGCAGCAGAGGTGCTCCTGCGGGATGACGACGTGGTAGCCCGCGTCCTCGAGCGCCTCGACCGCGGCGATCCCGATTGGCGCATGGAAGTAGTTCGTGAACGTGTCCGCCCAGAGGATCACCCTGCGGCCGCCGCCATCCCGGTGCGGCCGCCGCGCGAACCACTCCTTCAGCGTTGGCGACGCGAAGGGCGGGATGTGCCGCTTCTGCGAGACGCCTATAGCGGCCTTGGCGAGCGCGTCGAACGGCGCCGTCTGCGTGACGAAGTTGACGAGCCCCGGCATCTTCGAAGCGAGCCGGGCGGCCTGGTCGATCAGCCCAAAGGCGTAGGCCGTCCGCGGCCGCAACCTCCCTTGGTAGTAGTGCGAAAGGAACTCGGCCTTCAGGGTCGGCATGTCCACGTTGACGGGACACTCGCTGGTGCAGCCCTTGCAGGAAAGGCAGAGGTCGAGCGCCTCGAAGACCTCGTGGTCGCGCCAGAGCTCGAGCTCCTCGCCGTTCAGCATCTCCCAGAGGAGGTGCGCCCGGCCGCGCGTCGTGTGCTTCTCGTCGCGCGTCACCATGTAGCTCGGGCACATCACGCCGCCCTCGGTGTGCCGGCACTTGCCGATCCCGACGCAGCGGGTCGTCGCGTGAGAGAAGTCGCCGTGGTCGGCCGAGTACGAGAAGTGCGTCTTCACCGACGGCGGCGCGTAGTCGGTGCCGAGGCGCAGGTTGTCGGTCAGCTTGTACGGATCGACCACCTTGCCCGGGTTCATCTTCCAGTTGGGGTCCCAGATCGACTTGAACTCGCGGAACGCCTCGACCAGCTCCTCGCCGAACATCTTCGGCAGGAGCTCGGCGCGCGACTGGCCGTCGCCGTGCTCGCCCGAGAGGGAGCCGCCCAGGCTCAGCACGAGGTCGGCCGCCTCGTCGACGAAGCGTCGGTAGGTCTCGATCCCCTCCTTCGTCTTCAGGTCGAAGTTCCAGCGTGCGTGGATGCAGCCCTGGCCGAAGTGGCCGTAGAGCGCGCTCTCGTAGCCGTACTTGCCGGCCAGTGGGCCGATCGCGCGGAGGTAGTCGCCGAGCCGCTCGGGCGGGACGGCCGAGTCCTCCCAGCCCTCGTAGGTGTCGGGCTTGCCGGGGATGAACGCCGTCGCGCCGAGGCCGGACTCGCGAACCTCCCAGACGTGCCGCTCCGAGGGCGGGTCGTCGTAGAGCTTCATCCCCGTGAGGCCGTCGTTAACCGGGGTCAGGTCTTGCATTAGCGCACGCGCCTTCTCGTCCGCCTCGTCCTTGGTCTCGCCGCCGAACTCGGCGAGCAGCCAGCCGCGGCCGTCGGGCAGGAGCGAGAGATCCTCCTTGTGTTTGCCGAGCATCGTCATGTCGGTGATCAGCGTCTCGTCGACGCCCTCGAGCCCCAGCGGCTTGTGCTCGAGCACCTTCATGACGCCGTCGCCCGCCTCGGCCACGCTGCCGTACGCGAGCACGAGCAGCGACCGCGCCGGCGGGCTGTCGAGGAGGTGGACTGTCGCGCCGAGGATCGTGACGCAGGTGCTCTCGGTGCCCGCCGCCGCGCGGGCGATGTGGAAGCCCTTCTCCGGCAGCAGGTCGTCGAGGTTGTACCCGGAGACCCGCCGCGGGATGTCGGGGTAGCGCGCGCGAATCTGGTCGGCGTACCGGTCGCGCAGCTCCTCCAGGCGACGGTCGATCTCCGGATCGCCTGAGGTGCCTTCGCGGAGCGTCAGGCGTCGCCCGTCGTAGAGCAGGACGTCGAGCTCGTGGACGTTGTCCGAGGTGCGCGGGCCAGGCCCGTAGAACTGGGCCATCACCGAGCGGACGCCGCAGGAGTTGCTCGCGATCATCCCGCCGAACGTGCAGTACTCGTGCGTCGACGGATCGGGCCCGAACGTGAGCTGGTGCTCCTCCTCGGCCTGCTTGCGCAGGTGGTCGAGGATCAGGCCAGGCTCGACCCGCGCGAGCTTTCGTTCCGCGTCGATCTCGAGGATCCGGTTCAGGTACTTGGAGAAGTCGATCACGACGGCGACGTTGGTCGTCTGGCCGGCGAGGCCCGTGCCGCCGCCGCGCGAGAGGAGCGGCGCGCCGTGCTCGCGGCAGGCCGTCACGGTGGCGATCACGTCGTCGAGGGTGCGTGGGATGACGACGCCGATCGGCAGCTGTCGGTAGTTGGCACCGGTCGCCGAGTAGAGGCCGCGGTCGCCCGGCGAGAAGCGGACTTCGCCCTCGATCGTGCGGCGCAGGTCGTCCTCGAGCGCGCGCACGTCGACGTCGTCGGAGGCGACCGGGCGCATCCGGATCGCGGGAGCGGTCTTGGCCGGGATCTTCACGCCGCGTACCTCCGCGCGTCCGCGCGCTTCAGCTCGAGCCGGTGCCCGGGCCGGGAGCGATCGGGCCGCAGCTCTCCGGCCGCCGGTTCCAGGACGCCGTCGAAGAGAAGCGACTCGACGCGCACGTGGTCGTGGAAGTACTCGAGGTGCCGCAGGTTCGGGACCGCGCACAGCGCGTGCGCCGAGAGCTGGGGCGCGCAGTGGCCGGAGACATCGAGGCCGTGCCCGGCTGCCAGGCCGGCGACCTGGAGCAGGCCTGTGATCCCTCCGCACCGCGTCACGTCGGCCTGCAGGCAGTCGACGCAGCCGAGGAGATTTCGGAAGTCGGCGAGCACGTAGCCGTACTCGCCCGCTGCCACCTCGAGCCCGTCCGGGCCTTCCTCGCGAACGAGCCGCAGGCCTGCGAAATCGGCGGAGCTGACGGGCTCCTCGAACCAGGTCGCGCCCCAGTCGCGCCGGAGCCGGTTCGCCCAGGCGAGCGCCTCCTTGCGGGAGAGCGCGCCGTTCGAGTCGACGAACAGCTCGACGTCGTCCCCAATCGCCTCGCGGGCCGCGTCGAGCCGCTCGGGGTCGCGCTCGGGCTCGCGTGAGATCTTCATCTTTACGCGCGAGAACCCGTCGGCCGCCCAGCCGCCGAGCTGCTCGCGCAGGCGCTCGAGCGGGTAGGAGCAGAAGCCGCCGCTGCCGTAGAGCGGGACGGCGTCGTGCGCGCGCGGAAGGACGTCCACGAGCGGTAGGTCGAGCAGCCGGGCCTTCAGGTCCCAGAGTGCCGTGTCGACCGCGGCGACCGCCATCGCGCCGATCCCGGGCCGCCCCGCGTTGCGGAGCGCGCGGCCGAGCCGCTCCCACGTCTCCGCGGGAGCCGTCGCATCCGCCCCCTCGACCTCGGACGCGAGCTTCTCCTCGACGAGGGCTCCCGCCGCCGCGGGCGCATACGTGTAGCCGAGGCCGCTCTTTCCGCCCCCGTGCGCCTCGACGACGACGATCGTCGTCGAGTCCCACTCGAGGGTGCCGTCGGACTCGGGCGCGTCGGTCGGGATCTCGTACGCCGAGACGTCGAGCCGCTCGACGCTCGCCTCGGTCCGCGTTGCGAGAGCCATTACTTCCTCCCGGGAAGCGACTCCTTGAACTCGGCGAGCTTGCCGAGCAGCGACTTCTCCATCACGCCGGTGCGCTCGGGGTCGCCCTTGACCATCGCTTTCGCCATCTTCTCGGCCTGCATCCGCGTGATGTGCGGCGGCAGCGGCGGGATCTCCGGGTCGACCTTGACCTCGAGCACGCAGGGCTTGCCGGCGCCGAGCGCCTGCTCCCAGGCCGAGCCGACCTCGTCGCCGTTCTCGCAGTAGATCCCCTCGAAACCGAGTAGCTCGGCGTACTTCGCGTACGGCACGCTCGGAATCCACTGCGATCCCGGGAACTTGGGGTCACCGGTCAGCACCCGCTGCTCCCAGGTCACCTGGTTCAGGTCCTGGTTGTTGAAGACGCAGAAGACGAGGGACGGGCTGTCCTGCCAGCGCTCGTGGTAGCGCTTGACGGTGATCAGCTCGTTCATGCCGTTCATCTGGAAGGCGCCGTCGCCGACGAAGGCGATCACCGGCCGGCCGGGGTGCGCGAACTTGGCGGCGATCGCGTAGGGCACGCCGGGCCCCATCGTCGCGAGGGTGCCAGAGAGCGAAGCGCGGTTGTTCGGCTTCAGCCGCAGGTCGCGCGCGAACCAGTTCGTGGACGAGCCCGAGTCGGCGCAGACGATCGCGTCGTCGGGCAGGCGCTGCGAGAGCTCCCAGACCACGCGCTGGGGGTTCATCGGGTCGCCGTCCTGGAACGCACGGTCCTCGACCACACGCCACCACTCCTCGACCTGGCCTTCGACCTGCTCGCGCCAGGAGCGGTCCTGCTTGCGCTCGAGCTTCGGGATCAGCGCGCGCAGGGTCTCCTTCGCGTCGCCGACAAGCGGCACGTCGACCGGGTAGCGAATGCCGATACGGCTCGCCTCGATGTCGATCTCGACGCAGCGGGCCTGGCCCTCCTTGGGCAGGAACTCCGAGTAGGGGAAGCTCGTTCCGACCATGAAGAGCGTGTCGCAGCCCTTGATCAGCTCGTAGCTCGCGGTCGAGCCGAGCAGGCCGATCGGGCCGGTCACGAACGGCAGGTCGTCGGGCAGGACGTCCTTGCCGAGGAGAGCCTTCGCGATTCCCGCGCCGAGCAGCTCCGCGGTCTCGACCAGCTCGTCGCGCGCGCCCGAAGCGCCCTGGCCGACGAGCATCGCGACGTTCTTGCCCTCGTTCAGCACCCGCGCCGCGTTCTCGAGGTCCTCGTCGTGCGGGAGCACCCGCGGACGCGTGTAGCCGATGCTCGAGTAGACGGCGCCGTGCTCGCGCGGCGGCGACTCGACCGCCTTCTCCTCCTGCACGTCGTTCGGGATGATCAGCGTGGTCACGCCGCGCTTGTCGAGCGCGATGCGGACAGCGCGGTCGACGAGGTGCCGCGCCTGGGCGGGCTCCATGCAGACCTGCACGAACTCCGAGACGTCCTTGAAGAGCACCTGCAGGTCGACCTCTTGCTGGTACTCGGCGCCCAGCGACATCCGCTTCTGCTGTCCGACGATCGCGACGACGGGCGCGTGGTCGAGCTTCGCGTCGTAGAGGCCGTTCAAGAGGTGGATCGCCCCCGGGCCGGAGGTTGCCATGCAGACGCCGACCTCGTCGGTGAACTTCGCGTGGCCGCAGGCCATGAACGCGGCCATCTCCTCGTGGCGCGTCTGGATGAACTCGGGGTCGGGCTGCGTCCGGTCGAGCGCGCCGAGGAACCCGTTGATCCCGTCGCCCGGGTAGCCGTAGATGCGGTGGACGCCCCACTCGCGGAGACGCTTGAGGATGAAGTCGGCAACGAGCTCGGCCATGGCCCTCCTTTTGCTTGCTTTCTCGCCGCGTGTTCCCGGGCCTGGAGAGGGGGAAACGCTGCGATGGTTTACTTCCCGTCTCGTGCGCCCGAGTGACGTCTACAAGCTGCGTTGGGCCGACGATCCGCGGATCTCGCCTGACGGTGGGACGGTCGCGTTCGTCGCGTGGGGAATCGACCGTGAGGCCAACGATTACCGTGCGTCGATCTGGCTCGTCCCGCGCGACGGTTCGGGCGAGCCGCGCCGGCTGACGCGCGGCGAGAAGCAGGACGCCGCACCGCGCTGGTCCCCGGACGGGACGCGGCTCGCGTTCGTGTCGAATCGCGAGACGAAAGCGAAGCAGCTCTACGTGCTTCCGGTCGACGGCGGCGAGCCGCTGAAGCTGACCGAGCTGGACGAGGACGTGACCGAGGTCGTGTGGTCGCCCGACGGCGCCCGCCTCGCCTTCTCGGCGCGCGTGCGGGACCCGGCCTACGAAGAAGAGGACGAGCGGAAGCGGGCGCCGCGGCGGTTCGACCGCCTGCAGTACAAGCTCGACGACGAGGGCTGGATCGGCGACCGGCGGCGGCACGTCTTCACCGTCCCCGCCGACGGCTCTTCGCCGGCGACCCAGCTGACGGACGGCGACTTCGAGGACTCCGCTCCGGCCTGGTCGCCGGACGGCCGGCGGATCGCGTTTTGTTCCGGCCGTCAGGAGCACTGGGACGTCGAGGTCGAGCGGGACGTCTTCCTCGTCGACCCCGAGGGAGGCGCACCCGAGCAGCTGACCGGCGGAGACAGCCGCTACGAGGCGCCGGCCTGGTCGCCGGACGGCTCGGCGATTGCCTGCCGCTACGCGCGGGGCGGGCTCGACTACCCGAGGCACGGGCAAATCGCGGTGCTCGACGCGGCCACGGGCGAGCGGGAGGTCCTGACCGCCTCGCTCGACCGCAACTGCGCTCCCTACCCGGAGATCCGGGAGCCGGTCTGGGACGGCGACACGCTCCTGTTCGTGCTCGAGGACTCCGGCTACAACCCGCTCTACCGGGTTCGCGCCGACGGGGCGGGCGAGCCGGAGCCGGTCCGCAGCGACGAGTGGGTGACCGCCTTCGACTGCGTCGGCGGCCAGATCGTGCACAGCGCGAGCACGCCGGTCTATCTGCCCGAGATCTACTCCGGCGAGCGCAAGCTGACCGAGGTGAGCCCATCCTTCGAGGCGGCCGAGCCGGAGCGGTTCACGGCGACTTCGGCGGACGGCGCCGAGGTCGAGGCGTGGATCATGCGCCCGCTCGGCTTCGAGCCGGGGCAGCGGTATCCGCTCCTGCTGAACGTCCACGGCGGCCCGTTCAGCCAGTACGGCGACCGCTTCTTCGACGAGTTCCAGGTCCAAGCGGGCGCGGGCTACGCCGTGCTCTTCTCGAACCCCCGCGGCTCGTCCGGCTACAGCGAGGAGTGGGGCCGGGCGATCCGCGGCCCAGGCGCCGAGGGCTCCGGCTGGGGCTCGCTCGACTACGAGGACGTGATGGCCGTCATGGACGAGGCGCTGGAGCGCTTCGACTTCATCGACGCGGACCGGCTCGGCGTGCTCGGCGGGTCGTACGGCGGCTTCATGACCTCGTGGATCGTGAGCCACACGGACCGCTTCCGCGCCGCCTGCTCCGAGCGCTCCGTCAACAATTTCGTGCTCGAAGGCGGCTCCGGCGATATCGGCTGGGCCTTCAAGGGGATCGTCGGCGAGTACTGGTTCGAGGCACCTGACGTGTACCTCCAGATCTCGCCGTCGAAGTACGCCGCGAACATCACGACCCCGCTCCTGGTCTTGCACTCCGAGGACGACCTCCGCTGCCCGATCGGCCACGCGGAGGACCTGTTCGCGATCCTGCGGGTGCTGAAGCGGGACGTTGAGCTCGTCATCTTCCCGGCCGAGTCGCACAACCTCAGCCGCACCGGGTCGCCCGCGCACCGCGAGATGCGATTCGAGGCGATCCTCGACTGGTTCGAACGGAAGCTGATCGGTGACCGCAAGCCGGCCGAGAAACCAGCAGCCGTCTCGGTCGAGACCTAGCTCCGGCGAATCTTCAAGCGAAAGACGTCAGGCCGGTGGTAGTGGCCGGCAGGATCGAAGCGCTGGCGCTCCTCGTAGAGTCGCTGCGGGTCGAGCTCGGCGTACAGGATGCCCTCCTCGTCCCAGAGCGGCCCGGCGAGGTAGGTGCCGTCTGGGGCGAGGATCGCGGAGCCGCCGCGGCCGATCAGCTCGTCGCCCTCGGCGAGCTTCACGTCCTCGGGGAAGCTCGATGCTCGCTGCAAGACGCAACAGGAGAGGACGAAGGCGCGCGACTCGCGGGCGATGTGCTTCATCGAGTCGTGCCACTGCTCGCTGTCCTCTGCCGTCGGCGCGAGGTAGATCTCGACGCCGCTCTGGTAGAGCGAGAAGCGGGCTAGCGGCATGAAGTTCTCCCAGCAGATCAGCCCCCCGACGCGGCCGAGGCCCGTTTCGACCGCCTCGAGGCCCGCACCGGTGCCCTGGCCCCAGACGAGGCGCTCGTGGTTCGTCGGCACGAGCTTGCGGTGGTGGAGCGCGAGCTCGCCGGCCGGCGAGTGGTAGAGGAGCGAGTTGTAGATCGTCCCGGGGCGCTCGGGCTCGACCTCGTTGACGCCGGTGACGATCCAGATGCCGAGCTCCTGCGCCGCCGCGGCTATCCGGCGCTCGGCGGGCGAGCCGACGGCGACCGACTCCTGGGCGAGGCGCGCGAACGTCTCCTTCGCTCCCTCGTTCGCCCAGCCCGCGAACGCCTTCGCCCAGCGCGAGGACGGGTAGACGGGCACGAACGTTTCCGGGAAGACGACGAGCTCGGCTCCGCTCGCTGCCGCCTCGGCCGCGACCTTCTCGAGCTTGTCGAGCGTCGCCTCCCGGTCGAGCACGACCGGCTCGACCTGTGCGCACGCGACCTTGACCGGACGCTCCATGACTCGAGCCTACTCCG
>WNFY01011140.1_pt1 | contig 17454 bp, 17 predicted proteins | sample 5400091 | NCBI WGS metagenome assembly WNFY01 (sample SAMN13153364, study PRJNA577476) | soil metagenome | isolation source: 60 cm soil or saprolite under grassland replicate 1 | place: USA:California | collected 2016-06-15
CAAAGGAAATCCCGCCTCCTCGACCAAGTGAACCAAATATAACGATCAGAACAATTGGAAAAAATAAGCTGAAAAATGTCGATGAGGGGCTTTTAAAAATTGATTTAAAACTAGCCCGTGTAATTGCAAATAGAGCCCTTCGCTGGTTATACCTCGGTGCCATTATTTCTAATTGAAGTGCAAATGTAAGTTTTCATAAACTTGAAAGGAATTTCATTCCTCCAGGCCGGCATAGAGTTAAGCCCTTTTTATGGATCAGGGTTTTAATGAATAAAGAATTCAAATGGCAAACGAGCCTGCGCGGTATTGGTGATTTGTTTGATACGCAATATTTCCTGGTAAATTTTAAAATTCTCGTCGCCTAATTCTGCTTTCATCTTTGCAGAATAGTTATCTGATGATGAGCCGAAAATGCGATCAAAAATATTTTGAGGCGCGGGAAATTCTCTCAAACGATAATCATTGAGCTTAGCTAACCGGGCGGCACAATTCACTGCTTCCTGTAATCCTCCGAAACGATCAATTAGTCCATTTTTAATAGCATCATTACCAATCCATACTCTTCCCTGGGCAATGCTGTCGATATATGCGACGTCTTTTTTTCTCCCGTCAGCCACTCGTTTTTTAAACTGTTCATAGATCATTTCGATACTATGCTGAATCATTTTCTTTTCCGTTTCATTCAAGGGATGAAAAACTCCTGCATCAGCATATTCACCGGTCTTGACACCATCGAATGTTACTCCCAGTTTATTTTTAAAAAAAGTTTCCATATTGGGAATGATACCGAATACGCCAATAGAGCCCGTAATGGTATTTGGTTCTGCAAAAATGCTGTCAGCAGCACAGGAGATATAATAACCTCCTGAGGCAGCTACATCACCAAAACTCAATACAACAGGCTTGTCTTGCTTTGCGAGTAACAATTCTCTCAAAATGTTCTCACTGGCCAGGGCACTCCCGCCGCCGGAATTCACACGGAAGACAATTGCTTTAATCGATTTATCAAGTCTTGCTTTACGGATAAGCTGCATGTAATTTTCACTCGCTATTACGCCCCGCTGGTCACTGTTGCCATCGATTATGTCGCCTTCGGCATATATTAAAGCAATTTTTTCCTTGCCCGTTTTTTTAAACCCACCGGCTTTAGCATATTTATTAATTGAAATGAAATTGATTTTATCATATTTACCCAGGCCTAATTTATTTTTTATCTCATCCTTCACCTGGTCATCATATTTTAAGTTGTCGACTAATTTATTATCAAGGGCATCCCGGGCTGTTTGAATTTTGCCTTCATTTGCCAAACTGTGGAGAGTAGTGGTATCAATATTTCTGGCAGAAGAGGCAGCCAATAAAAAATGTTCATAAAGATCGTTTAGCCACACTGTCGTTTGCAGCTTGTTCTCGGGAGTCATTTTATCCGTGCGAAAAGGTTCAGTAGCGCTTTTAAATTTGCCGGCATAAAAAATTTGCGGTTGAATTTCCAGCTTATCCAAAGTTCCTTTCAAAAAAACATAATCAACATTAAAACCAACCCACTCTAAAATACCGGTTGGATTGAGATAGAGTTTATCTGCCACATCAGCAATATGATAGGCTCTTTGAGAAATTATATCACCATGAGCAATAATAAATTTTTTGCTTGCTTTAAAATTAAGCAACGCATTCCTGATCTCCTCACTGCTGGCAAATCCATTCGGATTGGAGTTAGCAATAATATAGATACCGCTGATATTTTTATCGTCCCTGGCCTTGTTGATCAGTCGAATTACATCATACAAACCCGGCACATCCATTTCATCGTTGCTGCTGAAATTTGAAAGAGGATTTTCAACGGGCTGCTCTTTAAAGTTCTGGCTGAGATTGAGAACCAATATGGATCTGGCTTCCACCCTCGGTTTTTCTTTTGAAGCCAGGCCGGCTATCCAACCTACAACTAGAAAAAATACGATCAGGCTGAAAATTATCAGTGATAACAAAGAAGCAAAAAATATTTTAAAGAAGCTTTTCATGATGAAAATGTTTGAGTATTCAAAAATAAAGATATTTGATGCTTTCAATTATAAATATGAATAAAGCCTTTTTATTATTGGGGAGTAATCTGGGTAACAGAAAAATAAATTTTGAAGCAGCCAGAAACGTCATCGAACAACAATGTGGAGCGATTATCCAATTATCTTCATTGTATGAAACAGCGGCCTGGGGCAAAACTGATCAACCCCTATTTCTTAACCAGGCTATAGAGATTGAAACTGAATACAGCGCAAAGCAATTAATGGAGCAATTATTAAAAATAGAGAAAATGATGGGCCGCGAACGAAACGAAAAATATGGTCCCCGCATTATTGATATTGATATTTTATTATTTAACGATGAACAATACGATCTTCCTTTTCTAAAGATTCCTCATCCCGAAATGCAAAATCGCAGGTTTGCATTGACACCTTTAGCTGAAATCGCCGGCAATGTCCAACATCCTGGCTTTAAAAGATCGATTTTCCAATTGTTGAAAGAATGCCCGGATAAATTAGCCGTAAACAACTACCATGAATAGAATGTACAAGACTTTCACTGATTTTTTTCCACAAAGACTTTGTTTAAAATTTTTGTCAGTGCAAATAATTTATTTTGTGCCTTCGAACAGTTTAATACTAACCGATGATTAACAACCCGGATGGACAACCCAATGAATTATCATTTTATTACTATTGAGGGAAATATCGGCGCAGGAAAAACAACATTGGCTCATTTACTCGCAAGACATTATAATGCAAGGCTTGTGCTGGAAGAATTTGCCGACAACCCTTTTCTTTCGAAATTTTATGAAAATCCGCAGCAATATGCTTTTCCATTAGAGCTGTTTTTTATGGCTGAGCGTTTCAAACAATTAAAAGAACTAATTCAGCAAAAAGATCTTTTTCAAAATATCACCGTCTCGGATTATCTTTTTACCAAGTGCCTTTTATTTGCAAAGGTTACCCTCCCTGATGACGAATTTCGTTTGTATCAGCGGTTGTTTGAGATCATTCATCAGCAATTGCTCCAACCGGATATTTTAATTTACCTGCACGCACCGGTTTCCAAACTGCAGGCAAATATTAAAAAACGCAATCGCAGCTATGAACAGAATATTCCTGATGAATATCTGTTTAGTATCCAGGAGACTTATACTCGTTACATCAAGCAACATAATCTTAAAACCATTTTTATAGATGCGTCCAATTCAGATTTTTTGGGCAACGAGAAACATTTAAAGGTCATTACAGAGGCATTGGAAAAAGAGTATGATGAAGGACAGCATTATTTACAATTGCCATAGAGCCACGATTTGTTGGACTTTTATTAGGTTTTGAGGAAATACGAAACCAAAAAGTCACTATCTGATTATGTGTGGAGTCGGAAAATGTCTTTTAATTTTGGTTCTTCTTAGTAGCAATATTAAAGGCTTTTCAATAGCCAAATTGAATCCTTAATTTCCTTTTAATCCATGGCTAATCAGGCAAATCGTGGTTCTCTTCAGACAAATCAAGGTTCTTCCTCTCCTTTTGCAGCCATTCGGATCACGGAATTCAAAAATTTAATGTTGGGAAGATTTGTTTTCATCATGGCCTTGCGGATGATGAGCACCCTGGTTGGATGGTGGGTCTACGAATTAACCCGGGACCCTTTTGCGATCGGTCTCATTGGTCTGTCAGAAGTAATTCCCGCTGTTTCTATGGCTTTATATGCTGGTCATGTGATTGATTTGAGTGAAAAAAAGAAACTGATACTGAAGGGGGTTTTCTTTTACTTCTGCTGTGCATCTGCACTTCTGTTTTTTTCTTCCGGTTTTATAAAAGGACATTTGAGTAATCACTGGATATCTGTTTGCATTTATGGAGTTATTTTTTGCAGCGGCATTACACGGTCATTTACGGGGCCTACCTTTTCGGTGTTGCTAGGTTATGTTGTGCCCAAGGAACATTTGCAAAATGCCACTACCTGGAGCCAGGGTACCTGGTTAACAGCATCTGTGACCGGGCATGCTGTGGGGGGATTTTTGATCGCCGCGTTTGGTAATACGGGAGCATTAATAACTATTTGCTCTCTTATTGTTCTTGCATTCATACTTCTCACGCAATTAAAAGAGCAAAAAGCGTTATTGCCAGCATCAGAAAAAAGAACCTGGGAAAGTGTAAAAGAAGGATTGAGGTTTGTGTTTCGCACCAAAGAAGTATTGGGTGCCATGACACTCGATCTTTTTGCTGTTTTATTTGGTGGCGCCGTGGCGATGGTCCCGGTATATGCAAAAGATATTTTAAAAGTGGGTCCGCAGGGTTTTGGATGGTTGAATGCGGCCTCGGATATTGGCTCTATCTGCATTGTTGTCTTATTAACTATTTCGCCTTTTCAAAAGAAACAGGGCAGAACCTTATTCTTTGCAGTAGCTGGTTTTGGAGTTTGCATTATTGCTTTTGCGCTGTCAAAATGGTTCCTGCTTTCATTTTTAGCTTTAATGATCGCAGGCATGCTGGATGGGATAAGCGTGGTGATACGCGGAACTATTCTCCAGTTAAAAACGCCCCTCGAACTACGAGGTCGTGTCATGTCTGTGAATTCCATGTTCATTAATTCAAGCAATGAATTGAAAGGTTCCGGAAGTTCCAAAGGTTTTCAAAGGTTTAAGAGGTTATTTAGTGCTTCATCCAACTTCTGGAACTTTTTGAACTTCTTAAACTCTTTAAACTTTTAAACTATTATTATGAACCGCCGAAATTTCATTCATTCATCTGCCCTTTCTTTGGGAGCGCTTACTCTTGTGCAACAAAAATTTTTCGCAGCTATGTTTGATGATCCCTGGAAAATAAAAATGCTTCGTAATGATATTGGTGTTTTTACTGAAAAAGGGGGCACGATTGCTTTCATGCTGTCAAAGAAAGGAATTGTTGTGGTAGACTCGGAGTTTCCTGATCAATCCAAACACCTGATCGAAGAATTAAAGAAAAGAAGTGATAAACCTTTTAAACTTCTTATCAATACTCATCATCACCAGGATCATACAGCAGGCAATATTTCTTTTAAAGGAAATGTCGAAAATGTATTGGCCCATGAAAATTCTTTGAAGAATCAAAAAAATGTAGCGGTTGCGCAAAAGATCGAGGATAAACAGTTATACCCCGATCAAACTTTTACAGATACCTGGTGTGAAAAAATAGGTAAAGAAAAAATTTGCCTGTACTATCATGGCACAGGGCATACTGATGGAGATGCAATCATTCATTTTGAACATGCCAATATTGTTCACATGGGTGATCTCATGTTCAATCGACGGCATCCATTTGTTGACAGAAGTGCCGGGGCAAGTATGAAAAATTGGATCATCGCATTGAATAAAGTTTCCGATCGTTTCAGTAATGATACCATTTTTATTTTTGGCCATGCGGCTGATGGCTATGAAGTAACAGGCACAAAAGATGATTTAAAGGCTTTTGCTGAATATCTTGACAAAGTGTTGAATTTTGTTGATGGAGAAATTAAAGCAGGCAAAACAAAAGATGATGTTTTAAAAACAGCCATGTTGCCATTCGATACACAATGGAAGGGGGATGGTCTGCAAAGACCACTGCAGGCGGCTTATGAGGAGTTGACGGCGGGATGATTTTTATTTTTTTGCTTCTATTAATTTTTCGAGTACAAAATAAGTGATAGGACAAAAGCTGGAATTTTTAAGCGTTAACAGTTGCCGCTTAATAAAAACATCTTCGTCTGTGTATGGAAAGCGATGGCAATCAGAAGGGCGTTGCTCATAGATCGTACAAAAATTTTTTTCACCCAGAAAAGGACAGGGCGCTGATTTTACCACAAAATCTCCCTCTTCATCCACTTTTAAATAAGTTTCAATAAAATCACTTTCACGCATTTTTAAATGTTTGCTGATGCGTTTGATATCAGGAGTTTTAAATCGTGGCGAGAAATTCTTACAGCAATTGGCACATTGGAGGCAATCAATTTTTGAAAAAGCTTCTTCATGAAGTTCCGGCAATTGCTTTAATACTTTATTTTTATCTGCTCTTTGCAGCCATTGTTTGTAAGTTTTCTGCCGCTCTGCAGATTTTTTTTCCCAATTATGCAACAGGTCTATATTCATGAAATTTTATACTGAAAACCGGGGAAAGATACTGAACATTTGAAGGCGAAGCTTATTTTTACGTTAATATGCGGGCCATTTACGAACAATTGCTCATTTTTATTTCAACTCCTCTATATGTGATCATCATTGGAGCAGAGTTGCTATTAAGTAACTACCGGCATAAAAAAGCATATACATGGAAAGACACCGCTGCTAATGTTTACCTGATGGTGCTGAACGCCTGTCTCGATTTTTTTGTAAGAAGTGGTTACCTGATTATCTTGACTTATTTTTTTCATTACCAGGTTTTTTCATTCACTAATGTTGTTGTGTATTGGATTATGTTGTTAGTTATTGAAGATTTTCTTTATTATTGGTTACACAGGTTTGATCATGAAGTAAGATTATTCTGGGCAGTGCATGTAACGCATCATTCATCGCAGCAACTTAATTTTTCCGTTGGCTTCCGTTCCTCTGTTTTCCAACCGCTGTATCGGTTTATTTACTTTATCCCCCTGGTATTGATTGGTTTTAAACCACTCGATATCGTTTTTATATACTCAGCTACGCAGATCTGGGGAATTCTTGTCCACACGGAACTCATCAACAAAATGGGTTGGCTTGAATATATTCTTGTAACTCCTTCCCACCATCGTGTGCATCATGCTTCTAATCCAAAATATCTTGATATGAATATGGGCATGTTTCTCATTATCTGGGATAAATTATTCGGAACGTTCCAGCCAGAATTGCCTGTTGAAAATTACCAACCATTGAAATATGGTCTTACTAAACCAATCGAAAAAGAAACTCCCGTCAGCATTGTTTTTCATGAATGGGATAATCTGTGCAAAGATCTCTTGCGTCCTGACATCAATTGGAAAAAAAAATTATTTTATGTTTTTGGCCCTCCGGGATGGAGTCATGACGGAAGCCGCAAAACGAGTAAAGAACTTAGGCAGATCGAAAATCGCGAATCAGACAAATAAAGAGGCAGCGAACCCGGTTGCGATCTAATTCGAGTCATCTTATCAATTTTTCGTCAATGGGGAAGTGCGAATCGGGAATATTTTTCGCACCGGCAATTATACAGAATTTTATCCCACTGGTTATTCAATGATTATTTCATCATCATTTTTATCCCGTCCAGCCCCTAACTTTGCGCTTTTCGTCACAGAAAATTGGTCATTTTAGCACGATCAATCTTATTCATCCATTTTGATTGATATGACCTATTTGACCAGGTTTAAATTACCCATGCACAGATGAACTTATTTGAACAACAATCCAATGAATTCGTACCCAGGCATATTGGAACAATAGGTCAGGAAGAGGAGATGCTACAAACTATTGGAGTAAGCAGTCTTGATGAACTCATTAATAAAACGATTCCTTCTCCTATCCGAATCCACTCCCATTTAAATTTACCGAATGCGATCAGTGAAGCTGAGTTACTCGATGAATTAAAAGAGATTTCTCTTTACAATAAGATATTTCGCAATTATATTGGCCAGGGCTATTATGATACCATCGTGCCGTCCGTGATTCTTCGTAACGTTTTTGAAAATCCGGGTTGGTACACACAGTATACACCTTACCAGGCCGAAATTTCGCAGGGACGTTTAGAGAGTCTTTTGAATTTTCAAACAGTGATAAGTGACCTTACAGCCTTGCCAATTGCCAATGCATCCCTGCTTGACGAGGCCACTGCAGCTGCAGAGGCCATGAACATGCTTTTTCATTATGATTTTATTCATACCGTTCATAATTCTGGCGGCTATGTTGCCATGGTTACTGATCTTCTTGCCTTAACTCTTTTAACTCCGCCGGGGGAATTGGGTGCTGACGTAGCGGTTGGTTCAGCTCAGCGCTTTGGCGTACCTCTTGGTTATGGCGGCCCTCATGCTGGTTTCTTTTCTGCAAAAGATGACTTTAAAAGATCTATGCCCGGTCGCATTATTGGAGTTAGCGTTGATGCGGAAAATAATCGTGCCCTTCGCATGGCATTGCAGACAAGAGAACAACATATTAAAAGAGAAAAAGCAACTTCAAATATTTGTACCGCCCAGGCGTTGCTGGCCAATATGGCGGCTATGTATGCAGTATACCATGGCCCGCAGGGTTTAAGAAATATCGCAAAACGTGTCGCGCTGCTCACCCAAATTGTTGCAGAAGGAATTGAAGAAAGAGGGTTTGAATTAGTGTCTGAAAATTTCTTCGATACGATTGTTGTAAAACTGGATGATATTAAACCTTTCAAAGAAAAGGCCGAGCGCCAGTATATCAATTTGCGTTATATAGATGATAAACATATCGGCATCTCCATTGATGAAACTGTCACCGTGGGTGATCTCTTTGACCTTATCAATTGTTTTGAAAATGATGTAGACCCTGTTGGTTTTTCGATAAACGAAGATGATGAATTGGATCATATACCGCCATTTGCTGTTCGCAGTTCTTCTTTTTTAACGCACCCTGTTTTCAATACGCATCACAGTGAGACGCAAATGATGCGCTATATCAAGCAACTGGAAAATAAAGATCTTTCCCTTAATACATCCATGATCTCTTTGGGTAGTTGTACCATGAAGTTAAATGCTGCCAGTGAAATGATCCCTTTGAGTTGGATACACTGGGGCCATATGCATCCATTTGTTCCTCTTAAGCAGGCCGAAGGCTATAAACAGATCATTGATGAGCTTTCCGATTATTTAAACGCGATCACTGGCTTTGATGCCTGCAGCCTGCAGCCTAATAGTGGGGCACAAGGTGAATTTTCTGGGTTACTTACCATTCGGAATTATCATTTAGCCAGAGGAGATAAGGATCGTAATATTATCCTTATTCCCATTTCTGCGCATGGAACTAATCCTGCTTCGGCTGTAATGGCAGGAATGAAAGTGGTTGTAGTGAAAGCATTGGAAAACGGATATATCGATGTGGCAGATTTCAAAGCAAAGGCTGAACAGTTTAACACTACTCTTGCCGGCACGATGATCACTTACCCGAGTACGTATGGAATTTTTGAAGAAGAAATAAAACTCATCTGTGATATTGTTCATGAACATGGAGGCCAGGTGTACCTGGATGGTGCAAACATGAATGCCCAATCAGGATTGACTTCTCCGGCTGCCATTGGTGCAGATGTTTGTCATTTGAATTTACATAAAACGTTTTCCATTCCTCATGGTGGCGGGGGGCCTGGCATGGGGCCGATTTGTGTGAAGAAACATTTGGAACCTTATTTGCCGGGCCACATGTCAATCAGCAATCCTTCGACTAACGCTCAGGACGAATTGGCAATAAATAATATTCACAATTCACCATTCACAACTCACAACGCTGTCAGCGCCGCTCCCTACGGTAGCGCAAGCATTCTTCTCATTAGCTATGCGTACATCCGCATGCTTGGAGTGGAAGGTGTAAAAAAAGCAACTGAATATGCTATACTGAATGCGAACTATATGAAAGCAAGACTGGAAAAAAATTTTGATATTTTATTTACGGGTCATAGCGGAACCTGTGCTCATGAATTTATTGTTGATCTGCGACCATTTAAAAATTCTGCCGGCATAGAAGCAGAAGATATTGCGAAACGTTTAATGGATTATGGCTTTCATGCTCCCACCATGAGTTTTCCGGTTCCCGGAACCATTATGATCGAGCCAACAGAAAGTGAAGATAAAGCAGAGTTGGACAGGTTTTGTGATGCCCTATTGAGCATTCGTGAGGAAATAAAAGAAATTGAGGAAGGGAAGGCGGATAAAAAAGATAATCCGTTAAAAAATGCACCACACACACAATCGGCAGTGATCAGCAGCCAATGGTCCCATAAGTACAGTCGGGAGAAAGCTTCAAAATAATAAGAAAAAGGGGAAAAAAGGAAATAAGAACCAGAAACCCGACTCGCAAGGCTCTAAATTTATTCCAAAACCAGGTCCGGGTAAAAGTGGAGGATTTTCACAAAGACCGCATAAGGCAGGTGGAACAAGAGGTAGCTAAAGAAAAAGAGATCGCGAAATAGGCTCACCAGAAACGGACGATAAAAGTGAGTAATCTTCCGACAATCCCGGCAGCAATCGGGGCAGGACAAGCTTCATGAAAGCTAAATAATAGCCACAAAGCCTGATACACAATATCGTTATCGCCTAAAAAAATGTTTGGAAAGAAAATTGCATTGTTCCTTTTATTAAAGGAATAATTGCATGGATTCAGTGTCCAATCAACCGGCTAAATATCTGATCTCAAAATCGATTGACCGGTTCTTTATCAATATTTACGATGTTTCTAAATTTATTGTCCAATTTTTCAAAGAGACTTTTACTCCACCCTTTGAATTCAATGAGATAATAAAACAGTGTTACAATGTGGGGTACCGGTCTCTTTCCCTGATCACACTCACGGCATTTATTACCGGCATTGTTTTTACCAAACATTCACGTCCGGCTTTAGCAGATTTTGGGGCCACATCCTGGTTGCCATCATTGATAGGCATTGCGATCATGAAGGCTTTGGCTCCTTTAATAACCGGGTTGATCTGCGCAGGGAAAGTGGGTTCACAAATGGGGGCGGAATTAGGATCTATGCGGGTGACCGAGCAAATAGACGCTATGGAAGTTTCTGCTGTAGACCCCTTTAAATTTTTAGTGGTGACCCGTGTGATTGCCAGCACCTTCATGGTTCCGATCCTTGTCATGTACAGTGGTTTTATAGGATTGTTTGGATCATATTTAAATGTGCATGCCAATGAACAAACAAGTTTGATAACCTTTATTCACGGCGCGTTCATAAAGCTGAGTTTCCCCGAAATTACTTCATCACTGGTGCGGTCAGTGCTCTTTGGTTTTACCATCGGCATTATCGGATGTTATAAAGGCTATACAACCACGCAGGGTACCGAAGGTGTGGGCAGGGCGGCCAATGCTTCCGTGGTTATCATAATGTTTTTAATTTTTATTGAAGAAATTTTAATTGTGCAATTTTTGAATTGGATACACCCCGGTGGATAAATGAAGAAACATGCTGAACATAGTGATAGCAATGAAGTGGTGATTTCCATCAGCAATTTGTATAAATCATTTGAAGAAAATCATGTTCTGCAGGGAATAGACCTGGAATTACATAAGGGTGAAAATTTGGTGGTGATGGGCCGCTCGGGTACGGGAAAATCTGTTCTGATAAAAATTATCGTGGGCTTATTGAAACCCGACAAAGGAGTTGTAAAAGTTTTTGGCAAAGAAGTTGACAAGCTCAATAAGAAAGAATTGATAGAGCTGAGGCTTAAGATCGGTTTTTTATTCCAGCACAGCGCGTTATATGATAGCATGACAATAAGAGAGAATCTTGAATTTCCATTGGTGAGAAACAAACGAGATATTTCCAGGACAGAAATTGATAAAGCCGTGAAAGATGTTCTGGAAGCGGTTGGTTTGTCGGATACCATCAATCAACTTCCGTCAGAACTTTCAGGTGGGCAACAAAAAAGAATCGGACTTGCGAGAACGGTGATCATGAAACCTGAGATTATATTTTATGATGAACCCACTTCAGGACTTGACCCATTGACAAGCGGCGAGATAAATGACTTAATAAACGAGGTGCAGGAAAAATATAAAACCAGTTCCATGATTATTACACATGATCTTACCTGCGCAAAGGCTACCGGTGACAAAGTGTTTATGATGGAGAATGGAAAATTTATCCGGCAGGGAGATTTTGAAGAAGTGTTTGATACGGATGATGAAAGAGTCAGGGGATTTTTTGATTATAATTTTATTCAATGAAAGCAATACAAGGTAAACGGGCCATCATAGTTGGTATTTTTATTTTGATCGGTGTGGCCATTTTTATGGCGGCTGTCATTACACTTGGTGGGCAGAAAAAAACATTTTCGAAAGGCATTCTTGTAAAAGCGGTTTTTGATAATGTAAATGGATTGCAGCCCGGTAATAACATCTGGTTCTCCGGTGTGAAAGTAGGCACTGTAAAAAAATTGCAACTTACCCGCAATGCACGGGTAGAAGTAGACATGAATATTGATAAGAAAACAAAAGATTTTATACATGAAGATGCCAAAGCAAAAATTGGCTCTGATGGATTGATCGGGAATAAAATTGTCATCATTTACGGAGGTACGCAGACAGTACCAACGATTAAAGCCGATGATATTTTACAAGTCGAAACAGCTGTTGGTACAGAGGAAATGGTGAATGCCTTACAGGAAAATAATAAGAATCTGTTAGCGATTACCACTGATTTCAAATTGATCAGCCGCAGGCTGGCGGATGGACAGGGGACCGTCGGCAAGCTCCTTACAGACGATGACTTAATGAATCAATTGCAGTCTACAGCAGCCACCTTGCAAAAAGCTTCCGCAAATATTCAATTGCTTAGTTCAAATGTTGCGGATTATACCGCAAAACTGCAAACCAAGGGTGTATTGGCAAATGACCTGGTTACTGATACGTCACTTTTCCAGTCATTAAAAACCGCCTCTATCCAGATAAGGCAGGCTTCTGATAATGCAAAAGAGTTAACCGGTAATCTGAAAACTGTTACTGAAAAAATAAATGACAGCAGCAATACGGTTGGTGTGTTGTTGCATGATCAGCAGACGGCGACTAACCTGAAAGCCATGATTGAAAATTTGCAGTCCGGAACGAAAAAATTTGATGAGGATATGGAAGCCCTGCAGCATAATTTTTTGTTCAGAGGTTTCTTTAGAAAAAGAGCAAAGCAACAGCAGGCACAGCAAAATAAGAATGAAGTTTCACAAAGGAACTGACATTTCAGTGAGCAGAAACTGTTGCTGAAGAAATTTTTTAAAATACATTTAAATAATCATCGGCTACTATTGACTTCGTTTGCACTCAGATTACTAATGTTATCTTTTAAAAATTGTTACATAGGTATGAAAACCTGAAGAAATGCTTGCCTTGAAACGATCAGTGCCTGTAAAGTTGATATCATCATAATATTCTGAAAGAGTTTGCATAGTAGTGTAATTAACAGCCGTGATCTCGAGGCTATGAACTGTCTGATCCTCTCTTATTTTTTTGACGATATCCCAGGTTCCCCGGAAGGTAATGTTTGCAGAATTCACATAGCTCAGGACGCCGTTCTCATAAAACCTAAACGAACCTTCCTTGAAAGGAAGATTATCGGTATTTCCACCCAATCCATAATCCCTTACATCACTGATTCGCCAGGTACCGATTATTCTTTTATCGTATTTCTTCAAAAAATCTTTGCTGCAATTAGTGAATGCAACAAAACAGAAAAGAACGCTGATCGTGTAAATATTTTTCATTGAATAAGAAAATTGTATTAACAAAAGATTTGCATGCTTTTAAAGGTTTGCCTTTCTATTCTCATATATTACTTTCTAAAAGCTCTGGCTGATCCTTATACCCGGTGTTACTCCTTTAAAAAAATGATTAAAATAGATCGAAGGCTCGATAGTGGTTTTTAGTAATTTCAATTTGCCTGCACCCAAACGAAAAGTATTCTTTTCAATGAAATTTGCGGATTGGTGAATTAGATAACCAATGGAAAATACGGCACTAAATGAAAAATCTTTTCTTGGATCATGATCCGTTGTTCCTCCTTGTCCATAAGTAAGGGTTAAAAAATCATTCCTGTATGTCCGTAGCTTACCCTGCGCATCTTTTGAAAATAAAAAATGGGGTTCCCAGAATAGGGCCGGCTCCCATTTAAACGTTCTCTCGCGATTGGATAATACCAGCTTTAGGCCCAAGCTGAAAGAGGGCACAAAATAGCTTTTATAATTTTGGATATTTACCGATTGCATGACTTCAAGCATATCGCCCGTCCCCTGCGGGGTCATGCCCCGCGGTTTATCGGCAACAATGGTTTTGTCCTTTTTCAGATAATGGGAGCTTCCTCCTTTTAAAATAGGCCATTTACCATTTACATTGTTTTGTATTGTTGCGATTTTTTCAGTTAATGCACCATTCATATAGCCGGCTAATTCATCAATGTTATTCAAGTAGAAAAGAAGATGATAATAGCGGAGATTTCTAAGACTTACTTTTTGTTGCGCTTTCGGTGGATTAGTGATGACCCCAATTATGTTGATCGTATCCTGGCTTATTTTTAATGAGGAAAGCTCACCCTTGTTCAGCAGGTAATTATCTCCTTTGGGTTGGTATTGCCGGATACGTATTTTTTTTCGACCTGATGCATCGGTAACATAATCTATACGTTTTGCAGTAAGCGGATCTGAAAGAGAATCTTTCAAAGGCTTTATATCGTTAATGAATATCTTCAGCAATGAATCAATATTCGAGATTTTTACCAGGTCTGCTATGTCTGTCAGTTCTATTTCGAGCCTGTTTCCTTTTTCAAGATCGACATAGAATCTTCTGTTGATGATGATATTTTCAGGAATTTCAAATGCTTTATCTTCTTTGCTGTTCGATTGCGCATAAAGCCCTGGCAGGATGCTTATAAAAAGCATCAACACAATAGATGTTTTTTTCATTTTTATTTTAGTTCGAAAATGGTTTGGTTTTTAAAATCGTGAAACCCGTTGTTTTAGAAACAACTGAAGAGTTCACAAAAATTTCCTCCCTGGCGAGTTTTAATTTAAAAGAATGTTTATCACTATTGCGGGTCATATCCGGTGATTCAAAAATGGGATCTCCCAATTCATTTATATGAACCACCTTTAATTTTTTCTTTGCAGGAAGTACAATTGAAATAGTTGAATTTGTGTCTAATATTGGTATTGTTTTAATGGCTGGGCCTGTTTGCGAATGAATATCATTCAAGCGAACTTTGGAATCAGCTTCATCATAGATCATACTATGTTTTATTTGACCGGATCTCTTTGAAACAGTAACTATCTTCTCTTTTACCGGCAGGTCTGTATTTATATTTTCAGTTCTTTTGTTTTTATCAGCAATGGGATTGGAAACATTTGTTGTTTTGGGTTGTTTTAGATTAGCCTGGCTGCTTGAAGATTTTTGGTCGCCTTTATTATTGTTCATGAATGAGATCATCAATGCCAATAATAAACAGGCCGCCGCCATCCAATACCAAAGATTTTTTTTATTGTTTCGCTTTCCACGCAAACGTCCATGCAATCGATTCCAGGCGCTATCCTTATTGAATGTTTCACCCGGCAGATATTCCAAACGTTCCAGTTTGTTCAGCCAGTGGAAATTTTTATTGGGATCTTCGGTTGACATATTTTATATCGTTTTGTGATAATAATTTTTGCAATAATATTTTTGCTTTCCTGAATTGTGACCTCGAAGTCCCCTCGGAAATATTGAGAAGTCCCGCAATTTCCACGTGGGTCATTCCTTCTACCACATGCAGGTTGAAAACTGTTCTATAACCAACCGGAAGTTGAACGGTCAGTTTAAAAATCTCTTCGGCTGATAAATTATTAAGCGCTTCTTCCTGCAATGGAATTTCTTCTGCCGCTGCTTCTGTAACAATTGTGAATACATTTTTCGCCCGTAAAGACATAAGACATTCATTGATCATGATTCTTTTAAGCCATGAATAGAATGCTGCATCCCCCTGGTAATCGAAAGAAGATATTTTATTAAAGAACTTATAGAAGCCATCCAGTAATATTTCTTCCGCATCCTCCCGATTCTTTACATAGCGTTGGCATATCAACAACATTTTTTCGGCAAACTGATCAAACAGATATTTTTGTGCAGCAAGACTTCCCTGCTTTGCTTCTTTGATCAATTCTGAGATTTCCATGTAAAAATCGGGAATATTATAGAGGCTTTAAAAATATAAATGCATTTCTGATTGAAAACGTTGCCCTGAAAAATAAATCTATCTAATTTTTAGTAAATAAAAAGTGAATTGTGATAACGGGGAGGGCCTGATAGTTACAAACCAGGCCTTTTGGATTAATCTTTCTACCAAAAATTCCATTTTGTGCTTATAATTGCGGTGATAAGCAAACCTATTGAAATAATTAAACCGATAATCCCCAAAAGTTTTATTACCAATCTTTTTGCCCGGTCAGGGGTATATGAGGTGAGTTTCTTTGTCAGAAAGAATAAAATTTTAAATATATAGGCAGGTGTCCATTTTTGTATCAAGTTTCCTTTGCCAAGGGCATTAATACTGTAGACAAGAAAAAAGCAGCCCCCAAGAATAAAAAATATAGGAACTAAAACATTGTCATGATCTTTTTTCTGAGCCTGGAAATATATTCCTGCCGCGATTGTCAAACAGAATAAAATTGCAAGAGTTAATAACAACCACTCTTGTTTTTTTTCTTTTGGCCCAAGTTCAAAATACTCTTTCATAGAAACTCAAATTAAAATATTTTTTGGTTGACTACGGTATAAATTAATAACTTAATTGCCATTTGTTATTTTAAGATCAATATTGTTTATCAGCCCGGATAAACTTTCCTGCATTGTCACACCAAATTGGATAAAACCGTGCATATTTATACTACCCCTAAAATAATTGGCAGCCGGCAAGGCAGAAAAAAATTTGGGTGATGGGATACAAGACGAAAAAAGGAGTTGGAAAAATTGTGTATTTTGAAGGGAATGGTTTATTCAGATAAATGTATACAACTGTATATCGGTTGTGAAACGAATAAAGGTCAATTTATAGGCATGATAAGCGACCGTTTATTTATTCAGGAATCCGAAAAACAGTCAATAGAGGAATATCATAATCAGGTTTTAGGAAAAAGCCTTTTTCTCCACCTCAGGAGAATTGGTGATATAACAGCTCAACAAAGTGAGGAGTTAATAGAAAAAGGCTTTTCTATTGGGAGACCCAGCGGCTACTCTTTCTCCAACGAAGCATTTTTATACTTGCTAAGTTTATACGTTGATCTTTTTGGCTTAATCAATTCCGGTATAGCTAAAGACGTTAAAAAACTTTAGCAAGAAAATACTAAGAACCCTTCGTCATATGAACAATGGGAAGAAAGTAAAACTTAAAATTCACTTTACTATATTTATCTCTTCAATCAACTTCACATGAAAAAAAATATTCTTCTGCTATTTACTCTCATTTCAACATTTCAACTCTTTGCCACTGTAACTCTTCCAAAAATCTTTGGAGACAATATGGTACTTCAACGAAACAAACAAATTCCGGTTTGGGGCTGGGCAGGTGCTAACGAAAAGGTCACTATCGGGTTTAATCATCAAACCAAATTCGTTACAGCCGATAAAAATGGAAGCTGGAAGATCAACCTGGACAAAGAATTGGCAGGCGGCCCTTACCAGCTTGTGGTAAAAGGAAATAATACAGTTACATTCAATAATGTTTTAGTAGGTGAAGTTTGGATATGCAGTGGTCAGTCAAATATGGAAATGCCG
>WNFY01002502.1_pt1 | contig 17441 bp, 16 predicted proteins | sample 5400091 | NCBI WGS metagenome assembly WNFY01 (sample SAMN13153364, study PRJNA577476) | soil metagenome | isolation source: 60 cm soil or saprolite under grassland replicate 1 | place: USA:California | collected 2016-06-15
TACCGTGGCCGCGCCCGAGCCCGCCGCGGCGCAGCCGCCGATCCCGCTCTCGCCGCTCGACCTCGATCTCCGCGCGCCGGGCGAGGGCGCGGCGTCGCCGGACCTCGGCTCCTGGATGGAGCAGGCGGTTCCGAGCGGCGACCACGCGGTCGACTTCGCCGCCTTCGAGGCGGAGCCGCACGAGCCGGACCCGCTGGCGGACGCCACCGCCATGTGGGGCCTTCCCGCCGCGACGCCGCCCGAGCCGCCCGCCCTCGAGCTCGGACCTCGCGACCGTGAGCCCGGCACGCCGGGCGCGCCCGTGCCCGAGCCGTGGTCGCAGGCGTCGATCGCGAGCCCGAGCGAGTTCCTCGCGTTCGCCGCCGCAGTGCCCGGCGCCACCGACGCACCTCCCGGCGAGCCCGCCGAGCCGCCGCCGGTCGAGCTGGCGGAGATCACCGACGCGGACATCATCGAGGTGGGCACGGACGTGATCGAGGTGCCCGTCGCCGAGCCTTCGCCGCTCGACGATCTCGAGGCGCCTGCGCCCGAGGCGGCCCTGTTTCCGGAGCCGGCCATCGAGCCTTCCGTGGCGGAGCCTCCTGCGCTCGACCCGCGGGGCGATGCTTTCGGCGCGCCCGCCGCCGAGCTCGAGCCGCTCCCCGACGTGCCGGTGAGCCTCGATCTGACCCCTGCCCCGTTCGCCCTCTCCGCGCTGACCGAGCCGCCGGCCGCGCCCTATGCCGCGGAGTGGCAGGACGACGCCGGGCCGCCGCTGGAGACCGAGCCGCGGGGGTACGCGGAAGCGCTGCAAGATGCGCCGCCGCACGAGGACGCGGAGATACCGCAGTTCGCCGACCTGCAGCCCGAGCCCGAGCCGCCCGCGCGGCCCGAGCCGTCGAGCTACGTCATGGGCACCCACCGCGTCGTCATCCACACCTCCGACGGCCAGGTGAAGCGCGGCAGCGTGAGCGACCTCACGCTCGACGCGCCCGAGGTGCTCCTCGCGCCCCAGGCCGGCGGCGCGCTCGAGCCGCTCGCCGCCGACCAGATCAAGGCGATCTTCTTCATGTTGCCCGCCGGCGCGCAGCCGCCCTCGCCCGAGGGCAAGAAGGTGCGCGTCACCTTCCGCGACGGGCGCCAGGTGGCGGGTTACAGCCCGGACTACGATCCGCAGCGCGTCGGCTTCTTCATGATTCCAGCCGACACGCGGACGCACACGGCGCGCATCTGGGTGTACCGGTCGTCGGTCCGGCAGGTGTCGGTCAGCTGAGCCAGGCCGCGCTTCAGTTGAGCCAGCGGTCTTCCTTCTTCACGACCTTGAGGTGGCTCGCCCGGCGGCGCGCGCGGCGCTCGTACTGCCTGATCCGGAGCGACTGCCAGAAGCCGCGCAACGACCAGCCGCGCGCGTAGGCGATCATGAGCAGCTGCGCGGACAGGTGTGGCACGTAGAGGTAGACGCGCCCGAAGACGGCGTAGAGCAGGGTTCCGCCGAGCGTGAGCCAGAGCAGCGCTCTCCCCGAGATCGGCAGCGCCATCATGAAGAGGATCTGCCGCTCCGGGAAGATCATCGCCCACGCGATGATGAGCGCCGAGATGACCGGCCACGATCCGGTCCAGCCGCCGCCCAGGAGCGCCGGCCAGACCAGCCGCGCGACGAGGCAGGTCACGAACGCGGAGGCGACGGCGAAGCCGAAGAAGGTCGCGAGGAACCGGCGTGCGCCCCAGGCGAAGCACAGGTCGCGACCGAACCAGTACAGCGTCAACCCGCCGAAGAGCAGCGAGAGGGGATCGGTCTCGAAGAAGACCCAGGTGACGAGCCGCCAGAGCTGCCCGTCCCAGACGTGCCCCGGGACGAGCGCCGCCAGCTCGACGACGCCGAGGTTGCGCCCGAGCGCGCCGAGCAGGCTCGCGGCGACGATGGCGCTGATGAGGCCCCCGACCGTCGAGGGCACCCGTCCCCCGAACGTGAAGACATCACCGATGGATCGGGCGGGGCGCATCTGGGCAGAGCGGAACATAAGGGCGGCGGGGCGGACTCGCCAGCCTGCCGGGCACGCCGGGGGCCCCGCTAGCGGGCGCTCTCGCGGAAGAAGAAGAGGATGCTGAGGCAGTGGAACTCCTTGTCGGAGCTCTGCCGCACCAGCTGGTCCACGATCTCGAGCTGCGGGTTGTCGCGGATCCACTTCGTGATCCGATCGGAGAGCGCCTCGCGATCGCGCGCGAGCGTCGTCGAGAAGACCTTGAGTCCGGTGAACGCAGGGGTGGCTTCCACGTGGACGAACGTACCGGGACCGGGGCGCCCCCGCAAGAACCTCGCCGCGCGCGATCGCGCTACAGGGCCTCGAGCGCGACCGCGATCCCTTGCCCGCCGCCGATGCAGGCGCCACCGAGCCCGTACCTCCCGCCGCGCCGGCGCAGCTCGTAGACGAGGTGCATCGTGATCCGGGCGCCGCTCGCGGCGAGGGGGTGCCCGACCGCGATGGCGCCGCCGTCCACGTTCGTGCGGTCGCGCGGCAGCGCGAGCTCCTTCTCGACGGCGAGGTACTGCGGCGCGAAGGCCTCGTTCACCTCGAACAGGTCGAAGTCGCCGAGCTTCGCCTCGGCGCGGGCGAGCGCGTTCTTGAAGGCGGCGACCGGCCCGATGCCCATGATCGTCGGATCGACGCCAGCGAAGCCCCAGTTGACGACGCGCGCGAGCGGCTGCTTGCCGTGCTTCTCGGCCCAGGCGCGCGTCGACATGACGAGCGCGCCCGCGCCGTCCGAGATGCCGCTCGCCGCGCCGGCGTGGATGACGCCGTCCTTCTTGAACACCTTGGGCAGCTTCCGCAGGGTCTCCACCGTCGTGTCGGGCCGCGGGTGCTCGTCGCGCGCGAACGAGACGGTGCCCTTCCGCGTCGCGACGTCGACGGGCGCGAGCTCCTGCGCGAGCCGTCCGCCCTCCTGCGCCGCCGCGAACCGCTTCTGCGAGAGGACGCTGTACTCGTCCACCGCGTCCTGGCCGATCCGGTACTGGTCGGCGAGCTTCTCCGCCGTCATCGCCATCGGCAGGCCGGCGTAGCTGTCCGTGAGCGCGGACCACAGCATGTCCTCGACCGGCGGCGGCTTCCCGAGCGGGAAGCCGAAGCGCGTGCCGCGCAGGACGAGCGGCGCCTGGCTCATCGACTCGGTGCCGCCCACGAGGACGACCTCGGCCTCGCCCGCGGCCAGGAGCCGCGCGCCCTGGACCACCGCCTCGAACCCGGAGCCGCACAGCCTGTTGACGGTGAGCGCGGGCGTGCTCACCGGCGCGCCGGCCCGCAGCCCCACGTGGCGCGCGAGGTAGATGGCGTCCGACGAGGTCTGCGCCACGTTCCCGAAGACGACGTGGCCGACGTGCTCGGGCGAGACGTCCGCCTGCGCCAGCGCCGCCTTCGCGGCGTGGACGCCGAGGTCGGTCGCCGACAGGTCCTTGATGGTGCCGCCCAAGGTCCCGAAGGGGGTCCGCTTCGCGGCGAGGAAGACGACGTCGCTCGAGGTGGCAGATCGCATGGTTTCTCCCTCATCGCTATCTAGCGCCGCCCAGGAGGATGTTCACGGCCGACGCCAGGAGCACCGCCGCGAAGAGCACGAGCCCGAACGCCATCGCGCTCGACCGCCGGAGCTCGCGCCGGCCCTCGGCCTCGTACCACGCCCGCGCCGCCCCGAGCCGGGCGTCGAGCGTCGTGGCGACCGCCGGCGTGCCGTGCGCCGCGGCGAAGCGCTCCACCGCCACCTCGTGCGCGGCGAGCTGCGCCTCGACGCGCGCGTTCGCGAGGCCGCCCGCCTGCACGAGCGGCGTCGTCACGGCCGGGCGCGCGAAGTTCGCCGTCAGCACGGCCGCGCCGTCGCGAAAGGGCGTGAAGAAGACGACCCGGGGCGCCTCGCTCCCGCGCGCCTGGAAGACGTCCGCGTAGGTCCCGCGGGAGGGGTCGGCGTACGCGTCCGCCTCCACGTCGTGGGCACCGAGCGGCGACCGCTCGCGCCGGATGCCGAGCGGCGCGAACCCGAGCTCCTCGAGCGCGGCGCCGACCCGGAGGCGCGCCGCCGACCGTGGCGTCGCGCCGGGCTCCCCCGACACCCTCACCGAGGGCACGACGAAGAGCGCCGCCCGCCGCGCGTAGCGCAGCATCTGGACGATCGCGAAGAGCGCGACGAGGAGGTTGAAGGTGCGCATGCCGGGAGGCCCTCGGCCGCGCCGGTGCTAGCTCTCCGCGTCGGCGGGCTTCTTCTTCCCGAGGATGCGCGCGAGGACGATGCCGATCTCGTAGAAGAGGATCATCGGCACCGCCATGAGCGCGAGGTTGAACGGGTCGCCGGTGGGGGTGATGATGGCCGCGAGCGTCACGTTCACGACGATGGCGTGCCGCCGGTACTTCGCGAGGAAGTCGGCCGACACGAGCCCGATCATCGACAGGAACGCGATGATGACGGGCACCTCGAAGATGATGCCGAACCCGAGCAGCATGGCGAGGACGAGCGAGAGCTGCTCGCTCATGGTGAGGATGGGCTTCATGTCCTCGCCCGCGATCGCGGCGAGCGCCGGGAATGCGTACGGCATGACGAGCCGGTAGCAGAAGAGCGCGCCGCCGTAGAAGAGCGCGGTCCCGGAGAGGAGGAAGGGGATGACCACCTTCCGCTCGCGCTTGTAGAGGCCGGGCGCCACGAAGAGCCAGAGCTGCCACAGCACGTAGGGCGCCGACGCGAAGATGCCGCCGTAGAGCGCCACCTTCAGGTACACCATGAACGGCTCGATGTAGCCCGTGTAGTGCAGGTAGCGCTGCCCCTCGGGGAGCGACGCCAGGACCGGCTGCATCACCCATCGGAAGAGGCGCTCCGAGAAGTAGCCGACTGCGGCCATCCCGACGCCGATGCCGAGGAGCGCGCGCAGGAGCCGCTTGCGGAGCTCCCCCAGGTGCTCGAAGAAGCTCAGCCTGACGTCGTGCTCGGGTTCGCTCGGCGCGTCGGGCGGCGGGAGCTGCTTGGCGGGCTCGGTCATGAGACCTTCGCGGCTGTCTCGGGCGGCGCCGTGCTGGGCCTCGACTCGGCGAGCGCAGCCTCGAGGCCGGGCACGTTCTGGGCGGTCGCGGCGGGGACGTCACCCTTGGTCGCCGGGACCCCACCCGCCGGGACACCCGGCGGGGCGTCGCCGGGCGCTGGCTGCTTCGCGGGGTCCACGAGCGTGGGCTTCGCGGGCTTGCTCGCGTCGGAGTAGAGCTCCGTCTCGAACTGGGATTTGAGGTCCTCGGTGGCCTTCCGGAACTCGCGGAGGCCCTTGCCGAGCTGCTTCGCGGCGTCGGGCAGCTTCTGGGGTCCGAGCAGGATCAGCGCGAGGACGAGGATGATCACCACTTCGCCCATGCCGAGGCCGAACATGTTGCCCTCTATAACATGCCGGGCGGGGCCTTGCTTTCGCGCCCCGGCTGCGACGTTGCGTCCGCTCGCGGGGGCTCCTAACGTGGGCTCGCGATGGCCTACTGGTTGCTCAAGACCGAGCCCGAGCAATACGCGTTCGAGGACCTCGTCCGCGAGCGAACGGCCGCCTGGACGGGGGTCACGAACCCTCAGGCGCAGGCCAACCTCCGGGCCATGCGGGAGGGCGATCAGGCGGTCGTCTACCACTCGGGCGAGAAGCGCGCCGTCGGCGTCGCGGAGGTGGTGAAGAGCGCCTACGCGGACCCCACCGGCGACGGCGCGGACCTCGTCTGCGTGGACGTGCGCGCCGTCGAGCCGCTCCCCGCGCCCGTCCCACTCGAGGCGCTGAAGCAGGAGCCGGCCTTCGTGGGCTCGGCGCTGCTCCGGCAAGGCCGGCTCTCCGTCGTCCCCCTCTCGCCCGCCGAGTGGAAGGCCCTCGCCCAGCTCTCGGAGGTGATCGCGAAGACGGGCGGGCTCAGGCGGAAGAAGCGGTTCTAGAGGAAGCTCCGCGAATCGCGCCGCCCCGCGACCGCCTCACATCTTGAAGCGCTTCACCTCGCTGCGCAGGACGTCCGCCTGCTGCGCGAGGTCGATGATGGACGACTCGAGGTCCTTCACCGAGTAGGTCTGCGCCTCGGCGACCTGCTTGATCTGCTCCACGGCGCCCATGACCAGCTCCGAGCCCCTGGTCTGGTCCTTCTGCGCGCGGTTCAGGTGATTCACCATCTCGCTGATCGACTCGATCGACTTCGTGATCTGCTTCGACCCGCGCGCCTGCTCCTGGCTCGAGCGCTCGACGTGCTTCGTGATGACCTTCATCTTCTCGGCGCTCTTCATGATCTGCTCCGAGCCGCGCGCCTGCTCCGCCGTCGCGGTCGCGATCTGCTGCACGGTCTCCGCGATCCGGTTGATGGCCATGGTCACCTGCTTCGACCCGCGCGCCTGCTCGATGGTGGCGCGCGCGATGGCCTTCACCATCTGCGTCGACTTCACCGAAGAGGCCTGGATCTTCTTGAGCGCGGTCTCCGCCTCCTGGCCGAGCCGCACGCCCTCCTCGACGTTTTTCACGCCGCGGTCCATCGCCGAGATCGCGTTCGCGCTCTCGTCCTGCACCGACCGGATGAGCTCGGCGATCTCCTTCGTCGAGGCGCCGGTGCGCTCGGCGAGGTCCTTGATCTCGTCGGCGACCACCGCGAACCCCTTGCCGTGCTCCCCCGACTGCGCGGCCAGGATGGCGGCGTTGAGCGCGAGCAGGTTCGTCTGCTCGGCCACCTCGTCGATGACGTTCAGGATGTTGCCGATGGTGCCGATCTTCTTGCCCAGGGAGTCGATGACGGTGGCCGCCTCCTTCGACGACCCCTTGATGCGCTCGATGCCGGCCAGGGTGCGGGAGAGCGACTCGGTGCCGAGCTCGGCGTCCTTCATGGCCTGCTCGGAGAGCTTGGCGGTCTCGTTGGCGTTCGTCTCGACCTGGCTGATCGAGACGTCCATCTCGTTCATCGACGAGCTCGTCTCCTCGGCGGTGGCGGACAGCTCCTCGATGTTCTTCGCCACCTCCTTGATCGAGTAGGTCATCTGCTCGATGGCTGCGGTGGTCTCCTCGACGCTCGCCGCGAGCGCCTGGATGTTCTCCGCCACCTCTCCGTTCGTGGCTGCCATCTGGAGGATGGAGGCGGACGACTCGTCGGCGCTCTGCGCCAGCACCTCGACGTTGTCGGCGATGCCCTTCAGCGAGGCGAGCATGTCGCTCATCGAGGCGCCGGTCTCGGCGACGCGCGCCGACACGGTCCCCGTGCCCTCCGCCACCTGCGAGCCCGTCTTGGCGATGCGCTCGATGACCTGCCCCACGCCCTCCGAGACGCCTCGGACGCGCGAGAGCGTGACGGTCAGGTTCTCGCCGATCCGGTTCAGCGACTCGGCCATGTTGCCGAGCTCGTCGTCCGAGAGCTTCTGCGCGCGCGCGCCGAGGTCGCACTCCGAGACGCGGCCGGCGACGAGGCTCATGTCCGTGAGCGGCCGGACCACGAGGCGATGCGTGAGCCACCACAGGAGCGCCGTCAGCGCGACGCCGCCGCAGACGAGCAGGGACAGGATCACCAGCTGGATGTGCGCGAGCTGGTCGTTGAGCTGGGCCGTATCGTGGCCGTGCAGGACGTAGCCGGCGAGCTGCCCCGTCGCGGCGCCGCCCGCGCGGCGGGCCTCTGCGCTCGCGTCCGCGCGCACCGGCTCGAAGAGCGCGTACACGCCGTTCATCGCGAAGAACGAGAGCTCCGGGTGGCGCGCGTGCTCGGCGAGCACGGCCTCGACCCGATCGGCGTGGACGGGCTTCACCACCTTTGCCGCGATCGACCGATCGGCGCGCAGCACGACCACGTACGCGTCGTCCTGCTCGCGGAGCACGGTCTCGATCTCCGCCGCGACGAGGTCGTCCTTCCCGGCGAGGAGGGGAGCGGCCACCTGCGCCGCGATGAGCCGCGCGTCCGACTCGGCGCGGCGGCGGAGCGCGTCCTCGAGCTCGGTTCGCACCACGCGGTTCAAGACGACGGCGGTGAGCCCGATGACGAGGACGAGCGCCGCGGTGAACGTAGCGTAGAGGGTCCGCTTCAGGCCGAGCTTGTCGATGAGCTGGAGCATGGTCGCGCGGCCCGCCGTGGATGTGGGGAAAGCGCCCCATTTACGGGGCCTTATGGCCGGCCATGCTACGCGGCCCCTGAGGGGGGGTCAATCTTGCGAGCGGCTCGGCTACTGGCCGAAGAGGTCCTGGACCTCGAGCCGCGGCTTGTCGGGCGGGTTCTCGACTGGCCTGCTCTCGGCCTTGAACGGCTCGATGACGGCCTTGCTCGCCTCGGTCGCCAGCTGCCCGGTCGCGGGGTCGATCGCGACGAACTCGATCCCGTCCGGGACCGGGAACTCGGGCTGAGGGCGATCGCGGAGCGCGCCCTGCATGTACGACAGCCAGATCGGGAGGGCGGCGCGGCCGCCCGTCTCGTACCGGCCGAGCGGCATCTCGTTCGCGTCGTACCCGAGCCACACGCCGGCGAAGAGGTCGTGCGTGAACCCGAGGAACCACGTGTCGAAGGAGTCGTTCGTCGTGCCCGTCTTCCCCGCCGCGGGCTTTCCGAGCCGCGCCGCCTGCGCGCCCGTCCCCACCGTCGCGACCTCGTGCAGGAGCGACACCGTGATGTACGCGGAGCGCGGGTCCATGACGCGCTCGACCGGCATCCGCACGGACGCGGCCGCGGCGGCGAGGCGCGCCGTGAGCGGCACCCACGCGTCGGCGGGCGCGCCGTGGTCCTCGAGGAGCCTTCCGTCGCGGTCCTGCACGCGCTTCACGAACGTGGAAGCCCGCTTCTCGCCGTAGCGGTCGAGGAGCGCGTAGACGTTCGCGAGGCCCCACAGCGTCGTGCAGGACGAGCCGATGGCGCTCCCGAGCTCGCGCTTCACCGGCGTCCCGAGCCCGACCGTCTGCGCCCACGAGACGAGCTGATCGACGCCGAGCGCCGCCGCCACCTTCACCGCCGGCAGGTTCATCGAGTGGACGAGCGCGTCGCGCAGGGTCACCTCGCCCTTGAAGGACCCGCCGAAGTTCTCGGGCTTCCACGAGACCCCCGCTGCCTCGTCGCGGTAGACGACTGGCGCGTCGGTGAGGAGCGTCGCGGGCGTGTAGCCGAGCTTCTCGATGGCACCCGAGTAGACGATGGGCTTGAACGCCGAACCCGGCTGGCGGCAGGCCTGGAAGGCGCGGTTGAACTCGGACGCGTCGAAGTCGTACCCGCCCACCATCGCGGGAACGTGCCCCGTGAACGGCTCGATCGAGACGAGCGCGCCCTGCAGCTTCGGCTCCTGCTCGAGCGCGAGCAGGACGGGTGCGTCCGGAACGAGCTTCTGCCGCTCCTTCGGCTCGCGCGCGAGGAGCTCGCCCTTCTCCACCCGCCGCACCAGGACCACGTCGCCCTCGTGCAGCGCGGTGGACGGCCGCGAGATGAGGGCGTCCGGGTAGTTCTGCTCGGGGTTCGGCTTGCGCGCCCAGCGCATCCCCGCGATGGGGAGCACGCCCTCGACGGTGCCGATGGCGATGCGCGCCAGCGCGGCCCGGTCGTCCACCGCCGTCACGATCCCGACCGCGTAGTCGCCCGGCCCCAGCGCGCCCGGGGGCCACGTCCTCGCGAGCTTCGCCGCGAGCGCGTCCCGCTCCTCGCCTTCGACGTGGGTCACCGGGCCGCCGTAGCCCTGCCGGTGGTCGACCTCCATGAGCCCGGAGAGCATGGCCGCCTGCGCGCCGCGCTGCTTCTCGAGGTCCATCGCCATCTCGACGCGCAGCCCGTCGTGCAGGATGCGGTCGTTCCCGTAGCGGTCGACGAGCTGGCGCCGCACCTGCTCCACGTAGAAGGGCGCCGTCTCGCGGAAGACGTCGTCCACCGGGTACACCTTCACCTCGTTCTCCTCCGCGGCCACGCGCTCCTCGGCCGTGATGGCCCCGTCCTCGTACATGCGCCGCACGACGTAGCGGCGGCGCGCCTTCGCGGAGTCCGGGTGGGTGAAGGGCGAGTACTTCGTGGGCGCCTGCGGCAGCCCCGCGAGGAGCGCCGCCTCGGCGAGCGTGAGGTCCTCCACGTTCTTGCGGAAGTAGTTCTCCGCGGCGGCCTGCACGCCGTAGCTGTGGTGCCCGAGGTAGACGCCGTTCAGGTAGAGCCAGAGGATCTCCTGCTTGTCGAACGCCGCCTCGAGCCGCCGCGCCAGGATGAGCTCGCGGATCTTGCGCCGGAGGTTGCGGCGCGTGCCCTCCTCGAAGCCCTCCGCGGAGACGAGGAGCGACTTCGCCGTCTGCTGCGTGATGGTCGAGCCGCCCTGCACCTTGCGGCGGAGCACGAAGGTGTTCACGGCCGCGCGGAGCGTCCCGAGCCAGTCGACGCCCCGGTGCTCGAAGAAGTTCTTGTCCTCGGAGGCGACCAGCGCCTGGACGAGCCGCTTCGGGATGCGGTCGAACGGGACCACCTTGCGCCGCTCGTCGAAGAGCTCTCCCGCGAGCTGGCCGTCGGACGAGACGAGCTCCGTGACGATGGGGGGGCGGTACTCGGCGAGCGTCGGGATGTCCGGCAGCCCGCCCGAGAAGTGGCGCCACGCGAGCGCCGCCGCGGCGGCGCCGGCGAGCGCGGCCGCGAGGACGAGGAAGGCGAGCGATGCGACGAGCCGGCGGCCGAGCCCTCGCCTCGCCGGGACCCCGTCCACCACCACCCGCGGCGGTCGCGGCGCGTTCTCTGCTGGCGGCGTGGGATCGCGGGAGACGCTCATGGAAGCTCGGAATCTATGCGCTCCGGCGCGCCCCGATCAATGCTGCGCCCCGCCCGCGCCGGGGGGCGGCGCGAGGTTCATCTTCCCGAGCACCGCCAGGAGCTCGTCCGGCACGGGCGCCTCGACCCGGAGCGGGCGCGCCGTCATGGGGTGAGGGAGCTCGAGCCTCCAGGCATGGAGGAACATGCGGCGGAGCCCCCAGCGCGTCCGCGCCACCCGGTTGAAAGGGAAGTCGCCGTAGCGCCCATCGCCCGCGACGACGTGCCCGACCGACTGGAGATGCCGCCGGATCTGGTGCGTCCGGCCCGTCTCGATGCGGAGCTGCAGGAGCGACGCCTCCCGCATCGACGAGACCACCCGGTAATGCGTGGTCGCCTCCTGGAATCTCACCCCGCGCTGCGCCTTCGACTTCGCCGTCTGCTCGTGCTCGGAGAGGGCGAGCTCGATCGTGCCCTCAGCGCGCGGCATCTTGCCCTTCACGAGCGCGAGGTAGCTCTTCTTCACGCCCTCGCCGCTGGTGAAGATCTCGGTGAGGCGGGCCATGCACCGCCGCGTCTTCGCGACGAGCACGACGCCCGAGGTCTCGCGGTCGAGCCGGTGCGCAGGCGACGGCTTGAACTCGGTCGAGGGCAGATCGGAGGCGACGCGGAGGTAGGCGCGCGCCTCCTCCACCAGCGTCGCGCCGGTGATCCCGGTGCCCGGGTGCGCCGCGAGGCCCGCCGGCTTGTTCACGGCCAGGAGGTGCTCGTCCTCGAAGAGCACGGCGAAGGTGACCTTCACCGCGCCGGGCGCCGCCCTCGGCTCGCCGGTCGCGAGGAGCCGCTCCTCGTCGCCGCGGACGAGCACCGCGTCGCCCTCCGCGAGGACCTGCTCGCCGTGCCCGCGCGCGCCGTTCACCCGCACCTTGCGCGTGCGCAGGAGCTTGTAGATGTGGCTGAGCGGCACGTCCTTGAGGGCGCGGCGCAGGAACTTGTCGAGCCGCTGCCCCGCGGCGTCGGCGCTGACCTTCATCTCGATCACGGCCCCTTCTTACAACAGCTCGAGCTGCTCGCGCTCGACGAGCGGCTCGGCGCGCACGCCCTCCTTGCGCAGCGACGCCGCGAGCTCGCGGGCGTAGCCGTGCACGGTGAGGACCCGCGCCGCCCCACTCGCCCGGGCGTAGCGGAGCAGCGACGGGTAGTCGGCGTGATCGGAGAGCGGGAAGGCGGCGTCCGCGCCGCGGAAGCCACGCCGGCCGTCCATGGCCCAGCCGGTGAGGACCGCCGTCCGCCGGTGCTCGATGCGGAGGATGGGCGAGGTGCGCGCCAGGTGCGGCGGCGCCACCACCACCTCGCCCGGCGCCGGCCCCTCCGGCCCGAGCAGCTCGACGTTCGGGAGGGACACGCCCTGCGCCTCGTAGACCTTGTTCACCGCGTGGATGACCGGGTGCGCGCGGCAGCGGTAGCCCGCGCCACCGAGGTATTTCAGGATCTCCTGCGCCTTCCCCAGCGCATACCCGAGGAGGACCGGCGTCGCGCCGTCCGAGAGCGCGTCGTCCACGAAGCGGCGGACCGCGGCGAGCACCTCGTCCTTGGGCGGGAAGACGTAGCGCGGGAGGCCGAAGGTGGACTCGAGGACGAGCACGTCGCACTCGACCACCTCCGCCTGCTCCGCGGTGAGCGTCGGCTCGAGGCAAAGGTCGCCCGAGTAGCCGAGCGCGACGCCGTCGCGCACGACGCGCAGCTGCGCCGAGCCGAGGACGTGCCCGGCCGGGAAGAGCTCGAGGGTGAGGTCGCCGAGCCCGAAGGGCTGGCGGTAGGCGACCGGCAGCGCCTCGCCCTTCACCTTCGAGCCCAGGCGATGGCGCATGAGCGCGACCGTGGGCGGCGTCGCGATGGTGCGGTCGTGCCGGGCGATGTGGTCACCGTGCGCGTGCGAGACGAAGGCGCACTCCGACCGGCGGTGCGCGTCGAGGAACAGGCCGCTCTCCGCGACCTTCAGCTGACCCCTCGAGAGCTCGATCGGCAGGCGCCTCACAGGGCGCCTTCTTACCTCACGGGGCCGACACGGATCACCTGCCCGATGCCGGGCCTACGCCGGGATGGCCCCGGCGCGCGCGTGCAGGGCGCTCCCGACCTCGCCGAGGACGATGCCGAGGACGATGAGCGCGCCGCCCACCCACTGCTCCGGGTCGAGCCGCTCGCCGCCCACGAAGTGGGAGAAGAGCGCCGCCGCCACCGGCTCGAGGGAGAAGGTGAGCGCGGCTCGGACCGCCGTCGTGTGGCGCTGCGCCCAGTTCATGACGAAGAAGGCGCCCGCGGTCATCGCGACACCGGTGTAGGCCACCGTCCCCCACAGCGCGGGCGTGGAGGAGAGCATCGCGTCGTCGAGCGGCGCGACGAGGACGGCGAGCCCGAAGGTCGTCGTCACCTGCACGAGCGTGAGGATGGCGAGCGGATGCCGCGACGACCACTCCGACGTGTAGATGATCTGGAAGGCGTAAGCGACGGCGCAGCCGACGGTGAGGAGGTCGCCGAGGCGGACGTCCGCCGCGACGCCGCCCTGGAACACCTGCGTGAGCGCGCACAGCCCGAGCACCGCGAGGCCGACGCCCACCCACGCCGCCGTGGGGACGCGCCGCCGCAGGAGGAAGCGGGCGACGAACGGGACGATGAGGACGGCGAGCCCGGTGAGGAACCCCGAGCGCGCGGGCGTCGTCCACCGGAGCCCCTGGGTCTGCAGCTCGAACCCCGCGAACATGGCGACGCCCAGGAGGAGCCCGTGCCGCACGGCCTCGCGCGTGGGGCGGTCGCGGCGCCAGAGGACGACGAGCGCGATCGCGCCCGAGGCGACGGCGAACCGGAGCACGAGGAACACGCCCGCCGAGGTGCCCTCGAGCACGTTCTTCACGAGGAGGAAGGTCGTCCCCCAGGCGAGCGTGAGCAGCAGGAGGGCGAGATCGGCCACGGGCGCGCCCTTCTACACCTACGCGTAGAAGAAGACGACGCCGAGCACGGCGTGGACGGCGAGCAGCATCGAGACGAGGAGGGCGTCGAGCGGCGAGAGCCTCGCGAGGAGCTTCACGCCGCGAGCCTAAACCGATACGCGCCGCCGTCCAGCGCGCGGCTCACCTCGCCGCGCGCCTCGAGCACCTCGAGGTTCGCGATGGTCTCCGAGACCACGAGGAAGAGGTCGCGCGCGCCGGCCCACGGGAAGAGCGCCTGCGTCACCTCGTGGGCCGTGAGCGGCCCCTTCCCGAGCACGTCCCGGATCTTGCCCTGCCGCTTGCCGTAGAAGTGGAGGAGCCCGTCGATGACGCGCCGGTGCTGGCCGAAGGGCGGCCCATGCCCGGGCAGCACGAGCTCCACGTCCATCTCGTACAGGCGCCCGATCGACTCGAGGTAGGCGAGGAGCGGCCTGAAGGCGCCGTCCTCGCCGTTCGGCCCGAGCTCGATGATGGGATTGGGCGACACCTTCTCGAGGAGGTGGTCGCCGGAGAAGAAGAGGCGGTGGCGCCGGTCGTAGAGGCAGACGAGGCCCGGCGTGTGGCCGGGCATGTGGTGCACCTCGAGCGAGAGGTACTTCGCGTGCAGGACCTCGCCCGCCTCCAGCGGCGTCACCTCCGCGATGCGCCGCGCCATGGCGAAGCCGGCGCCGACCTCCTTCCCGGCCGCGGCGAGCGCGTCCGCCGGGACGCCCAGCTTCGCCAGGTAGGCGGCGTAGAGCGGGAACCGGTCGCGCCAGCGCCACCCCGACTCGGCCACCTTCGGGATGTCGGCCCGGTGCGCGAAGACGGGGATGGGCCTCCCGGCGCGCTCGATCACGGTCCGCGCCGCGCCGTAGTGGTCGACGTGTCCGTGCGAGAGGACGATGCGCGTCACCTCGTCGAAGCGGCGGCGTGCGCGCGCGAACCCGTCGGCGAGGACCGCCTCCGCCGCCGGCGTGCCGAGGCCGGCGTCGAACATGAGGAGCCCGTCTCTCTCCTGCTCGACGAGGTAGACGTTGACGGGCCCACCCGCCTGCGGGAACGGGACCGGGATCGGGATCCGGTGGATCCCGAGGTCGGCGAGATCGGCCTCGGTCATCGCGCGCGGCCGCTACTTCGAGGCCTTGACCTTGGCGCGCAGCTCGGGGAGCGCCTTGAAGAGGTCGGCGACAAGGCCGTAGTCGGCGAGCTGGAAGATGGGCGCCTCGGGGTCCTTGTTCACGGCCACGATCACCTTCGAGCCCTTCATCCCCGCGAGGTGCTGGATCGCGCCCGAGATGCCGGCCGCGACGTAGAGCTCCGGCGCGACCACCTTCCCCGTCTGGCCGACCTGCCAGTCGTTCGGCACCCAGCCCGCGTCCACGGCGGCGCGGCTCGCGCCCACCGCCGCGCCGAGCTCGTCCGCGAGCGCCTCGACCTCCTTGAAGTCGCCCTTCGTGCCGCGCCCGCCGGAGACGACGACGCGCGCCTCCGTGAGCTCCGGCCGCGCGCTCTTCACCTCCCTGAACTCGACGAAGCGCGTCTTGAGCGCGCCCGCGTCGACGCCCACCGCGAGGGACGCGACGCTCCCGGTCCCCTCCTTCGCCGCAGGCGGGAACTCCGTGGGACGCACCGTGAAGACCTTCACCGGCGTCGCGAGCTCGACCTCCGCGAGCACGTTGCCCGCCCACATCGGCCGGCGGAACGTGACCTGCGCGCCGTCCCCGCCGAAGCCGAGCACCTCGGTGGCCATGGCCGCGCCGAGGCGCGCCGCTGCGCGCGGCAGGAGGTCCTTGCCGAAGGCGGTCGCGGCGGCGCAGAGGTAGCCCGCCTGGACCGCCCTCACCGCGTCGGCCACCACCGGCGCGTAGGCCTCGGCGAGGTAGTGCTCGAGCGCGGGCGCCTCCGCGACCTGCACGTCGGCGTAGCCCGAGAGCTCCGCCGCGGCCGCCTGCGCGCCCTTCCCGAGGACGAGGACATGCAGCTTGCCGCCGACGCGACGCGCGAGCTCCCTCCCCGCGCCGAGCGCGTGCAGCGTGGCCTTCTTGACCGTTCCCGAGACCTGCTCCGCGACGACGAGGACGTTCGCCATGGTGTCTCCCTAGAGGACCTTCGCCTCGCCGTGCAGCTTGGCCCACAGCTCGTTCACGTCCGCGACCTTGACGCCGCCCTTCCGCTTCGGCGGCTCGGAGAGCTTCTTCACGACGACCTTCGGGGTGAGGTCGACGCCCAGGCTGGCGGAGGGGATCTCCTTCACCTCCTTCTTCTTCGCCTTCATGATCCCGGGCAGCGAGGCGAAGCGCGGCTTGTTGAGGCGCAGGTCGGTCGTGACGACCGCGGGCAGCCCGACCTCGAGGGTCTCGACGCCGCCGTCCACCTCGCGCACGACGCTGAGCTTCTTGCCGTCGCCGGAGAGGACGAGGCCGGGCTGCTTCTTCTGCTCAGCCTCGCTCTCGAGGCTCTCGGTCTTCGAGGCGAAGGTGGCCTGACCGACGCCCATCCGCTCCGCCAGGTACTGCCCGGTCTGGTTCTGGTCGTCGTCGATGGACTGCTTGCCGAGGATGACGAGGTCGGGCTTCTCGCCCTCGACGAGCTTCGCGAGGATGGCGGAGGCAACCACGGGGTCGAGCGCGCCGTCGTGCTGCACGAGGAGCCCGCGGTCGGCCCCCATCGCGAGCGCAGCGCGGATCTCGGTCATCGACTTCGGCCCGCCGATGGAGACGACGACGATCTCGCCGCCGTGCTTCTCCTTCAGGCGCAGCGCCTCCTCGACGGCGATCTCGTCGAAGGGGTTGAGCTTGTAGTTCACCCCCTCCGTGACGATGCCGCTGCCGTCGGGCTTCACCCGGATCTTCGACTCGGGGTCCTCGACGCGCTTCGCGGCCACCAGGATCTTGAGCGGCATCTCGTCTCCGTTGACTCTGGAATCAATGGGTGGTCGGCCCTGATATTGCGCACCGCATCATCGGGCCGCAAGCGAAATGGAGCGGCCCAGCATAGGTTCGGGACCAGCGCGCCTCCGCTCGCCCTTTCGGGTGCGCGGGCGCCGCCCTCCTCGCGGTGGGGTGCGCGAGGATGCCGTAACATGCCGTGGATGCCACGCCTCCACCCCGGGTACCTCGTCTTCGCCCTGACCGTCTTCGCGGCGGTCGCGGTCGGCGCGACGGGCGGCATCCTCCTCGCGCGCCACCGCGCGGCCGCGCTCGACGCGATCGCCGACCGGCAGGCGCTCGTCGTCTCCTTGCAGGCCCGCCTCATCGACGTGGAGGTGACGCGCCTCCTCGGCGAGATGCAGCGGCTCTCGCAGCTCGCCGAGGTGGACCTCGCCGACCAGAACCTCGAGCCGGAGAAGCGCGTCATCAAGATCGCGCGGCGTGACACCGTCCTGTTCTCGGTCGCCATCATGGTCCTCGACTCGATGGGCAAGGTCCTCTGGTCGGAGCCGCAGGGGACGACGCTCGGCGCGAGCGGCGCTGCGCTCGTGGGCGAGGCGCGCGGCCGCGGCCGCGCCGTCCTGTCGCTCTCCTCGGGCGAGATCGACGTCGCGGCGCCCATCGCCGGGCGCGGCGCCATCGTGGGGAAGGTCTCGACCGCGAGCCGCGATCTCTTCGGCGAGGGGCTCCACCGCACGCTGCGGCGCGGCGGCGGGGTGGCGCTCCTGCAGGTCGCCCACGGCGGGACGGGAGCGTTCGCCGTCGCGCAGGAGGGCGCCGCGCTGCCGCCCGAGCTCGCCGCGCCGGGCGGCCAGGCCTGGACCCCGGACGCGCGCGGCCACCGCTGGCTCGTCACCGAG
>WNFY01002503.1_pt1 | contig 17435 bp, 13 predicted proteins | sample 5400091 | NCBI WGS metagenome assembly WNFY01 (sample SAMN13153364, study PRJNA577476) | soil metagenome | isolation source: 60 cm soil or saprolite under grassland replicate 1 | place: USA:California | collected 2016-06-15
AACAGGAACCCAGTTGTGGGGGGAAAACTGTGGTCGCTGTCATAATGCACCAGGACCAGGAGAATTCAGCGCTGCAAACTGGGATATTATCGGCAGGCATATGAGAGTAAGAACAAATATTACGGAGAGTGAAGATGGAGGAGTTGAGGTAAAGCTGAATAGAATAGAGAATGTACAAGTGTGCGACGCAACGACAGCTAAATAGAATTACAGATGCTGGTAACAAAATCCTTCGTCAAGCTCAGGATATATCAAATCTTAACTGGCACCGAATGCACAGCAGCACTCATTTCTTTTTTAATGAAGAATCTTTTTCAATCGCATTGCCAATAATAATTACATTAGCGCCGGCTCTACTGACCCATATTTCACAACAGTGTGTGCAAAATCAATTACCGGTAGATTTCAGATAGTCAATTATTTTCTTTTCTTCAGTCTCCGTAATATTTGTTCTTACTCTCATATGCCTGCCGATAATATCCCAGTTTGCAGCGCTGAATTCTCCTGGTCCTGGTGCATTATGACAACGACCACAGTTTTCCCCCCACAACTGGGTTCCTGTTTTGTTCTGTACTTTTTGAGAAACAGCGCAACTACTTATAGTTACCATACTGATTGAAAATGCGAGCAAGAGAACAAATGTTACCAAAATATATTTTTTCATATTTTTTGATTTAATGATTAAAAACCAAATACTACTTGTCCATAAAATGCATTAGGTTCATCTTTCTGGGTTTGGTAAGTTAATTTGATAAGACTGTTCCATTTCAACCAATAATCAAGTGAAATATCAAACTGATGTGTATCACCTCCACCCCAGGGCGCATCCACAGGTCTTTTGAATTCAGAATAACGAGCAGCTAGTTCAAGATTATGAATGAACAAATTATGTACATGCACTGGACGGAAAGCACCAGTGATATAATAAGCAGATGGATTATTGTTAAAGATATAGGTAGTACTATCTGCTTTATAATAAACAGCATTATCCACTTTCTGATATTTCCATTCAGCAATCAGCCGAACGTCACTCTGTAATGGAGTGATCCGACCGAAATAGTTGAGGTCCAACGCCTGCATATGCAAGCCCACATTCTCATACGGCGAACCGGCATCTCCTGTTTTCGTTTTATTTTGAAAAGAATAGCCAATTTCCAAACTGGAATTGGTGAGAGGCAGAAATCCGACCCGTCCTCCAACTGCCTTCCCTTTATTATTTCCAACATATCCTTCATACTCAAATTGCCCTGCATTCTCAGGGTCGGTAAGCAGTATGGGGCCATTTGACAGATACAGGTCATAATTAAGTCTTGCGTCTCCAAATCCAAAACCGCCTTGAGCACCGATTCCTACTTCGTTCATTGCACCGATTCCGCCATCACCGAAACCGACCGGATCAGTTGGGAAGCGATTAATAAAACCTTCACCCATGCGTCCGCGGTATGCGCCAAACTTAGGCAGGAAGCGGCCTGCATGCAAAATGAGATATTTATTCACAAAAAGACACATGTTGGCATATTCAAGTCCAATATCAAGAGAACCTTCCCCTGTTTCAAATTCTGGTTCTGCCTCTACAAAAAGATTATCCGAAACTCTCCATAAAAAGATCGGCTTAAAATTCACATCTCCGAATTGAACATTGTTCTTATCGGATAAAAATGTCATTTCTGCGTTACCAAAAATGGCGAATTTATTTTGCCCGTCTTTTGACGAAGTAGTTGGTGCATTAGATTGGTTATTATCAATCTTTTCTTGTGCCTGCAATAGGCAGCAGGAGAGCAGCAGCAGTAATGGTAAGAATATTTTATTCATCGCTTATTATTTTTTGGTTTTAGCTAATGTGCGTATATAATTCACGAGTTGCCATCTTTGCATTTCGGTAAGTGTGGTCTTGTAGGTAGGCATAGGATTATTGCCCTCGGTGATAACCCAGAAAATAGCACCGTCTTTTTGTTTTTGAACAAAGTCTGAAGTGTGATCAGCAGGTGGTTTGGCCAAACCCGGTGCGGCAATGCCATCACCCTTTCCTTTACTGCCATGGCAGGGAACACAATACATAGTATATGTCCTCTTCCCTTCTGTGGTAGCATCTGCATTTCCTTTCAAAGGATTTATTGTTGCATCGGCTGATGGAGGCGCAGGAAATTTTCGTTGCCAAAATATGCTGCTGAAAAAAAAACATATCAAGAGCGGTATCGAAAGGTTTTTGCGTCTAATCATATAGAATTTTTTTTCAGTGGGTACATACAATTTATTTTCTATTATAAAGAAAAAATATGAATAGGTTCAGGTATACAAATGATTCATGTCATACTTTGATATCTTTTTTTATCTTATAATGTGACGTAATAGTATTTAATAACTTTATTTTTATTTAATAAATCTAAACGATGGATCGCAAGTTTTGGTTTGCCGTCTCAGCATTTACCAGCTTTTTGATAATAAGTTGTGGATCCAATACAGGGAAAGAAAAGCCCAACGATAAAAATGCTTCCACTAAGGATACTGTTGTCATTTCCCAGGGAGTTAATTCCAAAGGAATAGGCCGGTTCAAAGAAGTTAAGCTGACACATCCTTTGGATGAGGATATGATAGCAAAAGCTCAGCTCATTTACAACGCAAAATGTTTTGCTTGCCATAAACTTACTACTGAAAAACTGGTTGGCCCGGGTTGGAAAGGGGTGACAGACAGAAGGGAGCCCGAATGGATCATGAATTTTATAACCAACACCCAGGTGATGCTGGATAAGGACCTGGCGGCGGAATCTATGATGGTAACATGTGTTGTTCGTATGCCAAACCAGGATCTTACTGATGAACAAGCACGCCAGATACTGGAGTACATGCGAAAAAATGACGGGAAAAATTGAAAAGCCTGTTCACTATCAAAAAATCATTCTACTATTTTACCTCAAAATTGAGTTCTCGATTTTATTCTTGCTGTAAAAATTAAGATGGTGCCTATCATCAGGCAGATACTTATTGCCCAAAGCAGCCAGGAGTACAGATAACTGCTTACTAAAAACATAGCGCTGAGGCCTTGCAACATTAGCGTGATTTCATTGCCTGCAATGCCTAGCATGAATATAATAATCGCATAAGTGGTTAATTTGATTTTGATGTTTAATAATTCTTTTTGCATATAATATGCAAGAATAAAAGGAGAGACAAATCCAAGAAAAACGAGGTGCAGGAAACCGATAATGACAGGTCTGTCACCGAATACTGCATTGCCGATTGAAGAGAAAATAGTAAAGCTCTGCAAAAACATTTTTAAGACAAAAGCCCCTATTGAAAGGATGATGATATAACGGACTGGCCGCAAAACTATCTCAGAGTATTTTATAAGTGGTAATGCGGAAACAATAAACCAGCCAACACTCATGAAAATTAAAATACTTCCTGTCAGCGCAATGATGCGAAATAAGTTATTGGGATCTTGCCAGAGAAATGAAAGAAATAGTGACGGAAATATGGAGAGACAGAGTAAAACAGAAAACCGGTGAAAATTTTGTTGAATTTTTTTTGAAATCTTTGGATTAAGTTTATTAAAAAGTAAAGCAAAAACAGCCAAAGTGAAAAAACCATTGTATTGTAAATGCAGATAAACATATAACGCATCGCGGTATAAGGTGGTATGGATTGATTTTATTGCGTGTAGCCATGCCAGTGAAATAGGTCCAGCAGAAGATAGCATCAAAGAAACGATTGCAGAAACACTTAGCAGGCGGGCAGTTTTATTTATTCGGACTGCCCGACTATCTTTTAGAAACATCAAACCGAAAACATAGGTGATCAATATAAAAAGAACAGAAAAAAAATCAGCAAAAAAACTGTTATTGTTAAAGAAGAGTGTTAATAAAATACCAAATGAACTTAAAACGATACCACCAAACAACCACTGGTAGATGAATCTTTTGTTAAACGGTTCCGGCAATAGCTCCTGCACAAATAAGAGCAATAAGGCAAGTGTGACCCAGCCTTCAAAAGCAAAATGGGAATGCACACCCAGCAAATAGAGATAATTAATCCACGGCAATGAAAATAATATTTTACTTCTTAAAATAAAGCCAAGGAATGCTACGATGCAGAGGTTTAAAATTGAGAGATCTACCCAGATATTTTTGTTCTTCATTTATTCTGGTTTTTGTTTCCGCAGGCCCCTTGATAAGAAATTCAGAAATTCGGTATACAATCCTTTGAAAAGAGTAGGACTTTCTCAAATTTTCACCGGCACTGAATGCACAGCAGCACTCATCTCCTTTATAAGTGAAGAATCTTTTTCAATTGCATTTCCAACAACAATTACATCAGCGCCCGCTTTGCAGTTGCGATAAGCTTTTTCGGGCTCGACAATTCCGCCGCCAATAACCATAGGAATAGAAATGGTTTCAGCAACTTTTTCTATCATCGTTTCGGTAATAGGTCGTTTGGCTCCGCTACCCGAATCCATGTAGATCAGCTTCATGCCAAGCATTTCGCCTGCCATTGCGGTACACATCGCAATCTCATTTTTATCGTGCGGAATGGGAGAAGCATTGCTGATGTATGAAACGGTTGTTGGTGCGCCGCCATCAATGACCATATAACCCGTTGATAAAATTTCCAAACCACTTTGCTTTACCGCAGGAGCCGAAACTACATGTTGACCAATCAATAATTCAGGATTGCGGCCTGAGATGAGGGACAGGTACAATAGCGCATCGGCATATTTGCTAAGTTGGGTGGGGCTGCCGGGAAAAAGTATTACAGGAATTGAACAATTTTGTTTGATGTGCTGCACTACATCATCCAGGTGATTACTAATAACAAGACTGCCGCCCACCAGAAGATAATCCACTTTTGCTGTGATTGAAAGATCCATTAGTTCATCCAGCATGGGATGATTCACCTTGTCGGGATCAATCAGAACTGCGAATGATTTATGTCCGGTCTTTTTTCTTTCTTCCAGCGATTTGTAAATTTTCGTCTTCATCCAACTCCATTGATATACAAAAATGCAAAAAAACTTCGGCTTTTGGTGTTTAAATAATTAGCGATTTACTTAGATAATGAAGATGGTTCTGATAGAAAATTCAGGTTATAAAAAAACTGTTCGCAAATAAGTATAAAAATGGCTGATAAAAAATTTTAAAGCATGAAATTTTTGATGTTATCAGTTTTTTAATTTTTTATGATCGTAAAGTTACCTGATAGCAAGCATTTCAATGAATTAATTGATGAAAACCTCAGTAAATTCAACTGTTTAGCCACAAGTAAATTTCAAAAAGCTTGCTGGTTTTGGGTTTCAGAATAGAAGGAATACAACATCATTTTCTTACAAATACCCTGTGAATTTTCCAAAACTATTTTTGAGCAAAAATGTTGAAAAAAAATGAAAAGCAATGTGAACAGGCATTTCAATTGCTTATCCACATTGTGTTAATATTTGAAGGTTTGAAATAAGGAGTGATAAAAATATTTTCGTCATCACCTCTTACCCAGAGAGCCATCAAGCAACCCAACTAAATTCTTTTCATCTATGGCAAACAGAAAACAAGCATCCCGCGGGGCGGGATTGCAATTTCGTCGTCGCTTTACAAAAGATGATGTAAATGTATTCGATCAGTTTGAATATGATTATCGAACCAGTGTGATCCGTAATCCGAGTGGGGAGGTTGTATTTGAAATGAACAATGTAGAAGTTCCCAAACAATGGAGCCAGATCGCGACGGACATTCTTGCCCAAAAATATTTTCGCAAAGCTGGCGTGCCACAAGCGGATGGTAGCCTTGGTCGTGAGGCGAGTGCAAAACAAGTGGCCCATCGCCTTGCCAATTGCTGGAGGGTATGGGGCGAACGCTATGGTTATTTTGCCTCAGAGAAAGACGCACAAATTTTTTATGAAGAATTAGTGTACTCCATTTTGAACCAGATGTGTACACCCAACAGCCCCCAGTGGTTCAATACAGGTTTGTATGAAAGCTATGGAATCAAAGGGAAACCGCAGGGACATTATTATGTTGACCAGGCCGACGAGCAGCTTAAAAAATCTACTTCCGCCTACGAACGTCCCCAGCCGCATGCTTGCTTTATTTTGAGCGTTGATGATGACCTGGTGAATTATGGAGGTATCATGGATCTCTGGGTTCGTGAAGCAAGAATTTTTAAATATGGTTCCGGCGTTGGAACAAATTTCTCAAATCTTCGCGGAGAAGGTGAGAAATTAAGTGGTGGCGGCACATCAAGCGGATTGATGAGTTTTTTAAAGATTGGTGATCGTGCCGCGGGGGCTATTAAATCGGGTGGTACCACAAGAAGAGCAGCAAAAATGGTTTGCCTCGATCTTGATCATCCTGAAATTGTTCAGTTTGTGAATTGGAAAATGGAGGAAGAAAAAAAGGTGGGTGCATTAATAGCCGCAGGTTATGCCAGCGATTATGAAGGCGAAGCATACAGAACAGTATCAGGACAGAATTCAAATAACTCAGTTCGCATTCCCAATTCATTTTTCGAAAAATTAAAACTTGATGAAGATTGGGAATTGAAGGGACGAATGGATGGAAGAGTAATGAAAAAAATTCCTGCGAGAGAATTATGGAACCAGGTTTCCTATGCTGCCTGGCGCTGCGCTGATCCCGGCACTCAATATAATACTACAATTAATGAATGGCATACTTGCCCGGCTGGCGGTGAGATAAGGGCTTCCAATCCTTGCTCCGAATACATGTTTCTTGATAATACAGCTTGTAATCTTGCATCAGCCAACCTGATGAAATTTTATGACGCAGAAAAAAATATTTTCGATGTGGAAGGCTATGAATACAATTGTCGCCTATGGACAACTGTATTGGAAATTTCTGTATTGATGGCGCAATTCCCATCGCAAGAAGTTGCTCAATTAAGCTATGAATACAGAACATTGGGTTTGGGATATGCAAACCTTGGTACCTTATTAATGGTGAGTGGCATTCCTTATGACAGCGAAGAAGCGAGAGCTATCGCTGGTGCCCTCACTGCAATCATGACCGGAGTTTCCTACAAAACTTCGGCGGAGATGGCCGGGGTATTGGGTGCATTTCCACGCTATGAAGAGAACAAGCAAAACATGCTTCGTGTAATGCGGAATCATCGCCTTGCGGCCTATGATGCAGATGAGTACGAAGGATTGAGCATTAAACCACAAGGTATCAAGGCTCAATACTGTCCTGATTATTTATTAAAAGCTGCATGTAAAGCCTGGGATGACGCTGTGGAGCTGGGAGAAAAATATGGATATAGAAATGCACAAGCAACGGTGATTGCTCCCACTGGAACAATCGGTCTCGTAATGGATTGCGATACTACCGGTGTAGAGCCCGATTTTGCATTGGTAAAATTTAAAAAATTGAGTGGTGGCGGTTATTTTAAAATCATTAATCAATCCGTGCCTTCTGCCTTAAAAAATTTAGGCTATAGCGAAAAGGAAATTGGTGCAATCATTAAGTATGCCGTAGGGGCAGCTTCGTTTGCAGGTGCTCCATATATTAATCATCAGACTTTAAGTGAAAAGGGATTCATTGCAGATGAAATTAAAAGACTGGATGCCGCCGTTTCTTCTGCATTTGATATAGCATTCGTGTTCAATAAATATACATTGGGCGAAGAATGCCTGCAACGCCTGGGCTTTGCGCCTGAACAATACAATAATTTTGAATGGAGCCTGCTGGAAGCTCTTGGATTTAGTGAGGAAGAAATTGAAGCCGCCAACGATTATGTATGCGGTACAATGATGCTGGAAGGAGCTCCTTTGCTGAAAGATGAACACCTGCCCGTTTTTGACTGTGCCAATAAATGCGGGAAAAAAGGCCAGCGCTATATTCATGCGCATGGTCACATCCGCATGATGGCAGCCGCTCAACCCTTTATCAGCGGCGCCATTTCTAAAACTATCAATCTGCCTAATGAAGCTGCGGTTGAAGAAATTGCAGACGCTTACATGCTTAGCTGGGAAATGGGTTTAAAGGCTTGTGCTCTCTATCGTGATGGATCGAAATTGTCACAGCCTCTCAGCAATAAAAGCGATAAGAAAAAGAAGGAACATGGTACGAGCGACAAGGTACAAGAGAAAGGTGAAACGATCTACCAGCAACCAGCAACCAACAACCAACAACCAGAATCTCATATCGTCGATCTTGGAAAACTAACCATTGATGAGTTGCTGGATGAAGTGCAGAAACGGGTGCAATCATCTCCGGATACAAAATTGAAACGCAAACTGGCGAGTATTGTTGAACGCCGCTCACTGCCGGCAAAACGGCGGGGCTTCACACAAAAGGCAAAAATCAATGGACAGGCTCTCTTCCTGCGCACAGGCGAATACAGTGATGGTACGTTGGGTGAGATCTTTATTGATATGGCAAAAGAAGGCGCCACCATGCGAAGCATGCTGAACTGTTTTGCAATTTCTATTTCCATCGGGTTACAATATGGAGTACCATTAGAAGAATTTGTTGACAAATTTGCTTTCACCAGGTTTGACCCCGCAGGTTTTGTAGAACATCCGAATATTAAATCAACCACGTCCATTGTAGACTTTATATTCCGTGTATTGGGGTATGAATATCTCGGTCGCACAGATCTTGTTCATGTGCTGGATAAACCGGAGGTGCTGAATACAGGCACTGATGATTGGGATGATGTGCCATCAGGTTTGGAATATGCAAAAGCTCCTGAACTATCGAGCGTGAGAGTTGTTGGATCATCAGCTAATGGAGCTCAACCGGTAAAAGCACAACGGGCAAATACAATTAAGCCTGAATCAGGACTCGACGCAGTGAATACTGCCGCTAAATCAATGCAAAGCGATGCACCTGCCTGCAATGTATGTGGTCATATAACAGTACGTAGTGGCACTTGCTATAAATGTTTAAACTGTGGTAATAGTATGGGCTGCAGTTAAAAATTGTAAGGACGGAAAAACCAGATAAAGAGAGTACCCATTAAAAGCAATCCCCCGAGCAGGGGGATTTTTATGTGTCGTCGTGAAAAATATTGCTGCTATATTTATCTAAAAATTGTTCCTAATACCTTATGTAATATGCTTCTCCCTCTTAAAGGTCTTGTTTGGTTCGTTTCTCTACTAGGAATTTTTTCCTTTGCTAAAGCACAGAATACTTCAAAAGGTGAAATCATCTACCATGTTTTTCAAAGAAGTTTTTATGATAGTAATGGCGATGGACAAGGTGATTTGAATGGCCTTCGTCAAAAGCTTGATTACCTTCAGGAACTGGGAGTTACTTCCATACTCCTGCTTCCTCTGTATGAGTCTGTGTATTACCATAATTATTTTGCTGTTGATTTTCAAAAAATTGATCCTGAATTCGGAACCATGGAGGATTATTTAAACCTCGTGAGGGAAGTGCATCGACGCGGCATGAGAATTTATATGGACATGGAAACGCAGTACGTAACCGAAGATCAGCTATGGTGGAAAGAGTCTTATGCACATCCTAAATCAAAGTATAGTGATTATATTCTTTATAACGATTCGGCAAATACAAAACCGGAAAGCATAATATTTAATGTCACTGAATTGCCGGGTTACGATGGAACAAGAAAAAAAGTAGGAACAGCCAACTTATATAGTAAAAATTTCCAGGAAGATAATTTTCAGCTTTTCAAATATTTTGTTGATCCCAACAACGATGGAAGGTTTGACGATGGTGTGGATGGATTTCGATTGGATCACATGATGGATGATCTGGATTTTAAAGGAAAGCTCACCCATCTTTTTGCAAATTTCTGGGCACCTTTAGTTACCAACCTGAAACAGATAAATCCAAAACTTTCCATTGTTGCAGAACAGGCGGTGTGGGGATCGTTCGGGTTTGAATATTTTGAAGGGGGTAATGTTGATCGTGTCTTTGCCTTTCGTCTTCGTGATGCTATTGCCTCATTTGATAAAAACAAAATAGCTGCAGTCGCCGACACTATATTTAGCTTAACGCCAAAAAACAAACAACAGGTCGTGTTTATAGAAAACCACGATATGCAAAGATTCGCCTCTGCTGTAAACAAAAATCTGGCAAAAGAGAAAATAGGAGCCGCAATAAACCTGTTAATTGGAGGCATTCCGTCAATTTATTATGGCCAGGAGTTAGGGATGTTTGGCAAAAGCGCGTTGGGAAAATTTGGTATGACCGATGCCAACGATATACCTCTGCGGGAAGCGTTCGAATGGTATAAAACAGACAATGGCAAAGGAATGGCTTTATGGTATAGAAATACGGGCCCATGGTGGGACAGCACCAACGTGAAACCCAATGATGGAATCTCACTGGAAGAAGAAAGAAAGGACCTTAATTCTCTATTTAATTTTTATAAAAAGGTAATTCGCCTGCGTGAATCTAATGCAGCTCTTTCAAGCGGTAGTTATCAAACGTTACCAAACAATAATGGCAAAGTCCTTTCATTTTTGCGAAGAGAAAAAAATACTGTTTGTGTAATAATAAATCTGTCCGATCAAATGCAAAAAGTGGTTCTTAATCTTTCTAAGGCTAACGTGAAGGTTAAAGGGTTTGCTAAGTTATGGGGTAAGAATATAGCAAAGCTATCCGGAAACAACATATCTGTCAGCCTGCCTGGGTTTAGTATGCAAGTTTTGGAAATAAGATAAATAAACTGCTTTTTATCGTAAAACTTCTTTAAGAAAATCCTTAGCTTTAAGCGTGGTTTCTCTAACTGTTTTTGAATATGAAAAAACTATTTTTACCGATTAATTCATTAACTATGAAAACGAGAAATCTTCTGTTTATTCTTGCTCTGATAATTTTTTTAGCGGGTTGCAGCCGGGCTGTAACTCCTATTCAAGCAGCAAGTGGCAAGTATCATCATTGCAGACCGGTAAGATAATTAACTTAAGCATTCCCGAATAAATTTCCTATTGCTCCTTCAAGCATAGGAAATTTATCTACCACAAAATTTTTAATGGTTTCAATCGCTTTTTTAGCCTGTTCATCCGTAAGTCCTACTTCTGATTTCAGTTTTTCAATTAGCTCTTGCATAATATAAGTTTAAAGGGTTAAAAACTCAAAAGCCCGCCTGACCGGCCGGGCACTGTTCCAAAAGTTGCGTCAACCCTGGAACCGTTTGAACCTATGCAACTTCTAAGCGACTTTCAACAAGCTCAATTTACTCTTATCGAACTTCCTTCTCGCATAATCAATATCTAGAGTAAAATTAGTGTACTTTGACGAGGGCATTTCAAACATAGCATCAGTTAGTATTCCCTCACAAATGCTGCGTAAACCTCTTGCGCCCAATTTATATTCAACTGCTTTTTCTACCATGAAGTCAAGCACTTCTTCCTCCACCGATAATTTTATTCCCTCAAGTTCAAAAAGCTTTTTGTATTGCTTCAGCAAGGCATTTTTTGGTTCAGTAAGAATCGCCCGAAGGGTGCTTGAATCCAATGGATCAAGATGAGTAACTACGGGCAAGCGACCGAGTAATTCAGGAATCAATCCAAATGCTTTCAGATCCTGCGCATTTATATAACGCAGCAGATTTTTTTTCATCGTTTCCTGTTGCACTTTGTCAACATTGAAACCGATAGTGTTGGTTTGCACACGCCGCGCAATGATTTTATCAATACCATCGAAAGCACCCCCACAAACGAAAAGGATATTTTGCGTATTGATTTTTATAAGCTTTTGCTCAGGATGTTTGCGGCCTCCCTGCGGTGGCACCAGCACATCCGTGCCTTCAAGTAATTTCAACATTCCCTGTTGTACGCCCTCACCACTTACATCACGGGTAATCGACGGATTATCTCCTTTGCGGGCAATCTTATCAATTTCATCTATGTAAACAATTCCACGTTCAGCGCTACTGATATCATAATTGCAAACCTGTAATAGTCTTGTTAGAATACTTTCTACATCTTCACCTACATAACCAGCCTCTGTAAAAACTGTAGCATCCACAATAGTGAATGGAACATTTAGCATGCGGGCAATGCTCTTTGCGAGCAAGGTTTTTCCTGTCCCCGTTTCACCCACCATAATAATGTTGCTTTTTTCGATTTCAACATCATTATTACTGTCGGCTGCCTTTTGCTGCAGTCTTTTATAGTGATTATATACGGCAACAGCCAGTACTTTCTTGGCCTCGTCCTGTCCTATCACATATTCATCAAGGAACTTTTTTATTTCAACGGGCTTTTTAACCGTGAGTTTGAACGAAGAGGCTGTCTTTTCATCACGAATTACCAACTCCTGTTCAATAATTTCACGCGCATGCTCTACGCAGTTTTCGCATATATGTCCTTCCTGCCCGGCAATGAGTATTTTCACCTCATCGCGGCTGCGTCCACAGAAAGAACAATGTAATGGGTTTTTTGCCATGCTTTAAGTTCTACGGATTTCAAACGGTTAGCAATTCACAAAATTATAAAACCGTCCTGACAAGAACGGTTTTATTTAGCCTAATCGTTAAAAAACTCGCTAATAGGCCTTTAAATCTTGTCAATAACTTTATCTACGATGCCATATTCAACCGCCTCCTTGGCGTCCAACCAGTAGTCACGGTCAAAATCTTTCATAATTTTATCAATCGTCTTGCCGCAATTTTCTGCCAATATCTTTGCGCCGATTTCTTTCACTCTTTGTGTCTGCCTGGCCTGTATCTCCAGGTCGGCACTTACACCTTGTATATGTCCGCCTAACGATGGTTGATGGATCATTACTTCACCATGAGGATAAATAAAACGTTTACCCTTGACACCACCGCTAAGCAAAATGCTTCCCATTGAAGCTGCAAGACCCATGCAAACAGTACTTACCGGACTTTTTATCATTCGCATTGTATCGTAAATTACCATGCCGCTGGTCACAACTCCGCCCGGGCTGTTGATATAAAATTTTATTTCTTCAGCAGACTTGTCAGCATCCAGCAATAATAATTTGCTCACTACATCTCTTGCACTTTTATCATCTACCATTCCCCAGAGGTACACACTGCGATTTTCAAAAAATAATTTTTCCAGCTTCTTGCTGAACATCATAATGTCCGATTTCGGTCTTTCTTCCGGAACATCTTCTTCGTCATCACTTCTCCAACCGTTGTATAAAAAATTTTTCCGAGACATATAATTTATCGTTTTTATCTTGATTGTTACTGGTTTTTTGTATTGATTATTGTATAAGCCCAGCTTTTGTAATTCTGTTTCAGCTTTCGTTCCTGCACGTGCGGAGCCTTTCAGCAGTATGCTATTCGGCTTAATCTGATGTTTGCACGTTACTCCTTCTTTTTTTCTTTCTTCGGGTTAATTAGCAATACCTCATCTACCAAACCATATTCCTTTGCTTCCGGAGCCGTCATCCATTTATCACGGTCAAAATCTAGTTCGATCTGGTCTACGGCCTTTCCTGTATGAAAATTTACAATTTCGTACAATTCTGTTTTTAGCTTTCTAATCTCCTTGACGGTAATCTCAATATCACTCGCTTGTCCGCCAATTGCACCACTTGGTTGGTGCATCATAATTCTTGCATGTTTTAATGCAGCCCTTTTTCCTTTTGTGCCGGCACCCAGTAGCACACAAGCCATCGATGCTGCCATGCCAATACAAATAGTCGCCACATCAGGAGAAACATATTGCAAAGTATCATACACGCCAAGACCCGAATAGACACTTCCACCCGGACTATTGATATACATATTTATATCTCTTGTGCGGTCTGTTGAATCAAGAAAAAGCAATTGTGCAGTAACAATATTAGCTACCTCATCATTAATCGGGTAACCCAAAAAAATAATACGATCCATCATCAGCCGGCTGTACACATCCATTACCGCCACATTCATGGGGCGTTCTTCAATAATATTTGGAGTGAGGGCTGTTACCAGGTGAGAAGCATAACTATGCAAAGTATTACTTGAAATTCCTTTATGCTTGACAGCGTATTTTTCAAATTCAGAATTAAAACTCATATAAAAAGTTTCGGATTTAAAGTTTCATGTTTTTTGAACGCATCAAATATCCGTCCAATTGCCAAAATCACAAAATAGGTGTCAGTCAATACAAAATTCAAGACGAATTGGCACTAAAAAAAGTAAATGACCTCGGAAACCTAAGACACCAGGCTTTAAACTACAAGCTAATGGTGGTGATGTTGATGAGCTTCTACCATTTTAGTAAATTCTTCAGCTGCTATTTCTTTTTCTTCAGGCTTTACTTGGGTCTCTGTCCAATCGAAAATTTTCTGGCCTTGAATCCGGTTGTAAGCATCTTCAACATATTTACGATCCTTCATCATTTTTTCAATATAATTTTTGACCCAGGGCTGTTCTTCATCCAATGTACCCATACCCATATAACCAAAAAGTTGTTGTTTGGCGAAGCCTCGAATTTCGTCAGGAGAAACCTGGATATTGTTTTCTGAAACTATTTTATCGGAGATCAGTGTCCATTTCAATTGATTAAGAAAAACCGAGAATTCTTTTTCAACTTCTTCATCAGTTTTCGGCTTTTCTCCCTGTGTTCGCATCCATTTTTTCAGAAACTCTTCAGGAAATTTTATTTCTGTATGATCCAATAATTCATGATAAGCCTGGTGCTGTAACTGGTTTCTTGCCTGCCCATCCCAGTATGCCTGGATTTCTTCCTTTATTTTATTTCTGAAATCCGCCTCTGAATTTACCTCACCATTTGGATAAAGCTGCTTAAAAAAATCTTCTTTTAATTCTCGTTTTTCAAGCAAGCCAATTTTGGTAATTAGTAATTTGAAATTTTTATCAGCGGCCTTTTGATCATCTTTATTCAATCCCAGATCACTAACTACCCATTCTCTTTCTTTATCCTCAAAAGCTGTTTTTAAATTAATAATGATAAAATCATTTCTCGTTTTTCCCATCAGATCTTGTCGAATAGGCGGAGCAAAATATTTAACCAATAAGGAGTTATCTTTTTTTACTCCTCCTTCCACTTCATTCCCATTCTCATCTGCTTCGCTAAATGTAATATTCAGTACATTTTCATCGCTTGCAATAACGTCTTCATCCTTCATATTGCCATACCTGTTCTGCAGGCGGGCGATTTCATTATCTATCATTACGTCGGTTATCTGCACTTTATAGCGTGTAGTTTTTGCGTTACCGAGGTCGGCAAGTTTAAAATCCGGCTTCAGACCGATTTCAAAAGAAAAATGATAATCAGCAGGGCTGTTCACATTCAACTGGCGAAGGTTCACTTCGTCAGGCAACGGCTGCGCAAAAATGTCAAGCTTTTCAGTTTCAAAATATTTTACCAATTCACGATCAATGGAACGAAGCACTTCATCAGTAAAGAGAGAATTTCCGTACATCTTCTTAATTAATCCGGCTGGCACCATCCCTTTGCGGAAGCCAGGGATATTGGCTTTTTTGCTATAATCTTTTAGTGATTTTTCAAAAGCAGGCAGGTAGTCTTCTTTACTAAGCGTAAGCGTTAATTTATCGTGCAGCAAACCGATATTTTCTTTTGTAACTGTTGACATAAATGGGTCTAAAGTTTTAACCTTCTTGTGCGGGTGGAGGGACTCGAACCCCCATGCCTTACGGCGCCAGATCCTAAGTCTGGTATGTCTACCAATTTCACCACACCCGCAGCTAGGTTCGGAGTCAGCTTACTGACTCCGAACTCTGAACTTTCAAAATGGGCTGCAAATGTAGCGCAATTCGACTAAAGAAAGAGGCGGCTTTTGCGTAAATTTGTTAGCTATGGAAACGGTTGCGCAAATCCCTAAATATAACCTGAGCGAGGACCAGGAAAAAAAACTGATCCTCCGTGAGTATCGTGCACTACTGCGCAGCTTGAAGGCAAAACTCAAGCCCGGTGACAGAAAAATGATCCGCCTTGCTTTTGAAATGTCAGCAGATGCCCACAAGACCATGCGTCGTAAGAGCGGGGAACCTTATATACTTCATCCGTTAGCAGTGGCGAGAATTTGCGTGGAAGAAATCGGCCTTGGCGTTCGGTCCACTATTTGTTCGTTGCTGCACGATACCGTTGAAGATACGGACATAGCCTTAGAAGACGTAGAAAGAGATTTTGGAAATGAGATTGCAAGAATTGTAGATGGTCTTACAAAAATCTCGAATGTTATTGATGTAAATGCGTCAAAGCAAGCTGAAAATTTTAAAAAGATTCTACTTACGCTGACCGATGATCCCCGTGTGATACTGATCAAGCTCGCGGATCGCTTACACAATATGCGTACGCTCGACAGTATGAAGAGAGAAAAGCAATTAAAGATAGCTTCAGAAACTGTGTACGTGTACGCACCACTGGCTCATCGCATGGGTTTGTATAATATCAAAACAGAGATGGAAGACCTGGCGATGAAATACCTCGAGCCGGAGACCTATAAAGAAATTGCTCAAAAACTTGCAGAAACAAAACGAGAACGAACAAAATTCATCAATGAATTTATTAAGCCATTAAACGAAAAACTTGAAAAAACGGGATTTGATTTTGAAATTTATGGTCGCCCGAAAAGCATTCATTCTATCTGGACTAAAATGAAGAAAAAAGGAGTGGCATTTGAAGAGGTGTATGATCTTTTTGCTATTCGGGTGATTTTAAATTCTTCTCCCGAAAAGGAGAAAGAGGATTGCTGGAAAGTGTATTCTTTTATCACCGATGAATACACTCCGTCGCCTGAGAGATTGAGAGACTGGCTAAGCAATCCCAAGAGCAATGGATATGAAGCTTTGCATACGACGGTAATGGGTCCGGAAGGTCGTTGGGTGGAGGTGCAGATACGAACCAAACGAATGAATGAAATTGCAGAGAAAGGCCTGGCTGCACATTGGAAATACAAAGAAGGGGGCGCAGATGAAAGCCGCTTTGATAAATGGTTTCAGCAAATACGTGAAGTGATTTCAACGGAAGGTACAGATGGAATTGATTTTCTCCAGGATTTTAAAACCAGTTTTCTTGCCGAAGAAATTTATGTATATACACCAAAGGGCGATGTGAAGATGTTACCAGTTGGTTCAACCGCCCTGGATTTTGCCTTTGCCATTCATAGTGTCATCGGAGTAAAATGCATTGGAGCCAAGCTCAATCATAAACTGGTGCCTATAAGTCAGAAATTGAGAAGTGGCGACCAGGTTGAGATTATTACCAGCAACAAGCAAAAGCCATCAGAAGACTGGCTGACATTTGTGGTGACGGCTAAAGCAAAAAGTAAAATAAAAGATGCGCTTAAAGAAGAAAAGAGAAAAATTGCGGAAGAAGGTAAATACACATTGCAAAGAAAACTGGAAGGAGTGGGGGCTGCATTTTCTCAACACAATATTGAAGAACTGGTGAATTGGTATAAGCTGAGCTCACCATTGGATCTTTTTTACCAGGTTTCTATAAAAAATATTGATCTCAGGGAACTCAAAGAATTTAAAATACATGGTGATAAAATTGAACCGCCAAAACC
>WNFY01002504.1_pt1 | contig 17431 bp, 16 predicted proteins | sample 5400091 | NCBI WGS metagenome assembly WNFY01 (sample SAMN13153364, study PRJNA577476) | soil metagenome | isolation source: 60 cm soil or saprolite under grassland replicate 1 | place: USA:California | collected 2016-06-15
GCGTCGCCATCTTGGTGGCGAAGGACAACAAAATGATCGGGCATTGGGTTATGAGAATCGGGCGTTTTGAGCCAATCGCCCAATTGCGTTGCCTTGCCGAGCGCCGCTTTTGCGAAATGAACGTGATAAACATCGGTCCGTTTTCCGGTACCCGCTGGTGCGGTATTCTTTTCACCTGTAGCGGCCTTTGGTGTTCCTTGTGCCGGAACCAATGTGACAGGCAACAAGCTGTACAGTCCAATGGCGAGAATAGCGGTGATGAATTTCATGATTTTTTGCTTTCTGATTTTCAGGTTGAACGAGAGCTCGTTCGAGATCCGTGCAGCCAGCTTCGGCCAGCAGCATTAGAGCGCGGATGCTTCGTTATTTGTTTGTTGTGCGGAGGCTTATGCGGGCAGCCGTCGGTGATGTCAATCTTTAACTTCGCCAAATAGGGATCGTCACATACCCAGCTCGTCAACCGATCTACAAATTCGCCTCCATCCCTTGTCATCTGCGCGAACCGGTTTCAAATCGAATGAATTCCTTTGTCTGTGGGTCATCCCTGCGGGTTTCTCATCTAGGCAACATTTTTTCAGGTGATCCCCCAAGTGCTTTAGCTAATTAAGGTAGTTCCCTAGGGAAATTCTTAGCCGGGAAGTCAGGAGCTCTCCCCTATCCCTAAAGAGGTAATTTCTCTTTACAACCGGGTCGGGCCGACGAGAATGCGGCCCAATTGAAAGCAAACTTCGTGGATCGTTCCAACGGCGGTTTGGCATACGACCTAGGTTTTATAGAGCATCGCTTCGATTTGGCTAAAGGTTCGGACTAGCATTTCCCCCAGAACAATTAAATAAGATAGCGCCGAGAGGTGAAAGTCCTCTCGGCGCTTTCTCTTTGGATTGAAACTGCAGATGCTATGCGCTGTATTGTGCGGGATTGGTGTTGATTCCCGGGTGCTGAAACTAGTTGAATCATGCCGTGGAAGCGATCCGGCTTTTCAAGCTGCTCGACCGGAATCAACGCAACACGTTCGTGGCCTGTTTCCTTGGCTGGGCGCTGGACGCGTTCGATTTTTTCCTGCTCACGTTCGTCATCGTGCCGATGGCGCACGATTTTGGCACGAGCATCGCCAATCTGAGCTACGCCATTACGCTCACTCTCGCTATGCGCCCTGTGGGCGCGTTCATTTTCGGTTTGCTTGGCGACCGCTTCGGACGCCGCATCCCTCTTATGATCGACATTGTTTTTTATTCGGTCATGGAGCTGCTCACGGCGTTTTCGCCGAACTTTACCGTGCTACTAATCTTTCGCGCGCTTTACGGAATCGGTATGGGCGGCGAGTGGGGGCTTGGCGCATCCCTGGCGATGGAAACCCTGCCGACGGCAGCGCGAGGATTGTTTTCGGGAATTTTGCAGCAGGGTTACGCGTTTGGTTATCTGCTGGCGGCAATTGTGTATTGGGCGGTGTTTCCGTTTTTCGGCTGGCGCGGCTTGTTTGTTGCTGGTGCCCTCCCGGCATTTCTTGTCTTCTACATCCGGGCGCGCGTGCCCGAATCACCGGTGTGGTTGCGTCGCCAGAGCGGGAGTGATTTTTGGAGCGACGCGCTGATTGTGCTTAAAGGCAACTGGGCTCTTTTTCTTTACATCATTCTGTTAATGACGGCGTTCAACGCGATGTCACATGGGACACAGGACATGTACCAAACTTTTCTCGGCGAACAACGCCACTACGGAGTCACCCAAAAGGCGGCTACCGGGATCATTTATGCCTTTGGCGCAATCTGCGGTGGAACAGTGGTCGGCCATCTCTCGCAAAAATGGGGACGCCGTCGCTCGATCATTCTGACTGCTACATTTGGCATCGTGCTGATTCCTCTTTGGGTTTTCTCTCCGGGTTTTACGCTGCTTGTAGTTGGCGGATTCGCCATGCAGTTCATGGTGCAAGGCGCGTGGGGGATTGTGCCGGTGCACCTCAATGAGCTTTCGCCCGACGCCGTGCGCGGGACTTTCCCTGGATTTGCGTATCAACTTGGAAATTTATTCGCCGCCAACACAGCCGTGGCGGAAGCGCAATTGGCTAATCATTTTCCTGATGCAAGCGGGCATCCGGATTACGCAAAGGCGCTCGCTCTTTTCACGTTCGTGATTTTTTTGGCGCTGATTATTCTCGCCGCAATAGGTCCTGAAAACCGGGGGAAAGAATTTTAGGGACGCGGAGCCGCGGGCGCCAATTCGGCGCCGCCGCTCGAAGGTGCCGCCGGCTGCTCGGATTGTGCAGCCAACTGAGGGGAACTGCGATAGACGCCCGCTCCGTAGCGCTGCTCGACAATTGCTTCCGCAATTCTGTCGGCGAGGAGTTCGCGATATTCCCAGTCACGCGCTTTGTTTCCTTCGCTGCGGTTGCTCAAGTACCCGCATTCTACCAGCACGGCGGGACAAGTAGCATTGCGCAGGACACGGAAATTTGCGGTGTGAATTCCACCATTCGCTGAGTTGGGGATAGTCATCAGCTTTTCTTGGATCCGGTTCGCCAGATCAATTGAAGCGCCGGAATGATAATACGTCTCGAAACCGCGAATGCCGCGCCGGGTCGAATCGTTGAAATGTATACTGACGAAGATTGCGTTCTTCTGAGAATTCTCGATCGAGACGCGGTCATCCAACGGAATGAAGACATCCGAGGAGCGAGTCATGACTGTTTTTAGTTGCGACTCGCGTAGTTTGCGGTTGAGACGCTCGGCAACATCAAGCGTAACCAACTTCTCCGGCGGGCCGGAGCGGCGATATGCGCCGCTGTCTTTGCCGCCGTGTCCCGCGTCGACCACCACGGTCTTAAAGGTCTTGGTCGTGTTCTTGACCTTCGCAGTCCGCATGCTTGCGCACGCCGGCAGCAGCGCGAGAAACGCAACTATAACGATACGATTTACCAGGCGCGGCATTCTGATCCTAATAGTAAAAAACACGCGATCTACAAAAGAGTTTCTCCCAAGCTCGAATCAGACCGTGGGATTGCAACAGCCGTTCATTTCTTTCTCCCAATTGCATATAAAATCACTTGTGTTTTGGGCCGGTACGCTTAAAGCCTTACCACTTTTATGATGTTCCGATTTGCAATCGTTCCATTGCTGCTGGCACTGAACTTTTCGATGTGCAAAAAGCACGAGACTGTTTCCCAAAACCCTCAGCCGGCCGGCGCCTCATCGCCAGCGCCGGGTGCCGCATCCGCAGGCGGAAGTCAGGGTGTCGCGCCGGTGGCGTCTCCCAAGATCAAAAAACCTGTGGTCGATCAAACGGCCCAGGTGATTATTTTTTGTTATCATCGTTTGGTCGACAAGATCCGGTTTCCGGGAACCGAGATCACGCCCGCCGCGTTCGAAGCGCAAATGAAGGCATTGAAGGACCGCGGCATCACGGTTATCCCAATGCAGGATCTGCTCGCATGGAAGCGCGGCGAAAAGAGCATACCGCCGCGATGCGCGGTCGTTACGTTCGATGATGGCTGGAAATCGCAATACGAAGTCGTGTTTCCGATCATGAAGAAATACGGGTATCCGTTCACCATGTTCATTTACACCGAAGGCGTGCGTGGCGGCGCGCTAGGCGGAGGGGAAGCGATCACATGGGAACAGCTCGCGGACATGCGCGATAACGGCGTCGATATCGAGGCGCACACCGCGACACACCAGGACTTGCGCGAAGGCCATAACATCATGCTGATTGCCTCCGGCGGAAAGAGAACGAAGACGAAACTCACTGGGCCGCAGTACGAGCAATGGATGCAAAACGAAGTGGTCGGCTCCAAGCAACTGCTCGAACAACGGCTGGGCATCAAGGTCAATTGCTTTGCCGTGCCATTCGGGAGTTACAACGAGCATGTAAAGGAGATTGCGCGAGGCGCCGGCTACGAGGCGATGTTTACTGTTTACGGTCAGCCGATCACATTTACGTCGCCGCTTGATTCGATTGGTCGATATGCAATTGAAGCGAACAAACCGAAGGTTTTCGAGGACGCTCTGAAGATGATTGGTACGTCAACCGGAGGCGCAGCAGCAGTCGCTGAAGTTGGCGCCAAAGATCTCGCGACTCAGCCCGCAGACGGAGACACAGTGCGCACAGCGCTTCCTCTTATCAAAGCGAACCTTAGCGGCGTCGGCCAGATCGAACTCGGCAGTGTTCAAATGAGGGTGAGCGGCCTCGGCGTTGTTCCGGCCAACTACGATCCCAAAACGGGTACTGTATCGTATCAAGTTACACAGAAGCTGCGCGACAAATCCTGCACCGTGATTGTCAGCGCAAAGTCTCAAGGGAAAAAGGTCGAAGCGCACTGGACATTTGGGATTGAGGAAGGCGCGACCGGAGGGGCAACAGCGCCAAAGCCCGTAGCAACGCCAAAACGATAAGAGTTCCTCCGAGATGCGGCGGCTTTCGAGTTGCCGTGCGCTTGGAACTGCGCCCTCCTGACGCAACGCCTGTACCATCATGTTTTCGCAACTCAGCGACAAGCTTCAGGATATTTTCAAGGACTTGCGTGGGCACGGCGTTATCAGCGAAGCCAACGTCGACGCTGCATTGCGCCAGGTGCGTCTGGCGCTCGTTGAAGCGGATGTAGACTTTCAGGTTGCAAGAAGATTCGTCGCGCGGGTCAAAGAAAAAGCGCTCGGGGAAACTGTTCTCCGCAGCATCACGCCGGGTCAGCAGATTGTAAAAATTTTCCACGAGGAACTGACTACGTTGCTCGGAGGCGATTCCGCGTCACTTCGACTCCAAGACAAGGGCCATATCTTGATCGTTGGCCTGAACGGGTCTGGCAAAACGACTTCCTCGGCAAAGCTGGCGCGTTTTTTAAAAAAACAGGGGTATTTCCCGATCCTGGTGCCGTGCGATCTGCAACGTCCGGCAGCGATCGAGCAACTCGTAACCCTCGGTAAACAAATTGACGTTCCGGTTCATGCGCCTGAACCGAACGAGAAGAATGTTCAGCGCGCAGTAGCTGCCGCAGTCCGCAGCGGGGGTACGCCGGGCGCGACAAACATCCACATTTTCGACACGGCAGGCCGGCAGGAAATCAATGAGCCGCTGATTCAGGAATTGAAAGAGCTGAAAGAATTTTTGGATCCGCAGGAAATATTGCTGGTGGTTGATGCTGCGACGGGTCAGCAGGCGGTCAGCGTTGCAACCCATTTCAACGATGCGTTAGCGATCACGGGTATCATTTTAACCAAGCTCGACGGCGACGCGCGCGGTGGCGCAGCATTATCAATGCGTGAAGTGACCCGCCAGCCGATCAAATTTGCTGGCACCGGCGAAAAGCTTGATCAGTTCGAAGTTTTTATTCCTGAGCGGCTCGCGGGACGGATTCTTGGAATGGGTGATGTGGTTGGTCTCGTCGAGAAAGCCGCCGAAGCAGTAGAAGCAGAAGACGCTGCCCGGCTCGAACGCAAATTGCGCACAGCTTCATTCGACTTCAATGATTTCCTCGCGCAGTTCAAGATGATGCGACGGATGGGACCACTGGAGAATATTCTTGGCATGCTGCCCGGCATGAGTAATGTGCAAGGCCTCTCGGTTGACGAGAAGCAACTGAAGCGCACGGAAGCAATCGTGCTTTCGATGACGAAGGAAGAGCGGACGCGCCCCGACATTTTGAATGCGCGGCGTCGTCAGCGCATCGCGCGCGGCAGCGGCTGCACGGTCACGGAGGTAAATGAATTGCTGCGGCGCTTCGATCAGATGCGCAAAATGATGAAAAGCGCGGGCAAAATGAAAAAGATGATGAAACAGTTACAAGGATTAAATCGATAAGCCGGTGTGCCGTCTTATCTGTGTAACTTTTTAACGTTATAACTTTCCTAATTATGTCAGTTTCAATAAGATTACGCAGAGAAGGGGCGAAAAATCGCCCGTATTACAAAGTAGTGGTGGCCGACAGCCGGAGTCCACGCGACGGGAAATTTATCGAGATCATCGGCACGTATGATCCAAAAATGCCAAGTCATAATAGCTCTTTGAACGTTGAACGGGTTGAGTACTGGATTAGTAAGGGTGCGCAACCGTCTGACACGGTGCGTAGCCTGATCAAGAAAAACAAGAACCAAGCTGCAGCTGCCGTTGCCGAGGCTTCATCCCGAGCGGAACACGCGACGTCGGAACCGATTCAGCAAGAATCTTCGCCTCCCTCGCCTTCGGTTGAGACGGCCAGCTAATTGCTGGCGTCGTTCTCACTCATGCTGTGCAGAAGCGCTGTCCGGCGGCGCAGAGTGGAAAGGGGTCTAATGAGGAGCAGACGCTGCAGGCATCAACCGTCGGGCGTGCAAAATTCGTGTCTACTCAAGTTCAACTGTCACGGCGCAGTGTTGTGCGAAGGTGGATTGTTGGTTAGTTTTCTGATGCATGAGAGAATTTCTCGAGTTCGTCATCCGGCAGCTGATTGAGTTTCCTGACGATATAGTACTGACAGAAATTCCAAGTGGCAGAACAACTATCTTCAAATTGCAACTTCGGCGCGGCGATGTCGGCCGTGTGATTGGTCGAGGAGGCCAGACTATCCAGGCCATTCGCGCGTTGCTCGCGAGCTCGGCCGCGCGTCACGGCCAAAGGGCTGTTCTCGAGATCGTGGAATAATTTGTAGGCGTCGGTGTCAGACGCCGCGGTGTTCCAGAGAAGTGCCCTAGAGTTCGGCATTGGACGTTGAGCGTTGTGCGCTCGACGTTTCGTTCCTAAATGAGAATCGATATCATCACGCTATTTCCGGAAATCTGCCGTGCGCCATTGAATGAGAGCATCATGAAACGCGCACAGGAAAAGGAAATTATTGATCTTCGCGTTCATAACCTGCGCGATTGGACCACTGACAAGCACCATGTTGTTGATGACGCCCCGTTTGGCGGAGGGCAGGGGATGGTGATGAAGCCGGAGCCGATTTTTGCTGCCGTGGAGGATCTGCGACATCAAACATCAAAACTGAAACCTCAAACACCGAAAGTCATTCTGATGTCGCCAGTGGGCCGACGTTTGCACCAACAACTGGCAACAGAGCTTTCGCAAGAAGTGCATCTCGTGATTATTTGCGGTCACTACGAAGGAGTCGATCACCGCGTAGTCGAGCATCTTGTCGATTTGGAGATTTCCATCGGCGACTACGTGCTTACGAATGGCGCGATCGCCGCAGTAGTTCTAGTTGATGCGATCGTCCGTTTGCTGCCGGGTGCGCTTGGTCACGAGCAATCAGCGGCGGATGATAGCTTCAGCGCCGAAAGCTCCGGGCTCGAAGGACCGCAGTACACACGACCAGCCGAATTTCGCGGCTGGAAGGTTCCGGAAGTTTTGCTTTCCGGAAATCACGCCGAGATCGCAAAGTGGCGCAAAGAGCACGCGATCAAGCGCACACGCGAGAATCGCCCAGATCTACTCCGCTGAGGACGGCGGACGCCACAACTCTAAGCGCGGGCTGCAGGGTGCGTTTTTCTCAGAGCATCTGATGAGGTTAATCGCGAATTCTTCCCATTACGACGCACGCGTTAATCCCGCCGAAGCCAAATGAATTGCTGATTACGTAATTCAACTCTGCGGCGCGACCATGATTCGGCACGATGTCGAGGTCACAGGCCGGATCGGGACTTCGATAGTTGATGGTCGGTGGAATCCATTGCTGATCCAACGCGAGTGAGCAAAGCGCCGCCTCGATCGCGCCGGTCGCGCCCAGCGGATGTGCGTAATAACCTTTCGTCCCGCTAACTGGGATTCGCTGCGCATGTTCGCCAAACACTTGTTTGATTGACGCCGTTTCAGCGCTGTCATTGAGCTGGGTCGAACTGGCGTGCGCGTTAATGTAATCGATCTGCTCCGGCGCCAATTGCGCGTCCGCGAGCGCCTCACGCATCGCACGAATCGAAGATTCGCCGTTCGGCAGTGGTGCGGTCATGTGGAACGCATCGTTATTCAAGCTGTAGCCAAGCACTTCTGCGTAGATGCGGGCGCCACGCGCTCGCGCATGTTCAAGTTCCTCGATGACGAGTGACGCGGCCCCTTCCCCCATGACAAATCCATCGCGCGAAAGGTCGAAGGGACGACAAGCCAAAGCTGGATCCCCAGTCCACCTGCTCATGGTCTTAATAATGTCAAACGCACCGATAGTAATGGCGGTGAGAGGTGCTTCCGCTCCGCCAGCGACAATTATGTCCGCAAAATCATCTCGAATGTAACGCAACGCTTCACCCACGGATACAGTGCCGCTGGCACAACTGTTTGAATTCGTTGTGCCGACACCGCGAAACCCGAATTCAATTGCAATGTTTGAATGTGCCGAACCACCGAATACCTGCACGGCAAGTGTCGGTTGGACACCGCGAGCGCCTTTTTTTAAATACCTGATGTACTGTTCTTCGGCCTTGCAGACGCCGCCCAGCGCCGTGCCGAAGCTGGCTCCAATGCGATCTTGCGGGTTCGCGCTGGAGTAATCGATGCGCGCATCATCGAGCGCAAGCTTCGCTGATACGACGGCGAACTGCGCATACCGGTCAAGTCGTTTCAATCGGTGCGGCGGAAAAAACTCTTCCGGGTCCCAATCGCTAATCTCGCCGGCGCAACAAACGCGGAAAACGGTCGGATCGAAGCTCGTGATGCTCCCAATGCCGCTCTTTTCTGCGAGGATTCCGTTCCAGAACTGATCCACGCCGATGCCGACGCACGTAATGGGACCGATACCGGTAATGACGCTGCGTCTTCGGTTCATGCGGCTACCTTGTTTACTCTCGCTTCGACGTAAGCTTTCATACAGCGCAACGTTTTATTGGCGATGTTATGAATGAAAAAATCGCCGATAACCAGATCAACAATTGGCGCGAGCGCGTGGACCCGAAATTGTAAATCGTGCGAGATTACTACCAGCACGCCATGGGGCGTGTCGGAGAATGTCCAGACCACGCGCATTCCTTTCGTCCAGGCTTTTAGATGATAAAAATGAATTTCGCGCCGGTCGCGATCGATGATTTGTTCCGAGGTCCACGAGATAGGAATCCCTGAACGCCGCGCTGCCATCACTACGATATTGCGCTCGGGACCGCGCTCGAGAAATCGAATGTAACGGTAATGCGGGAGGATTTTCGGCCACAGCTCCAGGTTTGCGGCTGTTTCAAAGATCATCATCTTCGGCGCCTGCATGACGATAGAGTTGGACTTGTGCATTGAAAATGATCGCCAATGTCAGATGAAAACCCGCTAAGTCAGCGATGCTGCGCCACTTTCGCGGAATGAGGATACTTCCCCGAAAAGCATTCTTGTGAAAGAGAAAAATCGTCCACCAAGCATCCGAGAACAAGCTGTCGCTGGCGGAAATGAATCTGCCTATTCGGAGTCCGAAGGCAGGGGTTCGAACCCTTGCCTTCGATTCGGACGTGTCGACTCAAAAACCGCGTCTGGCAGCGTCGGCTTCTTGTGCCAGTTGGGTCATATATGCAAAGAACGCCGCCGATTGGCCGATGAAGAGTCCCATATTCGTCAAAAACTCAAGGGTTTTCATGGCGACGTGTTGTGTGTTGGTCGGTCGAATGATTGAACAGCGCGGGAGATTCGGGCTCAAGAATGGGCACGGTTCCGGCATGATCAGGTTCTTCTTCAGCAGCTGGTTGGGGACGTCCAGGTCAGGAAAGGTTACCGAGACACCGGTTACCGGATCAACAGCAGTTAAAGCAGGCGCATTGCCCGCCTTATCGGACCATGTTTGAAAGTGCATGGTCTCGGTGGGACCGATGCTGATCAGGATTCGCAAGACTTCATGGTCAGTGGCCCTCTGTGCAAGTGATGGGTAAAGGCTGTTTCCACCTTGTTCAATGGTTGGAAAATGAAAAGCCGCCGTATTTGCGATCGCCTGCAGGAAGTTGGAGTCCGTTGTGTCCGCATCGGTTCGCGGAATCGCGGTGTGTTGATGAACCGCTAAACTTGGAACGGCCTGCGGATACACGTGGTTTTGATCGAGATCGGGGTTGTGGAAGGTGGCCCGATAGCGCGTCCACCAACTGGTATCCAGCGTTAGCTGGGTCAGGTTCGTTAGTCGTTTCCCGATCAAGTTCCGATTAACCCCCGTGGCGGTGCTGCCCATTAGAGTTCGAAACTGGCCCAGCTGTGCAGGCGCAGCGCCCTTGGACACCAGATACGCATTGAGGAACTGATGATGAGAAATCTCATCATCGGTATTATCGTGGACGTATATGGCCATGTCCTCGTCGAGCATTGCCAAGGCCTCAGTGTAGGCGTCATTGCCGCTGCCGCCGGGAACCTCGGCGTCCTGCACACCAGCAAGCTCGTTGTATTGAATCCAAAAGTCGGCCTCGAGTATCTCCAGAGCCGCTGGGAAGCGAAGTAGTGCCGCGTCTCCCGGTGAAAGACTGGAACTTACCTCTGCGGCCCGGATGCTGCTCAACAGTCCTGCGCCGACGGTTCCTGCTCCCAGGGCGATCGTTTTACTCAAGAAAGAACGACGGTTAATACCGTTTTTCGAAGATCTAACTTTTGCCTCTGCGTTTTCTGTCTGACCATTTTGACTTGTATGAGAATTATCTAAGGTAGTTTCATTCATTGTTTTCATATCAGCAGAATCGAAGCAGACCCCAGCGCCCGCCATATGCGAAAAGTTACGCGATTGTTACCTGCGCAGTAGCTGGGCGCTTCTGCTTTGATCTCAGATGATGGTCTGCCCAACTGCTGAATTCCGGGAATGGAAAGTGGAGCCTACGGGATTCGAACCCGTGACCTCCTCAATGCCATTGAGGCGCTCTACCAACTGAGCTAAGACCCCGGCGAAAAGATTTCAGATTGTAGATTTCAGATTGCAGATTGCAACCGGAGAAGAAGACGAAATCAGAAACTCGCGCCCGTGATTCACTCGCTGCCGACGTCTGGGAAGGATTACAGACGATTCCGCAACGATGCCCTCTGGAAAACGCTCTGGAATGTGCTTTTGCCAGACCATCCGGCGCCGAGTCGCCTCATAATTGGCGTCGGTCCGCAAGGCTGCTCTAATGCGCAGGCTTAGTACGGATGGCGATCTTGTTTGTTTTGCCAGGCTTCACAAGCCTTCAGCGCAAATTCGCGCTCGAAATCGGGAAAGCATTTGATGGCTTTTCGCTCTTCCCACGGGAGTTTGAAATCGATGTATTGAAACTCGTCGTCAAAACCGATCTTGCTGGTGTCCGAGAGTCTTGTGCCGAAATAGACCCGATCAATTCGCGCCCAATAGATGGCGCTCATGCACATTGGGCAGGGCGCGCCATTCACGTAAAGGTCGCAGCCTTTGAGCATCTGCGCGCGTTCGGGAACTGGATCGGGCGACCCTTCGGGACGCGGAATCATCTTCAGATTTCCCTCATAATAATCCGAGCCGAGAAGGGCTTTGGAGTTGATCCGGCCGCAGGCGTCCATGATGGCGGTCACCTCGGCATGAAAAACCGGAATTCCGGTTAGAAGGACCCGGTTCTGGCCTCGGCCGATGATCTTGCCGTCTCTGACAATGACGGCACCGAACGGTCCGCCCCATCCTTTCTCGACGGACTCGATGGCTAGCCGGGTGGCCTCGTGGAGGAATTGTTTTTTATACTCGTTACTTTCAATATCTGTAGTGCTCATGTGTTTTGTGTTTTCTGTATTGATTGTGGGGTTTGTTTGCGGGGGGAATGGGGGTGGTTTTGTTGTTTTCTTGACGAAAGGGGAATAGATGAATTCGTGGCGTGCTAGTTCATATCACACAAATCTCCGAAAGATTGCAACCTGATAATGCGTAAAGCGCGCAGAAGGGGAATCCCGTCGCGATCAACGCTGTTGCAAAAACGCGGAATGGAAATCGCTGAATCATGACGGCTTTGGATCGATGAGACCGTCGAAGTAGCCGAAGAACACGCCGTCCGGATCGTATTTGTCGCGCAGATCGGCCAGCCGTTTCCAGTTTTCCGGCGAGAGGGATTGGACGGCGTTCGACGGCCTATGGACGGTGTCCGATTCACCGACGTAATAGCCGATGTTGAAGGGCCTGAGCAACGCGGTGCATTCGTCATGCCACTGGCTGTTGGGCGCGTCGTCTGCGGCGTCTTTCCACATCGTCCACGGTCCGCCGTAAACCCGCGAGCTCATGGAATAAGCCGCGTCCGGATGAACGGCCGGAACGTTCGGGCCGGTGAAAATGGTGAAGAGAATGACCGTGATCGGAGACGGGCATTTCGTCATGTGATCGCCCACCGCCTTGACGAGGTCGCCCGGCGAGGTGTTTGAAAAAGTGGCCTCCACGCGATTGCGTAGTCCCTCGGGCCAGAGCGCTCCCGACGCGTCGAACAGTTGCTCGAAAACAAACGGAGTGGCGAACGAATTCGAGAGGCATCGGGGCCGGAGCGGGCAGTCTTCCAGCGGCTTCAGCATGGTCTTGGCCTCTTCCGGGGAATCCGCGAAAGCCGCCCCTGTCACCATGGCGACCTTGCCGCCTTGCGCGGCCGTCTTTTCCTTGAGATCCGTGGGAGCTTCGCGCAGGAAAAGGCTGAGTTCGACAGCGGGCGAAATTTTCGCGGCATTTTCCCCGAGCCAGGCCCCGACCGCTACGGCGTCGTCCATGGAATAATAATAGGTGCTGCCGTGAATCGCCTTGGGCAGCGCATACAGCTTGAGATGGTATCGCGTGACGACTCCGAAGAATCCGGAACCCGATCCGCGCGCCGCCCAGAAATATTCCGCATGCTCGTCTTTGCTCGCCGTGATGAGTTTTCCCTCCGCCGTCACGAGCTCGATGGCCTCGATGCTTTCCGTGCCCGAGCCCCAGACGCCCTGGTTCCACGCCATGCCGCCGCCGAGCAGATAGCCGCTAAGCTTGACCTGCGGGCAGTGGCCGCTGGGATAGGCGAGGCCTTTGGTGTTGAGAACCTTTTGGATGTCCCGGTTGCTGATGATCGGCTGCACGACGGCCTTGCGGGCCGCCATATCGATAGAGATGACTTTGTTCAGTTCGCTCAGGTCGATGAGCAAGCCGCTATTCCGCAGCGTGGGCTGGCACCAATTGTGACCGCCGCCGCGGACCACGACCTTCCATTTGTTTTCCCGCGCGAAATGAATCGCGGCGATGACGTCCTGCTCGTCCTTGACCCGGATCACGATCTGTGGCGCGCGGCTGGGGATCAGCCGATTCCACAGGTTGCCGTGGATCAATTCGGTGAAGTTCGCATCGCCCCGCGCGGCAACGATGCCTTTGCAGGCTTTCTTCAGCGCGTCAATGTCCATGGGCGTGCCTTTCGGAGTCTCCGCGCGGCCGCTGCGGCCAAGTAACAGGCCGCCGGCCGCCGCAGCGGTGCCCTTCACAAAGCCACGGCGCGAAAATGAATTTTCTCCGTTCATGACTCATCCTTTTTGCATGCCGCCTACACCGTGGGGAGGTGGTCAGCGAACAGCACGCCGCCGACGGCCTTGTTCACGAGTTGTGTCTCATGGATCGTAATTACCACCCGATCGGCTGGTACCTTACAGGTCTCGACCACAACTTGGGTAATTCCTTTGCACAACGCGCGCTTCTGTTCGATTGATCTTCCTTCGTTAAGCTCGATCGTGATTTCAGGCATAGTCGTACTTTGTATTTGCTGTTAGAGAGGGCGCGCAGTTTGTCAGTTATCCTTTTCTCAATGCAAGCCTATTTCCGAGTTCGCATTTAACTTGCGTTGATTAGTGTGAGACTTACCGCAGCCATTGAGCTATACCTTTGTTATAAGAGATGCCACAGGGCGGCCACTTCGATCGCGTAAAGCAAAAAGATCACTGCGGTTCCCGCAGCATTCACAGCGATCTTTGACGCGTCGGATTTTGGAAACAGCCACCAGCCGAACGTTTTGATGAACAACGGCATCGTTAGATATGTGGTTAGCGCGACGCTGATGACATTGCCAATGAACATCCCAAATGAAGAATTCACGCCGGCGAGGTGAGGACTGAGAAACCGTGTTTCGAGCATCACGATGGGGAAAAGGCCTAGTAATACGAGCATCGCGGCCTTCCAATTTGGCGGGCCTTTACCGGTTTTTGGATCCGTCGGAAACCATCCGGGGAAGGAAGTTCCCATTTGCTGTAAATGCGCGTAATCCACCAGCGGCTCCGCCTCTTTGACTAATGCAGCTCGCTCCGGAGATTTGAGCCATCTGTCGAGCTGTTCCGTGGTGTCGAAGCGCATCAACGTTGTCCATCCCAGCTCGCCCGCAACAGGAGGCTGGACATAGGAGCCGCGGTACCCGGGAAATTTCGACTGCGCCTGCTGAATTTTTGTTTCCCACTCCCGATAGGCAGCTTCCTTGCCTGGCTTTACTTGGGTAATGATCACTTCAACCACACCGCGATCGGATTCGCTTTCTTTTACTTCAACTTCGATTGAAGATTTTTCTGCGAGCAAGGGTGCGGCATCTTCGAGGAGGCGGCGCCACGTTTCCGATTTCCTCCATGCCTCGAGATGTGCCGAATCAACGAAGCGCAGCAGTACAGTCCACGACAAGCCTTCGTCCGACGGAGTGATTTCGGAATTCAGAAATCCCTCGAACCCCGCCGCGTGCGTTAGAGCTCTGGCCTGCCACGCGGCGAAATCGTTTTCTGCATCGCGCCGCAGCTGGAATTTTGCGAGGAGGATTGCCGCACTAGCCGATGATGAAGAATTACTCATCTTGGGGGAAGGACCGCATTAGAACAGACAAATCACCCTTAATGTCAATGCTAAAGCTGCATCCAAGCTGGGATTCGCACCTGGATCAGGAATGTATGAAACCGCCGACTCAAAAAATGCGCCGTGGGTAATGTGCGCCTGATAGTAAGCCTGGAACATGAACTCACTATCGCGTTTAAAGATATTTTGATTCAACGATGACCACGCCACCCCGACACCAGCGGAATCTTTAGCCCGGTATGGAACCAAACCGAATTCTGTTAGGCCGACACCGAAGTAATGATCGATCGGAAGCGTGTCTGAATTGTTAACGCCAAATTGCACGAACCCGCTGATGCCGCTGTTATCGATCGTTGGACGCGCGCGCCAAAATCGTTGCGAGCCGAACAGATAAAAACCGGATGCGCCATTTTCGGTGACATTATTCTGCGGGCGTAGGCTGAGCTGTCCGGTCTGGTGCCAGCCGCCAATCCCAAATGATCCCGGCAGTCCCGCTACTTCCCAGGCACCGCCCGCTTCTCCGACGTGGAAGTAATAGCCGTTGAAGTTCGGGGCGCCGTGCAGTCCCGTCTGAACGTGATTAGCAATATTGCCATCATAAACGCCATAGGAAACGTACAGATTTCTTATAGGGGTGAACGTGGCTGTGATGCCGTAAGCCGTGTTGTAATACCCCGGCATGGCGCCAAGCAGCGTGGGATTAATAAAGACCGGCGTGTACAGCAATCCTGAAACCGCCGGGATCGCGAGATGCTGATCCTGCACGGGCACCGGACGCAGCACATTGTTGAAATCGTCTGTCGGCGCAACTTTGCCGAGTCTCAGGATGAACTTTCGATCGAAAAGCTCCTGCCGCCACCAAAGCTGGTAGAGCTCTGAACGGTGCAGTGGGTCCGGGCCAGGCAGGGAATTGTAGCCCTGCACGCTGCCAGCTTGCCGATTTGTGTGCTCACCGTTCAACTGAAGAAACTCGACACCGAAGCGGCCGCCTGGCCAGCCAACCAGCTTCTCCGCATCAAGGCCAGCTCCGACAATAAGGAGCCTGTTGAAGCTCCACTTGCCCGGATCGGCGCCGCCGGTAAGCAGGCAATTTGTATCAGCAACCCACACGCCTCCCAGGAAAACTCCTGTGTCTCGAGGCAATCCAACTAGTCCCTCGATCGTTTCGGCCAACTCACCTGTGCCCGTGCGAACATCAACTGCGCCTGGGTTTGAACTAATGCCTTCAGCTATGACTCTTTCGCTGGTTTTACGCGCCGCAGTTTGCTCATCGGCACAGACACGATCCGTCATCGCCACCACGCCAAGCGCGGCGATCAGAATAGAGAGATGAGTAGTGCTCACCTTTAGGGGGTTCGAATCGGACGCTCATGGAACTCATTCGTCGTCTTGTTGGCGAGCAAATAATTTCTCGATTGGCTGGCTAGCGTCGAAGGCGTTTCAGTCGAAGCTTGCAACCAAGAAATGTTTGTGATGTTTAATCGGCGGAGCACTTTATGAAACATTCTAAATTTTCGGCCTTTTGGTTGATTGCGGCGCTCTCTGTGAGCATCCACACCGTCGGTGGACAAGTAATCAACGCGACGGCGCAAAACGCTTCTCCACGCGTCGTAACCAGTCGTGGCGCGCCAGCGGCCAGGCCGAGTGTGAACACATCAATTGCGCCGCGCGTTGCTGCCGTGCCTACTAACTTAAACCCTCGAATGGTCAATACCGGTGCGCCTCGCATGATCAGCCAGCCAGCGACAAATCTGCGGTCGAATTATCCGCCGGTCACGCGACCGTTGAATCCTGCTCTTACAGTGCGAGCACAGAAGAGCGCGCGGATTGCTGAACTGGAACCGATCAGGGTTGATCTAGCCACACGTCAAACAGAACTGCGCACCCTGGCGGCAATGCGTGAACGGCGGCGCTTCGGAAAGGAGAATCGAACGCTCGCGGCGATAGATGCTCAACGCCACACGACAACTCACGATCCAGCGATGACCGGGCATCGGCCACACCCGCGCGAATCGCTAGACGACCCGGCGAAAGCAAAATGGCGCAACAAAAATGATCGCAGCTACTTCAATGCGTTCCACCGTCATCGGCACGAGTGGCATGATCGTGACTGGTGGCATGGCCATTGCGACACGATCGTTTTCGTTAACACGGGATACTATTTTCTGGACGGAAACTACTGGTATCCAGCGCTTGGTTACGGTCCGGTTAACAGCTACTCCGATTACGATGGGCCAATCTACACTTACGGTAATTTGCTCCCCGACGAAGTGATCGCGAACATCCAGGTAGCCTTGCAAGATGCCGGTTACTATTCTGGACCAATAACGGGCTCGTTAAGCGGCGAGACGCGATCGGCGCTTGCGAACTTCCAGCGCGATTACGGCTTGCCGATTACCGGAGCAATTGACGAACCGACAGTCGACACGCTGGGACTGTACGAGTCTGGGCCGTACCAGGTTTACGACGTGCCGAATTCAAACTGACCAGCGTCACCTACTTCCAATCGAATCTGCAGCGCCGTCAAAAACGGCCAGGATGCATCGAGAGCCGGGTCCCTAAACGTGCTGTGATTGGAAAATCCAAACCCGCGCCGGCGTCTTGGAGTGCGGCGGTGCTCCGGCGCTTTTGATTTCGTACCGACTGAAAGATTGCCAATCACGGTTCGTGATCATCCAGCGAACCATGATTGTCTTGATTGGCGCGTATATAACGCGCTAAGAAACTCCCGTTATGGGTGACGTCAGTTTCCAGAACAATGTTCCCGATCCGTTGTTGGCC
>WNFY01002510.1_pt1 | contig 17414 bp, 17 predicted proteins | sample 5400091 | NCBI WGS metagenome assembly WNFY01 (sample SAMN13153364, study PRJNA577476) | soil metagenome | isolation source: 60 cm soil or saprolite under grassland replicate 1 | place: USA:California | collected 2016-06-15
CTCACCTTCTGGATTTGCGCCGCTTGCTCTTTCAGCTGCGTCGTTACGGCTGCTATTGCTTCCTGCTCGTGAGCGATGGTTGACCTTAATTCCGCATTGATCACCCCTTGTTTTCCCGCAGTAGATTTCAGTTCGGCAATAGTCTCTTCCTGTTCCTCGACTTTGCGATGCTCTTTGAGGAATTCATTGAGCAACATCGCATTGATCGCTTCATAGCGCACGGTGCTGAGCTTGCCCTCCTTATCGCGGATCACCAGATCGGGGTTTATCTTTTCCACATCCTCAGCCACGAGCCCGAACTGCGGAATGCCTTTTGGATCAAATTCTTTCTTGTAATGGAAGGTAACCGGTTTCAGCGTGAGGATCGCGTCGCTGGCGTCATCCATCGGTTTGATGTCGTCTTTGAAGCGTCGGGAAGAATTAGTAGTGCCGAGTTTACCGTCCGCATTAACGAACACCACCGTTCCGTTAGAGAGGGGTCGGTTAAAGATACTGGCGATGTAGCAGGCGTTGCTTTCGCCAGCAACGCCCTGCATCCCTGCGCCGATATAGACGTTATTAGAACCCGTTGCATTAAATCCGGCACTGTAACCCATGGCGACATTGGAATTGCCGGTAGAGTTATTGTGGAGCGCAAGAAAACCATCAGCGACGTTGCCACCGCCGGTGGTGTTGTAATAGAGCGCGTAAGCACCGTTGGCCGCGTTGCCGCTGCCCGCGTTGTTGCTAAAGACCGCTTGATAACCGTTAGCCGTGTTTTCGGTGCCGTTCGCGTTGCTAAAAAGCGCATTCTTGCCATTCGCTGTGTTCTGATTGCCGATGGTGTTGTGAAAGAGAGCTTGCAAACCAGTGGCCGTGTTTTCGCTCGCAGTATTGTTAGCTAGAGCACTCAAACCGGTGGCCGTATTGTCGTTACCTGTCATGTTGCCGAGGAGAGCATCAAGACCGTGGGCGGTGTTGCTGCTGCCGGTGGTGTTGTTTTGCAGCGCCTGAAACCCGGTGGCCGTGTTATTGTGGCCGATGTTATTGTTTGAAAGCGCGTCTTCTCCTGTAGCTATATTTTGATAGCCGCTGGTGTTGTGAAAGAGCGCCCCGACACCGGCAGCCGTGTTGGAGAAGCCGGTGCTGTTGTTAAGGAGCGCTCCGGCGCCCGTCGCCGTGTTGTGGTAGCCAGTGTTGTTGGTAAAGAGCGCTTCATTACCGGTCGCCGTGTTGTGGTCGCCAGTAGTGTTGTGATAGAGTGTAAAAGAACCGTTGGCCGTGTTGTTGCCGCCGGTCATATTGGAATACAACGCCGACGAACCGATAGCAGTGTTGCCGCCGCCGGTGGTGTTGCTGCGGAGTGCTTGAACACCGATGGCAGTGTTGCCGCCGCCGTCGGTGTTGAAGAAGAGGGCATTAAGACCCACCGCGGTATTGTTATTGCCGGTCATATTGTGAAAGAGCGCCTGACCGCCCAGGGCGGTGTTCCAGGTGCCGGTGGTGAGGTTGAAGAGAGCGTTAGTTCCCTCAGCCGTGTTGCCATTGGGATAGCCTCCGTCCGGTGCCGGAGTTACCCCTTGCACTATCGGCGACGGCCCGAAGCAGGCCAGCGCGAGCACAGCCAAGGCGAGATAAATAGTTTTATTCTGGTGTTTTGTTTTCATATGTTTGTTGATTGTTCAGTTTGCAATCCAGTTCCGTGTGGGAACCGGGAAACCATCCTTGCGAGCCGCTTGAAACGGCGGCCTGACTTCGGCTGGTCCCGGGGGTTCATTTGGATCTGGCTGATCGCGTGAAGCGGCTTTCCAACAGAGATCCAGCCCTACGAACTTATCAGCCCGCCTGAAGCTGTGTTAAAACGTCGAATACGCGTAATCGGACGCTTTTAAATGCTTCGCAAAAAGTAGCGAGCTATTTACATGTAGGACGTGGCCTAATTTGCGTGTAGGACACGCTCCTACATTTCGGCGCGCCCGCCCATGAAACAATTATGGGTGCGAATCGCCAGCGAATCTTCTATCGTTTCGCCAATGAATATGACCACCGATGCTCTACCGCGGCACGATCAAAATATTCTGAGAATTTCTTGCTTCATTAAAGGCTTCGCCGAGAATAAATGATTGGCAGCGACACAATTGTCCTACTAACCGTGTTTGACAGGATCTTAGTCAACCTGCGGAATTTTCGTTACGTTAGGCTATCTCGTACTTCCTTGGCGATCGTTTGCCTTATTCTCATCTGCCTCGTCGGATATGCCGATTATTTGACAGGATACGAGCGTTCGCTGCTTCTCTTTTACCTTTTACCCATTTCATTGGCGGCTTGGTTTGGCACCTTCGTCTTCGGTCTGGCGATAGTAGCCGTCTGCGTGCTGGTGTCAGTGCTTTCGGACCTTGCGTCTGGAATCCCAGCTCTCGGACTCTGGAATATTGGAATGGCGTTTGCCTCTTTCGCGCTTTTCGCAGGCGTGCTCTCGAAGTTGCGAACGCTGGTTCGCGAACTTGATCGGCGCGTGGACGAACGGACGGCAGCGTTGGAACGCGAGATGGCTGAGCGGCGCCGGCTCGATCAAGAGATCGCACGAGTGGCGGACCGTGAACGGCGACGCCTGGGGCACGATCTGCACGACAAGTTGGGACAGCACCTAACTGGCACAGCTCTTACAGCTCAGCTGTTGAAGGAAAAACTCGCCGCACGGTCGGCACCGGAAGTGAGCGAAGCAGAGAAACTGGTTCGCTATATTGAGGAAGGGATCGATCTCACGCGCAACCTCGCCCGTGGCTTTTTCTCGCCAGAGCTGGATGCAGATGGGTTAATCGCGGCGTTACAGGACCTGGCTGAGAATGTAAATGAACGATTCCAGATTAACTGCGTTCTAGACGGCGACGAGTCAATTCGTATCCACGATTCCGTCATTGCGAACCAGCTTTATCGAATCGCCCAGGAGGCGGTGACAAACTCCGTCAAACATGGTGCTGCCAAGAAGATTGATATTCGGCTCGCGATGGATGGTCCCGAACTTTGTCTGACGATCATCGATGATGGAATCGGATTTCCTGATAAGCCACCGCAATCCGACGGACTTGGGCTTGGTTTGATGCATCATGGTGCGGTACTGAGCGGGGCGACATTCGATGTTCGGCGAAATGGCCGAAGCGGTACGATTGCGACGTGCCGAGTAAAGAATTTTGATTCGCAATGATTTAAGCTCTTCACGATGAATCCTAGCGCTACCGGGAGGGTCGCACGCAAAAGTCGTGTCTTTATAGTCGATGATCATCCGCTCGTTCGGGAAGGGCTTGCTAATCTCATAAACGAGCAGGACGACCTCATCGTTTGCGGTGAGGCAGAAGATTCAGCCGAAGCGATTACCAGACTCGCAACTGCGCGGCCCGATGTCGCGCTCATTGACATTTCTCTCAAAAACGAGTCAGGATTAGAATTGGTCAAGAATTTGGAAGTGCAGTTCCCGCGGGTCGCGTTAATCGTTCTGTCAATGCACGACGAGGCCTTGTACGCCGAGCGTGCACTGCGCGCGGGCGCGCGAGGTTACGTGATGAAGCGCGAGACGACCAAAAGCGTGCTTGCCTCAATCCGACATGTGCTCAAAGGCGGCATTTATGTTAGCGAAAGAGTTGTAAACAGAATGGCCGCTAGATCCGGCTGGTCGCGCAAGGCAGCGGCTAGCTCGCCGGTCGAACGCTTGAGCGACCGCGAACTGGAAATTTTTCGTTTGCTCGGCAAAGGCCGCACTCCGTCGCAGATCGCCTGTGACTTAAATCTAAGTTTGAAAACGATCCAAGCGTACTGCGCGCGCGCCAAAGAGAAATTCGGTGTCACCTCCTTGACTGAGTTACTTCGGGCGGCCCTTCGATGGGAAGACGCTAGCAACGTAAAATAAAATGCGTACGAAGCGTTTGGCAGTGGCTCTCTGAATAGGGCAGCCTAAAGAGAAGCCGGGTTTCTCAAGAATGACCTGGGTTTGGCGAGCACAATTGCTTGCAGGCCATGATCAAGATTTCAGCGCCTCGTTTCGAACAGCTATGCAGTAACCGATGGCGCATTAGCCACAGATGCAACCGCGCCGCTACTGGCAGGGCCGGCCGTTTGACGAAGCTTTTCGATCACTTTGGGAACAACTTCAATGGCGCGATCGATTTCGGCTTCAGTGTTGAATCGACCAAATGAAAAACGCAGACTGCGCCGGGCGCCATCGCCGTTCGGATTCATTGCACGCAACACATGCGACGCCTCTTGCGAACCGGTTCGACAGGCTGATCCAGCCGAGCAACAAATGCGATGTCGATCCAGTAATAGAAGCGCCGCGGACGATTCGATTCCTTCAAACGATAAACTTGACGTGTTCGGGATGCGCAGCGCGCCACCACCGTTTACAGATGCGCCGCTCACGGATTCTAGGATCGCTTTTTCAAACCGATCGCGCATCGAACGAACGCTGCATTTCCCGTCCGCCAGATATTTGCCAGCGAGTTCGGCCGCCTTACCCAGGCCGACAATCGATGCGACGTTTTCGGTTCCACCGCGTCGTCCATTTTCCTGGCCGCCGCCGGCGACCAACGGACTGAACAGGGTCCGTCGATTGACGTAAAGCGCGCCGACGCCTTTTGGCCCATGAAATTTGTGCGCCGAAAGGGAAAGAAAATTGATCGCCGTATCGCGGAGGCGAATCGGAATTTTCCCGACCGCTTGCACAGCGTCGGTGTGAAAAAGCACGCCTTTCTGGCGACAAATGTCAGCGATTCCCTCGATTGGAAACAGCACACCAGTTTCGTTATTCGCCCACATCATCGAAACGAGCGCCGTCTCGGGGCGAATCGCAGCTTCCAATTCGGCCAGATCGATCTTGCCATGTCGATCTACGCCCAGAAAGGTGACGTGGCAGCCGCGTTTATCCAAGTCCTGGCAGGGGCGCAAGACGGCGCTGTGTTCCACCGCGCTTACCACGACATGTCTGCCGCGCGGTTCAAACTGCAGCGCCGCTGCAATTACCGCATTATTGGATTCTGTGCCGCCGCTGGTGAAAACGATCTCCGGCGGTTCGCATCCGAGCAACGCTGCCAACTGTTGCCGAGCAACATTGACAGCCTTTCGCGCCTTTGCGGCGAATGCATACCCGCTGGAAGGATTGCCGTAATACTTCGTCAAAAACGGCAACATCTCCTCGATCACTGCAGGGTCTATCGGCGTTGTCGCGTTGTTATCGAGGTAAATGAATTCGTCGTCCGCCACGAGCTTCATTGTAGAGCCAGTGGCCTTCGCTGCAATGTTGTTCGCAGAGTTGGCGCTTCTCGATTCTGCTTCGATGAACGCACCAACAACGTCAGTCCATCATGGACGGCGGCAGAAACTCGAAATAGCCGACCTTTAGCTGGCCGGCTTCTTCGACGAGAACGACCGTCAGATTGAAGTACGGATCAAAATCCTGGTCCTTCTTCAATTCTTCCACCGTGATGCCCTGCCTCTGAGACACATTTGCAAGTTCCTGCGCTGACAGCTCCGTATGGATTTGACCCCGCAAGCTCGCGCGCCGGATGTCGGCGGGGATCCAGTCAGGCATTGCGCCGATGGCAAACATCGAATCCATCGCCCCGAATTGCTCCCTACTGCGTCGACTCAAAACATCGGGATCGGTCGAAAACACGTGCAGCATCTGGGGCGCGCGTGGTGCGCCATGCGCTGCCTCGACGTATTGCATCAAATAGGCGAATTGCTCCGCCGTGACGTTCATATACGGATTCGATTCGTATTGCTGGAAAGTGGCCTGTTCCTCAGCAGGCTTAAACTGATTAAAGGACATCCGCGCCTTGGCATGGCTTGACAGTAGCGCGTATGCGTCGGCGTACTTTCGCCCGGCGACTGCAATGAAGAACGGTTTTGCCGCGAGAAGAAATTTGCGTTCATCGGGTTTTGCGTCCTTATCCAAAAAGTCATCCTCGCTTTTTTGAGCGGTCTTCTTTTCGCCGTCCGACGCCTTCCTGTGCAACTCGCCGGCAGAATCGCTGCAAGCGAAATCGCGAAACAAGAAGCGACTGTGACTGCGCGCGTCTTACTCCTGCTCATGCACTCGGGGGGTGGGATTTGGAGTGAGAGCATGAGCAGGAGCAAGAGCAAGATCAATAAAAAGCTGTGTGTTGGAAACTTCCGCTGCTGCTGTTTATTCTGTCGCGCATGACTTCCATTTGGGAGCTGGCAAATCCGGGATTGCGCGACACTGCAGTTTACGAACCGGGCAAACCCATAGAGGAAACAGCGCGCGAACTCGGCATCGATCCGGGCGCAATCATCAAACTCGCGTCGAACGAGAATCCGCTGGGGCCCTCTCCCAAGGCGGTGCAGGCGATGCGCGCCGCATTGGACAACTCGCATCTGTATCCCGATGGGAGCGGGTTTTGCCTGTGTAAAGCGATTGCGGTCAAATTAGATCTCGCTCCCAACAACATTATTCTCGCCAACGGATCGAATGAAGCGCTCGAATTTCTCGGCCACGCATTTCTCGACGCGGAACGGCAGGATGAGGTGATCGCCTCTGAATACGCGTTTGTCGTTTACAAATTGATCGCCACCTCGTTTGGCGCCCGCATGATCGAGGTTCCGAGTCCGGATTATGAACAGAACTTGGAGGCGATACTGCAAGCGATCACGCCGAAAACACGCCTGATCTTTATCCCTAACCCAAATAATCCTACCGGCACTTTGATTTCGCAGCGCTCGATCGACAGTTTCATGTCGCGCGTTCCGGAAAAGGTAATTGTAGTTTTCGATGAAGCCTATTTTGAGTTCCTCAACGATCCGCCCGATACCCTTCGATTTGTTCGCGAAAGAAGAAACGTCATCGTGCTACGGACGTTTTCGAAAATTCATGGCCTGGCTGGTCTGCGCATCGGCTATGCCATTGCCTGCGCTGATGTGATCGACGTGCTTCATCGCACAAGGCAACCGTTTAATGTGAACAGCATCGCGCAAGCGGGGGCGCCCGCAGCGCTCGAGGATGATGCGCACCTGCGCGAGACGAAACGTGTTATCGACGAAGGTCGCGCTTACTTGCAGGAGCAATTTGCCGAAATGCGGATTTCCTTCGTTCCAGGCGTCGCGAACTTTCTGATGGTGAACGTGGGCGATGGTTGTGCGGTGTTCGATCAATTATTGCGACGGAAAATCATCGTGCGCCCGCTCAAAGGATACAATTTACCCGAATGGGTCCGCATTTCGGTCGGCACAATGGAGCAGAACCGGGAATTAATCGCCGCGTTGAAAGATGTAATACGCGCGCAATAGCACACAGGAAAATCTCAGTCCAAAGCGGGGACTCCTGCCGAATTTGGCAACCGGAGCGGTTGCCCTACAATTTGGGAGCCTGGAATCATGACAGTTTCTGATACTATCGCTGCCATCTCGACGCCGCCCGGTGAAGGCGCCATCGCACTGGTCCGCGTTTCCGGTGAGAATGCGCTTCAAATCGCAGACAAGATTTTTCGCGGCAAAGAAAGCCCGCCGCGATTCGCATCACACGTCCAACATCTGGGCGAAATTTTCAGCGCAGAAGGTCGATTGATCGATCAAGCAGTCGTTTCAATCCATCGCGCACCCGCTAGTTACACCGGCGAAGATCTGGTCGAGATCAGTTGTCACGGTGGCACGCTCGTTTCCGCGAAAGTTCTGGAAGCATGCCTGCGTGCAGGAGCAAGAGCGGCGCGACCCGGCGAATTCACTGAGCGTGCGTTTCTAAATGGAAAAATGGATCTGACGCAGGCCGAGGCTGTCATCGATTTGATTCGCGCCCGCACCGATCTGGCGCTCCGTTCTGCTACCGAACAGCTCGAAGGCAGGCTCGGCGATCACATCAGGAAGATCCGTGATGAATTGATCGCGCTACTGGCGCACATCAACGCCTCGATCGATTTCCCTGACGAAGGCATTGCCCCCGATCAAGGCGAAACATTGTGTGCCCGGCTCAATTCTGTTCGCGACGAGATTGCCGCGTTGCTCGCGACCGCCGATCAGGGCCGCGTTTTGCGCGAAGGCGTGCGCGTGGTGATTTACGGGGCGACTAATGCAGGCAAGTCGAGTTTGCTCAATCGGCTGCTTGGGTACGACCGCGTGATCGTCAGCGACACCCATGGCACGACGCGCGATACTATCGAAGAGACGCTTAATCTCGAGGGTATACCGATCCGCTTGCTCGATACTGCCGGTCTGCGCGCTTCAGGGAGCGACGTGGAGCGCGAAGGAATTGCGCGCACTGAAAAGTCACTGCAACTGGCAGACCTGCGCCTTCACATCGTGGATCGCAGCGCACCCAAGCCGGAGCACTTTAATGGTCAGGCCGGCGACTCGAATGAGATCGTTGTTTTGAACAAAAGTGATTTGCCCGAGGACGGCGACTGGAAAAATTCCGCGGCGTTACGGATTTCCTGCTTAACCGGAGAAGGCCTGCCGGACCTGCAAAAGGAAATTCTAACCCGTATCAGGCAGCAAAATCTGAGACCTGAAAGCGCCGTCGCAATCAACAGTCGGCATCGCGACTGCCTGCGTCGCGCCTTGGAATCGTGCGATCTGGCGTGGGCCGCCATGGGTCAGGAAATATCGCCGGAATACATCGCGGTTGATCTGGATGAGGCGTTACGCGCGATCGGGGAAGTCATCGGCGTAGTCGACACGGAAGAGATTCTCGACTCCGTATTTGGCCAGTTCTGTATCGGTAAATGAACTCACCCACGCCGATCACATGAATGGACACGTCGGGACAAATTTCTCATTCACACCGGAGTTCACTCCGGTGATCGCGCAGTCGTATGGAGAGAAGCCGTTCAAACGGCTTCCAGCTCCTGCGTATTCGAGCACCCGGCTGAAGCCGGATGTTAATGAGAAATGAAGCGTAGCCGCGGAGCGTACGAGACGTTCTTCAGGCAGCTGCTGTTTGCACTCGATCCGGAGACCGCGCACCGTTTCACCATCGAGTTGCTTCGCGGCGCATCGCGTCTAGATCTCGCGCTGCGTGTGCTTGGATTTTGTCGGCCGCCGTCAAAACCAAAAGCGCTTTTCGGCCTTAACTTTCCAAATCCGATTGGGCTTGCCGCTGGATTGGACAAAAACGGTGTTGCGCTTCCGGCATGGGCAGCGCTCGGGTTCGGCTTTATCGAGATCGGAACCGTTACTGCCAAAGCGCAGCCCGGGAATCCCGAGCCGCGCATCTTTCGATTGCCGAAGCAACAAGCGCTGATCAATCGCCTCGGTTTTAATAACGATGGGGCGGACGCGATCGCGGAGCGCCTGCGCAAACTGCGGCAAAGTGGGCAATGGCCTCCGGTTCCAGTTGGAATCAACATCGGAAAATCCAAAGTAACACCGCTCGAACAAGCCGCAGACGATTATCTCTACTCGTTTCGATTACTTCACGATTTTGCCGATTACATCACGCTGAATGTAAGCTCGCCCAACACTCCTGGGTTGCGCGACTTGCAGGAACCCCAGAAGCTCGCGGAGCTGCTGCGCGCAATTAACAACGAACCCGGCGCAGCAACGAAACCGGTGCTTCTCAAAATTTCGCCTGATCTCTCGCCGATCGAATTGGAAGCAATTCTTAACGTATCTGCAGAAAACCGAGTAGCAGGCATCATCGCGACAAACACAACACTCGATCATTCGTCAATTCCGCCGGCGCTCGACGAGGAAGGCGGCTTGAGCGGAGCGCCATTGCGTGAAAAAGCCACGACGCTGGTGCGCGATATTGTTGCAAAGTCCGCAATTCCGGTGATCGCTTCTGGTGGAATCTGCGACGCAGAATCGGCCCGGGAGAAATTTCAGGCTGGCGCAGAACTTGTTCAGCTATATACCGGATTGATTTATCGCGGTCCGCGACTTCTCCGCGAGATCATGCAAGCGATATAGCCAGGGCGCTCTGTCGCCGTGCTTGCCGCGTACGCCTCGACAGACCGAGGCGGCTACAGCATCTTGCAGGCTGCTTCACAGGACTAGCAATGAAAATTTCCCGTAAGATTCTCAAATTTACCCAGCCGTTGACCTACCGGCGCGGCTGGCGCAGAGCGCAACGCTCCATTTTTCGAGTGCCGCTTGGGCCGATGCTGGCGCAGATTGATCGGGAACGCGCCCGCGAAATCCAGCAGCGATATGCGGATTCGACCGCGGGATATGCAAAATATGCAAACATCGAGCCGTGGTTGCGGTTGAATCGGGAACGGGTCCAGGATTTGAACCTGCATCGCTCAGCGCCCAAACGTGTGCTCGATCTCGGTTGCGGAGGCGGATTTTTCTTGTTCATCCTCAAGAACCTCGGCCATTCCGTTCTGGGAATCGACGTCGAGCGCGTCGTTCTTTTTACGGAGTTGTTGGAACTTTTCGGAGTTCCGCGAGTGATTTGGAGGATTAGCGCATTCGAACCGTTGCGTGATTTTGGTCAAAAGTTCGATTGGATCACCGCGTTTTCGGTCAACTTCAATCTTTACCATCCCTCGAAAGAACGATGGGGCACCTCCGAATGGGATTTTTTCCTGCGCGATTTGCAGCATCACCTCGCCCCGGGCGGCAGGGTCTTTTTTGGGCTCAATCCGGCCTACAATGGCGATTACTACACGCCCGAGCTACGCGATCTTTTTCTCAATCGAGGCGCAAATATCGAACGCGAACGAATTTTTTTCGAGAATGGATTGCACTTTTAGGGGGGTGGACACCGGGCCAGGCGCAGCGTTGTAGCCACGGCGCTCTGTCGCCGTGACAGGCGCAACGAAGAAATCAATTAATTCCTTGACCACTATCCATGATGCCAGTGGTAAGACCAAGCGCAACCAAACGCCTCGACAGAGCAAGGCGGCTACAACAATAGACGGCGATTGGGGCCTGCTTACGGAGTAGGTGACGGCGATTCGGGGCCACGTTCGTGGAAGTGACCATGATGCCATCGCCGATGTCGCTCTTGGATTTGCTGCAATTTTTGGCGCTGTTCGTCTGTCAGATTGACAGCCATCTGTCGGTGCGCTTCAGCAATCGTCTCATGAACGCGCCGGGCCGTGTCTCTCCGAATATCTCTGAGTTGGGCCGCTGTTTTATCAATGATCGGGGAAATTTTGGCGACTTGTTCTGGTGTCAGGTTGAGCTCGGCGCGGAGCCTTTCCTTCATTCGCCCGCCGATCAGTTCAGGACGGTGAAATGCAAGGAAATGATGGCGAGCATACGATCCTCCCACGAACGCGCCAGTGATTCCCCCGGCGACAAACACGAGGATGAATCCTGCAATGAGTTTCCATTGCAACGCGCGATTCATTTCACAAACTCATCCTGAATCGCCGAATCAGCGATTGCGAATTCATTCGTAAAAGATTCATTGATTTCGCGACTTTGATTCGCTTCACGCACGACCGCGACTGTTGATATGACGATCACAGCTGCTGATAACAATGCCACGCGCCGGACGAGCGACGTTACACCGTTCGGTCTCGAAGCAGCTGCACGCCACAGCGCCACTACACGCGTGTCAAATCCGAACGGCATCATAGCAGGGGCCTCTTCTCCCGCGCGCGCGGCCGCGTGCAGCAAACGATCGAGTTTCTTGTCCTTCATTGTTTTTCTCTCGCCGAAATTTTCGCCAGCTGTTGTTTCATTTTCTGCCGGGCCCGGAACGCCCGCACCTTGATCAGCGCGGCGCTCCAGCCGGTGATTTTCCGGATCTCCTCCACCGAACGTCCCTGCAAGTATAGCAAATCGATCGCCAGCCGCTCCACCGGTTTTAGTGATGTCAAAAGATGCTCAACCAGCTGACGCGAAGCGAACCGCTGGTCCGGGGCCAGTTCCTCCGAGGAAGTTGCCAGATTCTCGACCACGGCTTGCTCTTCCACGCTCAAATCGGCGTGCCGCAACTCAGGGCGCACTTTCTCTGATTCGATTTGACTCAGGCAAGTGTTCAAAGCGATCCGCGACACCCAGTGTTCGAGAGGCACTTTCCCGGAATATTGCGATAATTTTTGAAAAACCTTGATGAAAATCATTTGGCAAAGGTCCTCCTCGGCCGTTCGGCGCGAACGATGCGCCCGTACCACTTTTGCAACCAGCGGATAAAGCTGACGCACCAGCGTCCGAGCTGCTTCATCATCATGGTGAAGCGCAGCCTGAACCAACGCGCTTGCGTCAGAATCGTCCATGTGCTCAAGAGCGTGTCCACACCATTAGCAGTGACCGGCGCGAAGACGCTTTGGTTACAGTTTCTTGTGTAGAGGTGCTTGTACCAAGCACCTGTCGCTTATTCAGCGCTTGATACAAGCGCCGCTACAACGCCCGAACGGACAAAAAAATTTTGTAACCGCTGCTCCACGCGGTCGGTCATTAACCTTGAAGCGCAGAAAAGCGCCCAGGGAAAACAAGAAAGGAAAAATTAAAGTATGAAGCGAAGTCTATTAGCAGTTGTGGCCGCCGGTGCGATCGCGCTTGGCGGTTTTGTGATCGTGCAGGCACAACCCGGCCCCGGCCACGGAGGATTCGGGTGCGGGCATGGCCACGCATTCGGTCTTCGAGGAATCACTGAGAAGTTGGACCTGACATCTGACCAACAGACGAAGGCTCAGCCGATCCTTGATCAGGCTAAACCGCAAATCGCCGCCATTCATCAGGAGGCGATGCAGAAAATGAAAACCGTAATGGACAGCACGCTGTCGCAAATTCGGCCGCTGCTTAATGCGGACCAGCAGAAGAAGCTCGATGCCATCCAAAAGGCACATCAGGACATGATGAACGCCAGAAAAGAACTGCAAAACGCCACGCAGGACTAATTTAGGTTTTGGGAGAAGAGGGGAACGGCGGCGATCCTGAAAAGGTTGCCGCCGTCTTTTTTCAGCGAAGAATCCGCCGCGCATGCTGCCTACGCGCATATTCGGCAACGCGGCGACGGCGAGGAAGGCGAACGGCGGCGTCCGAACAGCTAGAAAACGTCAGCCTTGTTTTTTCCTCAAAGAAACCAAAACAAGTATGACGCCTACCCCAGCCGCAATCGCCGCAGCGGTGAACCCGACGGTCGAAATTTCTGCGCGGAAATGAAAACTTTCCTTCAGTCGTGCAGCAAGACCGATCAGAAAGAAAAGAAGGCCCAGGTAGAGCAGTATTACGCCGATCGCCTTTTGGTCATCGGAAGAGATTTTCATCGCCGGAAGCAATCAAATGCAATCAACAGACAGAATTCAAGTGCGCTGTTTGAAAGCAAGGCGTTAATTGGCTCATGCGGTGGATTAAGCCTGTAAGTTTTGGGCTGGTTGCTCTGTTAATCGTCGATCTTCGGCTCAACGGCCAGATCGATCGCATTACGGGAAAGAATTTCGCCACGCGATCGGAAGTTCTGGCGCGGCATGGAATGGTTTGCACAAGCGTGCCGGCGGCCACGGAGGTGGGGATCGACATCTTGAAACGCGGCGGCAGCGCCGTTGATGCGGCGATTGCTGCAAACGCAACGCTTGGTTTGATGGAGCCTGTCTCCAACGGAATCGGCGGCGATCTCTTCGCAATCGTTTACAGCGCGAAGGAAAACAAACTTTACGGAATCAACGGGAGCGGACGTTCGCCGCTCGGTTTGAATTACGACCAGATGAAAGCCGAGCTGGCAAAACTGCATCGCGAAACGATTCCACCGACCGGCATGTTGCCGATCAGCGTGCCCGGAACAGTGGACGCGTGGGCGGAGCTGCACAAAAAGTTCGGCAAGCTAAAACTAAGTGATGATCTTGCGCCTGCGATTCGGTACGCCGAACAAGGATTTCCGATCACGGAACTGATTGCTTATTACTGGGCATTTGGGCCGCGCCTGTATAAAGGATTGCCCGGCAGCTTTCTCGAAACCTACACGCTCGACGGCAAGGGCCGCACTCCTGCGAAAGGCGATATTTTCAAAAATCCAGCTCTCGCGAAAACTTTGCAGCTGATTGGTGAAAAAGGTCGCGACGTTTTTTATAAAGGCGAGATCGCCGACAAGATCGACGATTTCATGCGAACTAATGGCGGCTTTTTGCGGAAAGCCGATTTCGAAAAGCATACGTCGACCTGGGTCGAGCCGGTCTCGACGAGCTATCGCGGCTACGATGTTTTCGAGCTGCCGCCAAATGGCCAGGGGATCGCCGCGCTGCAGATATTAAACATCCTCGAAGGATTCGATCTGCGGGCGATGGGACGCAGTTCACCCGAGGCGCTGCACACGATGATAGAAGCGAAGAAAATCGCCTGGGCTGATCGCGCGAAATTTTACGCGGATCCCGCCTTTGCAAAAATTCCCTTAGCCGGTCTTCTTTCGAAAAGCTACGCGACGGAGCGACGCAAATTGATCGACCCAAATCACGCCGCAAAAATGGTGACAGCTGGCAATCCGGCCCTCGATCAAGGTGACACGATCTACATGTGCACCGCGGACGATGAGGGCAACATGGTCTCGCTCATTCAAAGCAATTATCGCGGGATGGGCAGCGGTATCGTCGTGCCCGGCCTCGGGTTCATGTTTCAGGATCGTGGTGAACTTTTTTCCATGGACCGGACTCACGCGAATGTTTACGCGCCGGGGAAACGCCCGTTTCACACGATTATTCCCGGGTTCGTGATGAAAGATGGCAAACCATGGGAAGCATTCGGTGTCATGGGCGGCGGGATGCAACCACAAGGTCACGTCCAGGTGCTCACAAACCAGATCGATTTCGGCTTGAACGTGCAGGAGGCCGGCGACGCGTCGCGCTGGCAGCATGAGGGAGACAACGAACCTACCGGAGAAAAGATGACCGGATCAGGTGGGTACGTTGAAGTCGAAAGCGGCATTCCGTACGAGACGGTTCGCGAACTGTGCAAGAAAGGACACGACGTGCGTTTTGATGTGGGTGGCTACGGCGGTTACCAGGCCATTAAAGTGGAAATGCACGATGGCCAACGCGTCTATGTCGGTGCAAGTGAATCTCGCAAAGACGGAATGGCAGCGGGCTATTGATTGGCGAAAAAACTTGTAGGGCGTTTGACTCGTTCGCTCCCTCCCGCTCGCTCGGCCTCCGGCCTGCTCGTCTACGTCGCTCGCGTCCCCGCGGCTCCATTCTGTAAGATGCCGACCTGACTGTTTTGGCGTCTGATACAGACGCCTTACTACCCGCGTTTCTATTTTTTCTGCGCTTTAAGCTGGGCGAGCTTTTCCTGGGCGTCGGTCACGTCGGACTTCTGTGCGATGCCGAGTTTAAGGAGTTTTTGCTGACGACGTAAGTTTACTTCCGCGGCTTCGAGTTCCGCGCGCTCACGCTTTGCCGTGGCGACTTGCGCGGCTTCGGTTAATTGCGCCAGCGTTGCTTTTGCCGCTTCTAACTCTTCTTTCGCATTTTCACCAGATGCAACGCGCGATTGCAGCTCGGCAACTTGTTCTTTTGCGCTGGCGACTCGCGCATTGGCAAGGTCCGACTCACACCGCACCACCTTCAACAAACGTTGTTCCACTTCCACTTTTGCGAGGACGCCGATTTTACAGAAACGTTCTGCCCCAGCCGCATTGCTCTTTGCGCGTCCCAATTGTTTTTCCAAACGCGCAACCTCTGCATCGGGAGTCCCGGGTGCCGGCAATAGCTCATCCGAAAGGTTTTGCTTCAATATTGGTGGCTCAACATCGAACGCCTCCGGTTCGTCGGGTTTGCTCTCCTGCGATTCATCCGCAGCCATTGCCAGCAGCGCCGTAGCGAAAAGCGCGACCGGCAAAGCAAGCACGCGGGTCATACGGAGAGTTTATCACAAGATTGTACGCCAAGGAACGACGGCTTGGGCCGCCGTCATTCCTTGAGACATCTTGAAATATTTTTCTTTCCATCTGTTGGCTTCCTTCTATACAAAACGATCCCGGAGGAGTTTATAAATCCGGTTAGTCGTCAGGTCCTGCTCGGCATCGCTGTTTTAGCGTTGATGGTTCCACCGGTCTCGGCCGATCTGTTTCCGGCGTCCGGACCAACTGTCTCGGGAAACACGGCGCGTCTTCGTTTCGGTCGGGCGGCCGCGCCGAAACATGCGCCGCTGGCAGTGAAACGTGCGATCTGGGCGGCCAATCAACTTCGCTCAAAGCCGTATCGTTACGGCGGCGGTCATAAATCGTTTGATGATCGCGGTTACGATTGTTCAGGCACAATCTCCTATGCGCTCGCTGCAGCGGGTCTGCTTGCTTCCCCGATGAGCTCGACCGAGTTTCGCAGCTATGGTGAGCGCGGCCCTGGCAAATGGATCACGATTTACGCGCGGGAGGGTCACACGTTCGCTGTGATCGCTGGACTGCGGCTCGATACGACACCGTACGATCGTTACACAGGTAAATGGGCACCGCGCTGGCAAACCGTTTATCGGCCGCCACGCGGTTTCGACACAAGACATCCCGTCGGTTTGTGATTCTGCGCGGCTGTTCGTCGCAGTTGCGTCTCTCCATTTAGGACGATACACGTGAAAGTCATGCACCGGTTAGCTCCGATCACTCTTTTGGCCGTGGCCTTGCTTGTGTTCGGTAAGTCCGCAACTGGGGTACAGGAGAACGATGCAATGGCAAATCTGGATGCGTTCATTGCGCGAGCACTGAAACAATACCAGGTGCCGGGCGCGGCGGTTGCTGTCGTGCAGAATGGAAAGGTCGCTTTGCTCAAGGGATACGGCGTCCGCGATGTGACAAAACCGGGCGCGGTCAACGAGAATACGATTTTCCAGCTCGCTTCGGTTACGAAAACACTGACTGCCGCAGCAGGGGCGACGGTCGTTGACGATGGCAAGCTGGATTGGGACAAGCCAATCTTTAATTACCTCCCCGAATTCGTCGGATACGACCCGTACATGACGCGTTGGCTGACTGAACGCGATCTGCTCGCGCAGCGCACCGGTTGGCCCGCATTCACAGGCGACCAGCTCGACAGTTTTGGATACGACCGCGCGGAAATATTGCGACGCCTTCGATTTTTCAAGCCGCGCTATAGCTTGCGTGAAGTGGCGCAGTATTCGAATCCCGGATTTTTTCTCGCAGGTGAAGGTGCGGCACGGGCTTCAGGACAATCGTGGAATGATCTGGTCGAAAAGCGGTTGTTCAAGCCTTTGGAGATGTCGCGGTCCGGGACGGTAATTAAGGCATTGCAAGATCCCAATGCCACCGCCGCGCATGCGCTTGTCGACGGAAAAATTGTCGTCGTTGAACCCTCAGAACTCGACGTCACCGGCGCAGCCAGTTCCGGTACGTCTACTACTGCGGACATGTCGAAATTGATGCTGATGTTCTTGAATAAAGGAACGTACAAAGACAAACGAGTTTTGAAGGCCGAAACAGTCGAAGAAATCTTCAAGCGCAGCATGGTCAGCAAGATCGATTTCACCGATCTGCCGCCGATCAGCGACAAGACAGGTTTCTATTATGGACTTGGAGTGGGCAGTTATGATTTCGC
>WNFY01003370.1_pt1 | contig 17401 bp, 19 predicted proteins | sample 5400091 | NCBI WGS metagenome assembly WNFY01 (sample SAMN13153364, study PRJNA577476) | soil metagenome | isolation source: 60 cm soil or saprolite under grassland replicate 1 | place: USA:California | collected 2016-06-15
AACCAGCCGAACGCGGCGATTCTAGGCGTTGGTGGCATCACCAAAATGCCCCTGGTCGTGACGGACAAAGACGGCGCAGATTCCATCGCTATCCGATCGGTTGTGCACCTGACCCTCGGCTACGACCATCGCCTGATCGACGGCGCCGTCGCCGACCAGTTCATGGCGTTCGTGAAGAAGACGCTGGAAGGGTGGGGGGAGGATGTAGGGTAGGGCGTTATCTGCGTGGCGCACCGTTCCGCACCATGGTTGAAGGTGATGACTCCGACTTTACCCGAGTCTCGAAGTCGGGCAAGTTCCCACATCAAGTACAGAAATCGGCCCCGTCATCGAAAGTGAGGGACGCAAGAGCTTTGTCCTATTGCACTACTTCTCGATCTTAATGTCCTTTGGATGGAGAACCGTTAAATCCGGAATCTGTTTGAAATCGTCTTTCTCATCGAACGTCAAAATGCTGGAGATACCGTTGTTCTTCATGATGACACTGTGGATCACGTCTCCGACTCCGGAGTGGTATTTGAGAATACCCAGCTTTACGTGATAGAAGAATTCCGCGAAGTCGTAATCCTTTCGCGGGCTGACTTCGATGAGCTGTATCTTAAGGTCCTTCAGCCGTTTCTCATTTACCAACTGAGCTTCAATGTCGGCAACGACTCCGCGATCCATCCTCTTGCCAGAAACCAGAATATTCACCATCTCCGTTACTGCCCACATCGACGTGCAAAGCTTGAATGTCCTTGAGCTGGGCGAAGACGGCCAATGCCTCCTCGGCCATCTTTTTCTTGGGTTCTTCAGCTTTGTCCAGGGAGTGGTACGCAATCAGCACATTGCTGTCGAGATAGATGCGCTTCATTTTTTCTTAGCGCGAAAACGCACTGCTTCTTTCCGTTCGAACGTCTTCACCGCCCGAAAAGAGACCGTCTCGCCTGACTTTGTTTTGAACTTAACAGTCGCCGGCTTCTTCACCGTCTTCGTAGCAACGAATCTGACGTTCTTCTGCGCCATAAGCGGATAATATCACCATCTCGTGAAAGCGAGGTCGAATGCCCCAAGTCCGGTTTCATAGTAGATAGTTGCTAGGCGCCCCCTTCGACTGCGCTCAGGCCAGGATCTTTCGCGCTCTTTATGAAGGATTGGAACCTACCATCCAACCTTCACTAGCGACAGCGCTTGCCTTGGCAGCTCAAATTGCAGCCGAACACTGCCGTGTTCCATTTGAACCCAGCGTGGCGACGCGAGCAGCTGCAACTGTCCGGCAGACTCCAATTGCCTGTACTGGTTTGCCGAGGGTGACTGAGGCGAGCCCATCGCTTTCCAGGCGGCGAAGGCATTGCTGTGCTCGGAATCGATGCGGAAATGCTCTAGTAACGCTTGTTTTGTCTCTGAAGGCAGGCCATCGATCGACAGCTCTATTGAAGCCGGAGCCGAGGCAACATCGTCGTCGTGGTAGTTCCACAGCATCACTTGCACGCCATGCTCGCTGCGTGTGGCAATCGCACGAATATCTGGATTGCCGCGTACGCAATCGGCGACGATTTGCTCCGTCGCCAGCGCCGCGGGATCACCAACCTCGATCCTCCCCTGCCCCATGAGGCCGAACATGCGGAATGCGTTCAGCACAGGTTTGTCTAAACCGCCGCTGGCTAGTTCGCGATATCCAGCGAAAAGGGCCTGATCTTCGAATTCAAATGCCCAAGTGACAATCCCTTCTAACTTCACGTGTTCACGTTCAGCGAGAGTAAGCGTCTGGCTGACGGCCTCCGCGGTGTAAGCCGCGTAGAGCGGCCCATTACGATATCCATTCTGCGGATTCTTCTCTGCCGAACAGGCCGCGCAACCTTCCGGATCAAACTCGCCGAGAATCACAGGCGTATTGCGCCACTTTGGCGACGCAGCCACTAGCTTGAATCCGCGCTCGACCGCCTTTAATTGCGCGGCGATGCCCATCTGCACGTGATCGCCCTGCCACTTGGGCGACCCTTTGGGATGGAAGGCGATGAAGTCGAGCGGTGCGCCAGTCTTTCCGGTGACGTAGTTGCGCCCCATCTCGCAGTGCTGCAAAAACTCCTTTAAAAACTGCGCCGAACGCTCCGAAATGCCCGTTGCATCGGGGCCACCGATTCTTGCGCCAGGCAGGGCCCGCAGGAGTCCGTCGGCTGAGTAATCGTAGAGCTTGAAGAACTCCTCGTGCGTGCCTTTCCAATAATCGATATCGGGCTCATTCCAAACTTCCCAAAGCCAGGTCTCGACTTCGGCATCGCCGTAGCGCTGGCGCAAATGCTGCACGAAATGAAATACAAGATCTGCCCACTTGGAATAATCCTTCGGCGGATAAGTCCAGCCGGTGAAGACCGAGCCGTTGGGGAAGTTGTGCCTGTAGGGATCGGGATGCGTCGAAAGCGCCTCCGGCATGAACCCAAGCTCCACCAGAGGCTTCAGGCCGGAATCGCGGAACGTGTCGAAAATGCGGTCCACGATTTTCCAGTCGTAAACGGGATTTCCAGCCGCGTCCTCCGTGTATACATTCGTCGATCCCCACTTCAGCGAAGACGAGCCATCGCCGGAGGTGAAGAGATTGTGGGTACGAATATAAGCGCGGGTCGCGCTCAGGCCTGATATTTCGCCGAGCAGTTTTCGACCGTTGGGCGCATACGTGTAATTGGGTTCGTCATAGCCGAAGAAATTCCAGATAGGCTTGAATTTCCCGGCAATATGATCGGCTCGGACGTGAATTGTGACGGTAGCCGGCGCTTGTGCAGAGGTTGCGAGAACACGTATGAGGAACAAAACGGTGCAGAGAAAAGGAACGTAGCGTCTTGTCATGTTTTTTGACCGAGGACCGAGCGCAGCAGTCAGTGCTCCTTGTGGAATCAACCCAATGCCAGGCTGCCCACGCTTTGCGTTTTTTCAAAGGCTGGACCATCAGAATCCTTCGAGGTCTGAAGTTCCCACCCTTCCCAAAACCGGGGAAGGATGGGGCACCCTCTGCAGGGTGGTGAAAAACCACGCAATCAGCGTTTGACCTGCACGACGGATCCGTCCTTCCCGACAAACGCCATCTTAGCCATTCCGATGAACAGGCCGTGTTCGACCACGCCGGGGATCGCATGAAGCTTGGAGTCGAGCCCCGCCGGATCTGTGATCTCGCCGAACGTGCAATCCAGAATGTGATGCCCCTCATCGGTGACGTAAGGATTTCCATAGGCAAACTTGCGCAACGAAACCTGAGCGCCCAGAGCTTCGATTTTTCGCTTGATCAACGACTCGGCGAAGGGGATCACCTCCACCGGCAGAGGGAACTTGCCCAGATGCGAGACCAGCTTCGTGGATTCGGCCACGACGATGAAGCACTTCGATGCAGATGCAATTACTTTTTCCCGCAGCAGCGCTCCGCCCCCACCCTTGATCAAGTTCAGCTGCGGATCAATCTCGTCGGCGCCGTCGATGTCAATGTCGATGACAGGATTCTCTTCCAGAGTGGTAAGCGGGATGCCGAGTTGCTCAGCGAGGCTTTTCGTGGCTTGTGAAGTCGGTACGCCGACGATCTTCAGCCCGCTGCGAACGCGTTCGGCAAGGAATCGAATGGCGTAAGTAGCAGTCGAGCCGGAGCCGAGACCAACCACACTTCCCGATTCAATCAGTTGAACGGCGGCCCGCGCGGCTGCTTGTTTCTCCGGCTCGTGGATGGATTGCACGTCGGGTTGAGTGCTCATGCGCTAATTCTTAGCCGTTAGCTTTTAGCCAAACCCGGCCGGCTAAAAGCTAAGAGCTAAAGGCTAACAGCTTGCTTCACGCGAACCGATATTGTATGTCACAATGCGCGTTCGAGCAGTACGCCGAAAAACCCATCGCAGGGATGCACGCCAGGAATGGTGCGCAAGTAAGGTCCGCAGACCAGGGAGTCCAAATCTTGCCATTCTAGAACGCCTTCGTGCAGCAACGCCTCCAGGTATTCGCGCAGAGCCAGAACGCGGAATCCGGATTGTGTCAGCAGAGCATTGTCGATCACGCCTTCGTTCTCTTCCGGCTCCAGCGAACACGTCGAGTAGAGAATTCGACCTCCCGGGGCAGCGTGCCTCATTGCGGCAGTGAGGATTTCGAGTTGATACGCCTGCAAACGCGTGATGTCGTCCGGCGTGAGCCGCCACTTGATATCGGGATTACGCGCAAGTGTTCCCGTGCCTGTACAAGGCGCGTCAACCAGGATGCGATCGAAGTTGCCGTCGAATGGCATGGTCCGCGCGTCCGCAACCACAACCTGAACGTTGGGTAAGGGAACAAGCCGTTTGAGCAGGGCCGCGCGATGAGGGTGCATTTCCATGGCGACGACTATCGCATTTGGATCTTGTTGCGCGAGGATACGGGTCTTTCCACCGGGCGCGGCGCAGCAGTCGAGAATGCGGTGTCCGTGACCAACCAGCAGTGCGATGAGTTGCGAACCTTCGTCTTGAATCACGAGCCGCCGCTCGCGGAAGGCTTGCGTGCGAGCGACGTCGCCGCTGGTGACAATGCGAGCGTGGGTCAACAGTTTGCCTGGTTCGACCTGGATTCCATCGCGCCTAAGCTCCTCAATAAGTGCCGCATCGGTGCGGATGGTCGTTTTGGGCGCCTGCTGATCGTAGGCGCAGATGGCTTGCGCCGCTGTTGTGCCATACGCCTCGTTCCAGCGTTGCACGAGCCATGCGGGATGGGCACCCGCAGCATTGCTATTGCGGGACAAAAGCAGGTCCCTCGGCTGCGCTCGGGATGACAAAGCAGGGAGGGTTACTCGACGTTGAGGAAATGCGGGTGCGGCCAGGGTTTCGGAGGGCTGGGCTTTTAGCCCAGCCGAAAGATCGCCAAAATTGATCGCGGCTTTAGCCGCTGAGGGATTGGGGTTGATCTTCCGCAACACCGCGTTCACCATCCCCGCAGCCGAGCGCTTGCGTGCCTTCTTCACCAGTTCCACGCTTTCATTGATGGCGGCGTGCGCAGGAATCCTGTCGAGAAAAAGCAACTGATACGCTCCGATGCGCAGCGCCGTGAGCACCTCGTCATCGAACTTCGCCAGCGCCTGGCTTGTGTGCGCCGCGATCTGCTCATCGAGGACGCTACGCCAGCGCAGCACGCCCATTACGATCTCCGTAGCCAACCCGTGATCCGCCGGAGAGAGAGCCGCCACGCGCGAAGAATGCAGCAGCTCCGACGCGTAAGCGTCAGTGGTATCAACCCTCAGCAGAATGTCGAAAGCCGCGGCACGGGCGAGGGAAACAGGCATGAGGAGATTCTAGAGCCATCAGGTGATTGAATGATCCGGTAAACAGGCAATCAGATACAATCCGGCGGGAGACAGTCTGCAGAACAAGGCGGCTATGCTTTCTCAAAACCAACTACGCACGTGGCCGTTAGCCGTCCTCGCGGCGCTTCTCTCAATAGGGTCCGCGGTCTGTTATATCGGTTCTGTTGGCCAGGGCATTGTTGTGGGTGCATTGCTGGGCTTAAGTGGCCGTGAAGCGGACGTTGCGGCCGCACAAGGATGGGCAAGGGGCTGGCTAATCGGTTCGGTGCTCTGCTTAGTCGGTTCCGCAGTGGTTGGGTCAGTTTCGATAACTCTCTTCTCCGATGCAGAACGAGTTCCCCGATCTATGGCGCGATTGCTTTTGGCGTTGGTTCTTTCGGTTGGATTCACGGCAGTTGTTATTCTGGTGGCGGAGTCATTGGTTACCGCATTCCACAGGAGCGCGATCACTCGGTAGCAACCGAGGTCTTCTATCGTCCGAGACCCTCGCTGCTTTGCGGCCGATAACCCTGTGCGAAATCTCGCACCCGCATGCGCTTCTTACCTTCGGGTTGCACTTCAAGCAGCTCAAGTACGGTATTTTGACCGCAGCCGACTAAGAACTGGGAGCCGCGCACAAGTAGTTGGCCTTCGCTTAGCGGTTCTGTGACTTGCCCGGACACTAGCCTCGCCGCGGTCAAGCCCAGCATCTTGCCGCGGAACTTCGTGAAGGCTCCCGGCCAGGGCTGGAATCCGCGCAGGCGGTTATAGATTTCCTCCGCGGTGCGATGGAAGTCGATGCGAGCGTCTTCTTTGGTGAGAATCGGTGCGAGGCTGGCTTCGGAATCGTTCTGCGGCTGCGGGGTGATCGTCCACGCGTGCAGACGTCGTAAGGTTTCGACCATCAGGTCTGCACCGATTGCTGCCAGCCTCGGCGCGAGAGTCTCGGAGGTGTCGGCGTCTTCAATCGCGAGTTCCTGTTGAAGCAGAATTTCTCCGGTGTCGAGACCCTCGTTGATGTGCATTGTGGTCACGCCGGTGATCTTCTCCCACTTCGCTAGCGCCCACTGAATCGGCGAGGCACCGCGATATTTCGGCAACATGGAAGCGTGCAGGTTGATGTTGCCGTAGCGCGGCAGGTCGACCATCCATTTCGGAATGATGCGGCCGTAGCCAACCACGACGATCGCGTCGGGCGCAATTTCGCGCAGACGGGACTGCAATTCTTCGTTGGTTTTGATTTTCTCCGGTTGGTAAATCGGCAGGTTCAGCTTCAGCGCGCTCTGCTTCACGGGAGAAGCAACGAGTTCGAGCCCGCGTCCCTTTGCCCGGTCAGGCTGAGTGAGGACAAGGTGAAGGTGATGCCCAGCTTCGACGAGTTTCTCCAGCGCGGGGACAGCAAAGGCAGGCGTTCCGCAGAAAACCAGATTCATTGGGTAGCCGGTTGATTTACTAATCGCATCATCGGGTGATCTGGAAACCATACGTTTTCGTTTTGACTCGCGAACTTTGCGATCTTTGCGGCTTATGATTTTAGATCTGTCAACCGCAAAGAACGCGAAGCGCGCAAAGGAAAAACCAGATCCGATCCCCGGTTCCTACCATTGTCCCGCTTTCACCAGCTTGCGGATCTTTTGACTTCGCGAACTTTGCGATCTTTGCGGTTTATGATTTTAGATCTGTCAACCGCAAAGAACGCGAAGCGCGCAAAGGAAAACCAGAGCCGATCCCCGGTTCCTACCATTCTCCCGCTTTCACCAGCTTGCGGATCTTTCGCTTCATCAGGTCCCGCTTCAGGGCGCTGATGTGGCTGATATACAGTTTGCCGTTCAAATGATCGGTTTCGTGCAGGAAGGCGCGGGCGAGCAGGTCCTCTCCGGTCTTTTCGAACCATTTGCCGTGGATGTCCTGGGCGCGCACGGTGACGATCTTCGGCCGGGTCACATTTTCGCGGAAATCGGGAATGCTGAGGCAGCCTTCGCTCTGCGTCTGCTTGCCTTCGCGGTGAATGATCTCCGGATTGGCCAGCACCAGCTTGGCTTTGGGATCCTCTTTGAACGTCACGTCGATGACCGCTAGCCGTTTGGAAATGCCGATCTGCGGCGCGGCCAGGCCCACCCCCTTGGCCTCGTACATGGACTCGAACATGTCCTCGACCAGCTTTTTCAGCTCGGCGCCGAAGTCCGTCACTGGCGTAGCGGGAGTTTCCAGAACTGAGTTTCCAAATTTTACGATGGGATAGATCATTGAGTTCTAAGTCGTCGGTCGTCGGTCGTCGGCTCTCGGCCTTCAACCGTGCACCTAGAAGTTCTTCAATTGCCCCAAATAACCTTCGAAATTCCGGCGCGTTTCTGTCATCGAATCGCCGCCAAACTTTTCCAGCGCGACACGTGCCAGCGTGAGCGCGACCATCGCTTCGCCTACGACGCCAGCGGCTGGTACCACGCACACATCCGAGCGCTCGTACGCGGCTTTAACCGGCTCGCGCGTCTCGAAGTCCACTGATTGTAACGGACGCCGTAACGTGGAAATCGGTTTCAGATACCCGCGCACACGGATTTCTTCGCCGTTCGATACGCCGCCTTCAATTCCCCCGGCATTGTTGTGCGGGCGGGAAAAGTGCGTATATCCAGCCTTCGCCTCGTAGCTAATTTCGTCATGAACAGCAGAGCCGGGAGAGTAAGCAGCCGTAACGCCCGATCCGATCTCAACCGCTTTGACCGCCTGCATCGACATGATTGCCGCCGCAAGCTGCGCATCGAGCCGCTCGTCCCATTGAATGTAGGTACCCAGTCCGGGCGGAACATTATGCGCGACAACCTCGAAGACTCCGCCGACGGAATCTCCTGTGCGCAGCACCTTGTCCACCTCTCTCTTCATCTGCGGTTCGACTTCAGGGTCGGCGCAGTTCAACAGGATCTCTTCGCGGCCGCAACTTGCCTGAACTTTCTCCCATGGGACTACGCGCGTGACCCGCGCTGCCCCGACCGCAACCACTTGGCTCAGGACCTCAATCCCAAGCTCACGCAGGAACAACTTAGCAAGCGCGCCTATCGCAACCCGGGCCGTGGTTTCCCGCGCAGACGCCCGCTCCAGAACGTATCGTGCCTCAGGGAAGTTGTACTTCAGCGCTCCGGCAAGGTCGGCATGACCCGGCCGCGGGGACGCCACGCGCTTGTGTAATTTGGGATCTCCTGGCTCGACCGGGAGCTGTTCCTGCCAGTTCTTCCAGTCTCGGTTCTCGATCAGCACTGAAATCGGCGAGGCGATGGTCTTTCCATGCCGCACTCCGGACAGAATCCGCGCCGTATCCCGCTCGATTTTCATGCGTCCGCCGCGGCCATACCCCTGCTGCCGACGCCATAGCTCCCGATTAACGAAATCCAGCGAAACACCCAGTCCGGCGGGTAAGCCGGAGAGAAATGCGACGAGCGCCTCCCCGTGAGACTCCCCAGACGTGAAGTATTTCAGCACTAAAGGATTGTAGCCGATTGTGTTTACGCGAACAGCCGGGCAAACCCGGAACTCCGGTCCTCATCAAACATCTGCCTGTATATGTGTCGTTTACTCAGCGCTTGCTACAATGACGAGCAAAGCCCGAAGCACGACTTCAGGTCACCTCGTCTGCAGATAACAGTTAAGCCAAGCCGTCCACCCGAGGTGACGATTGCCTTCCAGACGCACGCCTAAGTCGGCCGCGATCGAAACTGCAGAGCCGACCGAGCTATCCCGGCAATTGTTGAACGCCCAGGAGGAAGAGCGCCGCCGGATCAGCCGGGAACTGCACGACGAAACCGGACAAGGGTTGATGGTCTTGCGGTTTCAGCTCGAGATGCTGGCCCACGATGCAGGAACCGAGGAAGAGAAAGGCAAGCTCCAAGAGTCTTTAGAACTGCTGGATCGCACGATTGAAGGCCTGCGACGCACGATTGCGCGACTTTCTCCTCGCGTGCTGGAGGAGTTGGGACTCATCCCGGCTATTCGACGAGAAACGCAACTTGTCTCCAGGCACACCGGCATCGCGCCGCACTTGAAACTGCCGGAAAACCTCGAACCCCTCAGCCACGACCTGGAGGTTGCGATTTACAGGTCCGTGCAGGAAGCATTGCACAATGTTGCCAAACATTCCCAGGCCAGGAACTTTACCGTGAGCATGCAAGTGACCTTAAGCAAAGTCTCCGTTCAGATCGAAGATGACGGCATCGGCTTTTCGCCGCGATTGGTTCGGGAGCACGGCTTTGGGCTGACGGGGATGCAGGAGAGGGCGGCGGCGTTAGGCGGATCGGTGAAGATCCGCTCGGGGCGGGAGAAGGGGACACGTGTACGGCTGGTCTTCCCGCTCGAACACGACCGTCCCGTCAGTTCAACTGCACCGGAGAATGCGCTGCAGCGCGTTACCGCAGCCTGAGCCCGCAAAATCTCATGCCAATTCGCTGTCTCATTGTTGACGATCACACGCTCTTCCGCGACGGACTTAAACGTGTGCTCGAGAGTGAACCGGGGATTGAAGTCGTCGGCGAAGCGCGCGATGCTTCCGAGGCGATCGAACGCGCAATGTTCCTCAAGCCTGATGTTGTGCTAATGGACATCGGGATGCCTGGCCTTTCCAGTTTCGAGGCATCGCGGCGCATTACCCGAGAAATGCCGGGCAGGCGGGTAATTTTCCTCACCATGTACGAGGACGAAGAGTACCTGCTGCAGTGTTTGGATGCTGGCGCTTCCGGCTACATTCTGAAGGACGCCCCTGCCCCGCGCCTGATCGGTGCCGTGCGCGATGTGAGTGCCGGCAGAAAATACCTGAGCCCGCAGGTCCTCGGGAAGCTGGTCGACGACTTTCGTTCCCGCTCAACGTCCGGCGTGGCCCGCGGATCAACCCTGACTCCGCGCGAACGCGAAGTGATCAAAATGCTCGCTGAGGGAAACTCGGTGCGCCAGATCGCCGCGATTCTTGGCCTAAGTATCAAGACGGTCGAGGCCCACAAGTTCAACCTGATGCGCAAGCTCAACATCCACAACAAAGCGCAACTGGTCACCTACGCCATTCAGAAGAAGATCGTGAAGATGCCCGCCGGAGCGTAGGAATCGGGTGATCGGACGATCGGATGATCTGGTACAAACCATCTCACCGCAAAGATCGCCAAGCGCGCAGAGAAAGCACCTAAAATGATTTTCTGCGCTCTCGGCGTACCCGGCGGTCGTAACGGTTGTGGGTTTCAGATCGACCGATGGCCCGATCACCCGATCGCCCGATTTCTTCCTGACTCAAAACCTAAACGTCTCATATAAAAGAAATCGGGAGTAGGTAGCTATTGAAAACCGATTTCCAAATAAGGGTGCGTGGGCGCGATGAGGGATTGCTAGCGCGTGGGTTTGCGGAGCAGTTTGTCGATTGCCTTCTGAGGATCGCCGCTGATTACCAAGCGCTCCTCGTTCGGCCCCGGCTTGCTTTTCTTGCGCTTCGTTTTTGGTTTCTTCGCCATCTAGTAGTATTATCGCGTAGATTCCTGTCTGCCAGTAAAATGGTGCCCAAGCCGGGGATCGGACCCGGACGACCTTTTAGGTCACGCGAGTGCAAGTCGCGTCTGTCTGCCAGTTCCAGCACTTGGGCATCCGGTAGCGTGCAAGATGTGGGGACGGGAAGGCGCTCAAACCGTGCCGTCCCCACTTGTTTCGGGCCGTCTAGCACGACCCTTAATCTCTTCTCATTTCACGTCTCCCACACGCGGACGAACTGTTTAGGCAACTGCCTTGATTCGCTCTGCTGCCAGAGAACGGGCTTTGCCGATGCCCGTATTCGTAAGTCGATAGCGCTTCCCTCGCCGTTCGCCGAACGCCAGTACATCCCCATCTTCCGCAAGTTTGTCGAGAATGCGGTCAAGCCGGGAAACTGCAAAGCCTCCAGTGGAGGCAAGTCCGGAGAGGAGTTCCGCACCAGTGACGGCATCGTTGTTCCGAAGAGTTTTCTGGCCATAAAGCATGACGAGAATCGCGTCATGCACGCTGGAAGGGCGTGCGGTAAGCGATACGGTGCGATTCTCCAAGCGCATGATCCTCGGCAAGGCAGAGTCAATAGAGTTTGGTTCATCTGCTTTCTGCGGCTGGGCAACAAGGTCGCGGGCATCAATAGGCGCGGTGAATTGGGGTGGGGGTTGCACAGGAGCCGGAGAGGTCACTGCGAGCTTCACAAGTTCCTGCCACGCTTGAAAAATCTCGCGTACCGAATCGGCGGAGCCTTCAGCGTCAAACTCGTGTTCCCCGACCTTCATCTTGAAGCGTGTGGTGGGCGTGTCCATATATCCTCGCAGTTGAGAGTTATTAACCTATCCATCTACAAACTAGGAGCAGATCATGACATTGTCAAGGGATAAAACGCCAGATTCTGTGCGTAGCGAGAAAATCAGCCGCAAGAGGCTTCAGGCGACTGGTCTGTGCATAAATTGTGGAAATAAGGTTACATTGTGCGGCAGGCCGTTCACGGCTGACATTAGGTGCAATAACTGCCATGTAATAAATCATTTCGAGATGTCACAGCAGCCAGTGTCGTTCCGGACTATGGATTCTAACGCCAACGACGCCGAATTATCTTGATACTTCTTGAAATAGGTGCTACATTTTACCAATGAAACACGCTAAATCATTGGTTCTTGAGGCGCTCAGGAATGCAGCCGTGAGCGAGCCATTGGCGGTCGCATTTTTGGAAAAGCAGCGTTGGGGAGATTGCCCAGCCTGCGTCAAGTGCGGGAGTGTAAACGTGTACCAAATGGTAGGGCGCGATGGGCAGCGTAATAAGGACTACCGATGGCGCTGCCGCGATTGCTCCCAGTTCTTCACCGTGCGCACTGGAACGATCTTCGCTGAGACGCGCCTCCCTTTGCGTGTGTGGGTGTACGCGATCTGGAAAGCATGTTCATCTAAAAAAGGAATCTCAGCGTTGCAGTTATCGCGGGAGATGGAAGTCACGCACAAGTCGGCTCTATTCATTCTTCGTCGCATCCGCCACGGATTGGGGGAAGTCGCGCCAGAGAAGTTGATGGGCACCGTAGAAGCCGATGAGGTTTATATCGGCGGGAAACCACGTTACAAGGGTGCATCGAAACGCGGAGCAGGTGCCGACAAAGTTCCAGTGGTCGGACTCGTTCAGCGTGACGGCGACGTTCGCTTTCAGATGATGCAGCGCGTGACCTCTGATCAGCTCGGGAAGTTCATTGCAGAAAACGCTGACCTCTCATGCCGACTGATAACCGATGAGCATCCCGGCTACAAGCAAGTCGGGAAAGCATTCATCATGGGTCACGAAACTGTAACGCACAGTGCTGGAGAATATGTTCGCGCCGGAACGGATGTTCACTCGAATACTGTCGAGGGCGTGTTCTCTCTGATTCGTCGCGGAGTGATGGGAACCTTTCACAGCGTGAGCAGGAAGCATCTACCTAATTACCTCAACGAATTCCAGTTTCGCTGGAACACGCGGAAGATGAATGACGGTCAGCGCGTCTCAGCCGCGATCAAGAAAATTGACGGCAAACGTCTGGAATACCGCGAATCCATTGACGATCCGCCGTATTTCGTTCCGACGCAGAAACCAGCGGAGCAGTTAAATGCAAAGTTCTAAAGTGGATATTTACCAAATGGTACTTTTCAACAATACCTACTCCCGAAAGAAATTGTTGACAATTGCATTAACGTACCGCAATATCTTGAGTCAGAGATGCTGCGGGCACAAAATGTCGGCGGTCATCTGTAGTAAACGGGCCCTGAGTAACGATGTTTTAAGGGAAAATCGTCCAGGAGGGAAAATAGATGCCAGCAAAGAAAAAGGCTGCCAAAAAGAAAAAGCACTAACAGCGAGAGAGCAATCTCGCGTATAGGTTTTACAAGGCCTCTCGATGGAAACCCCTTTCGAGAGGTTTTTTATTGCTCGAATGTCTTTCCCGCACTTGTTCGCTGCACCCGATCGTGCTAGAAACGCGGGAGACATTCGTTGCTGGTGAAACGGAGTTGCTCATGAGTACTCGCTCCAAGTCAAAAGTAAGTGCAGCACGCAAGGACGAAATTGTGATTCCGGACAAGCTGTACTTCCGCATCGGGGAAGTGTCCGCGCTGTGCCGGCTCCCTGCCTACGTCCTTCGCTTTTGGGAAACGGAGTTTCCCCAGCTCAAGCCGGTCAAGAGCAGTACTGGCCAGCGCATGTACCGCCGCAAAGAAGTTGAGACCGTCTTGCGCATCAAGCAGTTGCTGTATGAAGAGGGTTTCACCATTGCCGGTGCGCGGCAGCAACTTCGAATCGAGAGCAAAGCCCAGACGCCATTGCCCTTTCCAAGCCATTCGTCTGGAGATTTGAAGCGGTTGCGGCACGGGCTGGAAGAAATTTTGACCATGCTGTCAGCGCGTGGGTGAGACTTCCCGAAGTTGGTTTAAAGTAGCGCTCAAGTTGCCGTCCTGGAACAGGCGAATTCCCGCTACACCCGCAGCTCCGGCCTCCAAACACGATCTGGAGTTTTCAAAGTTAACGCCGCCAAGAGCAAGCACGGGAATTCCGTGCTTACAGGCGGCTCGCAATTCAGACAGGCCAATTCCGGACTTTCCAGACTTTTCGAACACCGGACCAAACACGACAAAATCCGCTCCCACGAGTTGTGCAGCCAACACTTCCGGCTCGGTGTGGCAGGAAACGGCGATGATGGGTTTTGAATTAGCGCCAGCAGCACTCCAGATTCTTCGCATGTCGGCGGGACAAACATCATTCGATCTGATGTGTACGCCATCGGCGCCTGCTGCAAGCGCAACATCAGTGCGAGAGTTGATCAGGATGCGAGTCGCGCTGCCGGCTTCACGCACTTTCTGCACGATGACCCGAGCGAGATCTTCCAGTTCTCGCGAAGGAAGGTCTTTCTCGCGCACCTGGACGTAGTCGACTCCCGCGAGCCCAGCCTGCACGATTCGTTCGATGAGTAGTTCCCGGCGCCGGTGTTCCGGTCCAGGGAACTGCGCGCGGTCGGTAATGTAATAAAAAAGCAAAGGATCAGTTGCCAGTTATCAGTTGCCAGTTCTCATGTCGAACTTACTGACAGCTGGCAACTGACAACTGTTCTTAAGGATTCGTCTTCGCGATTTCCGGTGACACTTCTCCCACTCGTCGCGGGCGGTCGGGCCCGAGATGGTATTTCGTCAGCCCCTCTTTCAGATACTCGAAGCCTTCTTCCGGCGTATCTACCATTTTGAACAGCTCAAGATCCACCGGAGAAATTGCGCCGGCGTCCGACATCACTTGGAAATTGATCAGCCGGTCCCAATACTCGCGACCATAGATTACGACCAGAATCTTCTTTGCCAGCTTCTGGGTCTGAGCGAGAGTCAGGATTTCAAACAGCTCGTCCAGGGTGCCGAAGCCGCCAGGGAAAATCACCAGTGCCTTTGCCAGGTACGCGAACCAGAATTTGCGCATGAAGAAGTAGTGAAACTCCAAGTTGAGCGAAGGCGTGATGTATGGGTTCGGGCACTGCTCGAACGGGAGCCGGATGTTCAGGCCAATAGTCTTCGCGCCCGCCTCGCGGGCGCCACGGTTTGCGGCCTCCATGATTCCGGGCCCTCCCCCTGTGGTAACGACGAATCGCCGCCGGCGCGCCGGAATGGTAGCGGCCCACTCGCTGAGCAGAAATGCCATGCGCCGGGCGTCTTCGTAATAGCGCGCCATGTCCACGCCATTGTTGGCATCCGCGAGGCTGAGGAAACGCGCCGAACCGAAGAACACTACCGTGTCCTGGATCTGTTCGCGACGAAACCGCGCGAGCGGCTCGACGTACTCCGACATGATTCGCAGAATACGTCCGTCGGGACTGTTTAAGAATTGAGGGTTTTCGTAAGCGAGGGGCGCGATTTTATCGTGTTCCGATCTCATAGAAGTGGTCAGTGGCTAGTGGTTAGTGGCCAGTATAGGTGTTGATGGCCTATTCCTGAAGTATGGATTTACAGAGGGACAAGATGTATGGACGCAACTGAACACTGATCACTGGCCACTGCCCACTGGCTTCTCATGATAGTAGATGGCCTCCCAGAACCCCAGCCACAAGTCCAGAATTCCCAACCCGCTGCACAGCCCTCGCACGAATCCGTTCGAAAGGATCGGGCGCAACTCGGGCATGGACAAGAGCAACGCGTTGTCGGTCCATTTGTCTGTCCATGGCAGGATAATCAACAGCACGCCAAATGTTGCGCAGACGGTAACGAACAGCAGCGCACGAAGGCGCAGGAGCCAAACGTGCGACATGGGCGCCGAGCGATTGGCTTTGCCAGTATTGCTCTGCGTGGAAGCCTGAGCTGCCGGCGTACCTTGGGACCCTTCTGAAAACGAGACCGACGGGATGGTTTTCGGATCGACGGTCATGCAAGGCTCCAGATTTGCAGCTTGCGAGAACCGCCGGGTGAGTTCGGACACATCCGAGTATTTTACGGCCTCAGGGCTTTGATCCGCTCGCCAACGTCCCGATAATCAATGTTGCTGCCGTAAACTTCGAGGAAATTCTTGAGCGCCTCGGTCTTGTTTCCAGCGCTCTCGAGCGATGACGCCAGTTCGTAGTGCAGAGCGGTGCGCGTTTCCTGATCGACAGGCATCTTCAACGCGGTTTCGTACCAACGAATGGCCGCTTGCGGAATTCCCTTGTCCAGGAAGCATTGCGCAAGCCAGGTATAAGTCTGCATCAGTTGCGGGAACGGGTGTCCGTGTTCCGAAGCCTGGGTCACTTTCTGGAATTCTCCAATGGCTTCGTCGAGCAGGCCCATTTCGCGGAAAGCAACGCCCAGGTTGTAATGCGTCTCAGGATCTTCATCCGTGCTCGATGTTTCGCCTTCCAGCTCTTGCTTGAGTTCGCCGAACATGTCGGCAAGATCGACTCCTGTGGCGGAATGCACCGACGAAGTAGTCGTCGGGACCCGAGGATGAAAAGTTTGCGGTTCTGGCCGGATTGGAGGAGCAGACGCACTGAGACTTCCCGCGCCCGCGGACACAGCTGCGGCATGTGCCATCGGCGGCGCGACCATTGCTGCGGGTGCTGCCGGTGCTGCATAGGCCGCTTCCTCGTGCACTTGTGGCAAGTCAGATCCGAGCGACTCTTCAAGGTCCGAGACGAAATCATCGAGGCTGCCTGAGCGGAACTCCTGTGCTGCCGTACGCGATTCGTGCACCATTGCGGCTTCGGCAGGCGCCGCTGGTCTCTGTTCCTCCAGAAAATTATCGCCCAGCGAGGCCTCGAGATCTGAAACAAGTTCCTGCAGGACAGGCCGTTCTGTCTGTGGCGCCTTGGGATGTTCCGGCTCAGGTGCTGCGGGACGCACTTGCGGCCACGGCTGCTTCATCGCAGGCGCCGCCTGGACTTGTGGCTCAGGTACTGCCTCGACAACTGGAGCTTCAGTCTCTGTGTCCAGCGTCTCGTCGATGGAAATCTCTGCTTCGGATTCTTGGGCAGTGCCCTGTTTCGCGGAGTCCAGGCCGAGACGCAGGACCGCGAGCTCCGGCGAGTCGGGCGCTTGCGCCTCCAGTTTCGAGAGGACATTCTCGGCCTGGTCCAGCATGCCCTGGCCAAGATAGAAACGGACCTCCTCCATGGATTCTTCGAGCTCTGAGCCGCGCGAAGGAACGATTTCGACTTCCGGCTCTGCTGAAGATGTTTCTGGAGCAGCCGTGGCAGCGACCGTTGGTGCCGCATCGGTAACCGCTGGCTCTACCGGCATCGATTCAACTTCGAGATCCTCTTCCCACTCGCTCGTATGGTCCGTGACCACGCCCTCGGTTTCGGCGTCAGTATGCGCCGCCCCCGCAGGGAGGTCTTGTGCTAGCTGAGGTTTGGGCTGGGCTGGAGACCCAGGGACATGGAAGAAGACGCCGCTTGGCGTGGTCGAAACTGCTGGCGCGGAATGTGCGGCTGCCGGAGCATGTTCGTCATGTCCTGAGGTGTCAACCACAGGAGCTGATATTTCGAATTCCGGAGCATGTGTAGATTGCGTTGCAACTGCAGTCGCTGGATCTGACGCGGCCGCTACGACGGCAGTTCCCGCTTCGTTAGCACTGCGATGCTCGTATCTCGCCGCAAGATCGCCGTACCGGGACGCTTCTTCGGCGTGGCCGCCGTCATGATAAATGCTCTCCAA
>WNFY01005246.1_pt1 | contig 17400 bp, 18 predicted proteins | sample 5400091 | NCBI WGS metagenome assembly WNFY01 (sample SAMN13153364, study PRJNA577476) | soil metagenome | isolation source: 60 cm soil or saprolite under grassland replicate 1 | place: USA:California | collected 2016-06-15
AGTCATCGCCGCGAAACCGACCGATAACCCCGAAGCATACGATGCATACCTGCGCGGCCTGGCTTATACGCTGAAAGCTGGTGCCAACACAACTGTTAACGCTCTTGGTGCCCAGAAATATCTCAGAGAAGCGGTGCGCTTGGACCCGAAGTTCGCCCTTGCCTGGGCGCTTCTCTCGCGCGTGGATTCGCTCGGCTACAGCACACTGAATCTTCAACCAACGGTCGCGCTCCGTGAAGAAGCGCGGCAGGCGGCTGAAACTGCGCTCAGCCTTCAGCCCAATCTGGGCGAAGCCGTGTTGGCCAAAGGCCATTATCACTCAGCCTGTCTAAAGGATTACGACACAGCGGTGCGCTACTTTGAGCAAGCGCGACCGCTTCTACCCAATAGCAGCCGGATTTCTGAATCGCTCGCCTATGTCACAGGGGGGCTAGGCCAGTGGGAACGGAGCGAGTCGTACTTCAACGAAGCCGAGCGGCTCGACCCACGCAACGCCTTCCTACTCGCCCAGCACGCGCTTTCCTATATGGAGCTTCGCCGTTTCCCCGAAGCGCTGCGAAAGTTTGATCAGGTTCTCAATATCACACCGGACGACGTCGACACGCTCGCCTACAAGGCAGCTATCTTCCAAGCCGAAGGCGATCTGCCACGTGCTGCGGCTCTGCTCGCTCCCCTGCATCCGAACGCCGATCAGATACTGGCGTTGGAAGCACAGGTTTGCCAGGCGATCCTGGAACGCCGCCCTGCACCAATCATCGCTCGGCTAAAGGAGATACTGGCCAAGCCTGACCCGGCGTTGGGTTACATCAATGGCGAGCTGCGTTTTTGGTTAAGCTGGGCGCAGGAAGTTGCCGGCGATCATGCTGCCGCCCAGGAGAGTTGGAAACAGGCGCGCAGCGAACTGGAACCTTTCCTGAGGCAACAGCCGGAGAATTGGGTTCTTATTGGGGATCTCGCGCTGACCAACATGGGTCTTGGAGATAAAACCGCCGCATTCGCTTTCGTCGAGAAGGCGATAGCCGTGAATCCGATCGAGAAAAGGCCGCTTGATGGTCCTGGTTCAATCGAGATCCTTGCCCGCGTGTCGGCGAAAATGGGCGAGCCCGAGCGAGCTGTGGGCGCTTTGCAGAAACTGCTCTCGACACCGTACGAAAGCCCGCTTAACGCCGCAAACGTACCGCTTACTTCTGCGCTGCTCCGGCTCGATCCCATGTTCGATCCCCTTCGAAATGATCCGCGCTTCCAAAAACTCTGCGAAGAGAAACCGCACTGAATACAATAAGGCGGGGTTTGACTCATCGCTGTTTCATTGCTTCTTGCAGCGCGGTCGGATCATTGAGTAAGATCCATTCGATCACTGAGACTGGCAGACTGCCGTTCCTTTATCATTCCGAGCGGAGTCTCCCGCGGTTGCGGGATTACTTTGTTTCCGCGATCCCGGTTACTTCGCGGCGTGCTCTAGTGCCGTCGGATCATCAAGCAGAATCCACTCGATTACCGACACTGGCAGACTGCCGTTCTTAATCAGGTCATCGTGGAATTGACCAAGCCGGAAATTGTCGCCTTGTTTATCTTTGTAACGGCCGAGTAGATTCATGATCTGCCATTTTCCGGTGATGTAGCTGATCTTTTGTGTTGGACTTGAAGCTGCCCCTGCCGCTTCGCCTTCGGCTGCTTCGCGATCCAGTCCGCCGGCATCCATGAAATATTTGACCGCTTGCTCGAAAGCCGCCGAGTTGTTGGGATAAAGGCCTGTGCGCATCAGCATTTCTTCGCCGTAAAGCGCCCAGCCTTCAATGAACACGGAATCGTCATGCTGACGGCGGATCTCATTGCCTAGATGATTGGCGATTGAAAGCTGAAGGAAATGTCCGGGAATACCTTCATGTCCGAGAATCGGTCGTGGGTCTTCGATTGCCGCGCGAATATAAAAATTCTTCGATTCCGGACTGTAGGTGGGAATGAAAAAGAATCCGGTTGGATCCTTGTCGTAAACACCGGGAGGATTCATGAAACCGCCGGGGCTGGTTGGCCTGAAGGCCTCGGGCAACTGTCGAATTTGAAACGGACCGAGATAGCCCGGCAAAGACACAAGATTGTGTTCCTTCAAGAAGCTGATCATTTCTGCTTCGCGGCTTTCGTACGCTTTCAAGAACGATTCCTGATCGGGCGGAATGTGAGCCGCCCGTTTCGGATCCGGATCGGCTAATTTCGGATCGGGCAAAAGCGCCTCGAGAGCGCGATAACGGGCGAGCTCCGCCCGGCCAATCATCTCTACCTCTTCGGCGTTGAGTGGCAGAAGCAAAACGTGCTTGAGATAATAATTATAGTTTGCTTCGCCCATCGGCGTGAAATCGACCATTTTCGGCAGGCGCTTCTCCAGCTCGTCGGCATAACTGTGCACAGCAATAAGAGCGGTATCGCGCGCTTTGATCAGGTCATCGCGCTCGTTAGGCGCAAGACCGGCATCAAGCGCCATCAAACTTTTATTTAGAAGCGGATCGATTGAGCGCGCCGATTGAATCGCCAGCTGCGTATAAAGTTTTACGGGGTTTTGCAGATTGGTCAGGCCCTGCTTCAACAGCGCCGGCATTTGTTTGAGGCGCGACGTCGCAGCGAGCGCGCGTTTCCTGGGTGTATCGTATTCCTTTTTCAGCAGGGAAAAGATCGCGTCGGTGCATTCGCGAACGTAAATCTGGGGATCGGTGCGTTCGAATTTCAAAACGCGATCTGTAAAATCGACATTCTCCAATTGTGCGCGGAACAAAATCCAGTCGATGCGATCGTTCTTTGGCCAGTTATCGGCTTTCATCGCGCGCACCTTTTCCAGGAGCGAATGCACGTGTTGCGCGCGCTCCGCGATTTTCGCAGGCGAATAATCAGTCAGCCGGTCGTCCCATGTATGCAGTCCTGCGTCGCTGCTACGGACTGGGTAATTTTCGTTCCGCCAGGCGTAATACTCGTCGGCCATCTTGCGCAGCGCGTCAGTTGTGTTCGCGCTTTTATTCTTAAAAGCGTCGGCGCTTATGCCGGGCGTCGATTTTGTGATCAGTGCCTTGTTTGAAACATCCGGGTTGCGTTGGGGAGGTGACTGAGCCTGGCCAACCGCGAACGTTATTAGGAGTAATATGGAAGCGACGATTGACAAATCGGCTTTACGCATGAAGCGAACTCTAATGCCGACCGCAGAATCGCAAAACGCAAAGCCATGCTTCTGTAGCCGGAATCGATGATCCTGTGTGGAGTTCGCCTCTCCCTTCCTAAGGGAGAGGGTAGGGTGAGGGTTCTGCTAGAGTAGTCGTGCCGGACAAAAACCCCTCACCTCAATCCTCTCCCCTTTGTGAAAGGAGAGAGGCGAACCCAGCGGCTACCACGTTGAGCGCTCCTCCCACTCCTTCACTCGTGTGCTTCCAATTCTTCAAGCAGTTGCTGTTTCAGATGGCGGCGCGCTGCCTTTTTAATCGCACGTCGCTCGGCAGCCACTGCTTCCTTTTCCGCCTGGCGTTCTTTTCGAGTCCTTATCTTAACGGACTGTGCTAAATGCGAGATCTTTGGACGGCGTGCCCCGACCTTTCGCTCCTTCGGCTTCGCATAGGGATCCACGAGCAAAACGTTAACGCTTCTTATTCGCGATAAAAAGGACGGGAATCGCTACAAGTTGAAGAATGACTGAGAACAGCACCACAGCCAGGAGCGACTTGTCGTATAGCAGTCCCATCACTGCGCTTCCTAAAAACCACGCAATTCCGTAGCCGGTATCAAATAAGCCAAAAGCCGTGCTTCGTTTCTGCGGTGGAATAACGCCGGTAAGCATCGCTTGAAACAGCGAGCCCTGAGCGCTCATCCCGATTCCCCAAAAGATCATTCCAATTAATGCAAAGGTCGATGTGCCCAGAAAAATGAACGGAGCAGCAGCGGCAGAAATCAGAAAGGCGAACAACGACACATTCGGACCAAGCCTGTCAAATAGTCGGCCCAAAGGAATCGATGCAAGGGCGCTGGCTGCCATCGCAACCGCGTAAAACACGGGGATCAAGTTTCCCGGCATGACATTCGCTTTTTGAAAGTGAAAACCGATCAATGCGAAATCGGCGAATCCTGCGGCAAGCAATGCGCCTGCTACGAAATAGATCCAGTAAATTTGCTTCAGGTTAGCCTTTGCAAAGGTGTGTCCGGCGCCTTCTTCCAACTCATGCGGGCGCGGGTGAAGAACCCGTGCTAGGACCAAAGTCGCAAGACAAAGCAAAGCTGGAATGAGCAGGACGCCAAAACCGGTTCGATATCCGCCATGGAGATAAAGTACCAGCGCCATGAGTAACGGCCCGATTGTCGCGCCTGCCTGATCGAGCGCTTCATTCAGTCCAAACACCCAGCCGGCGCCGATTGATCTGCCGGCGTACGACAGCATCGCTTCTACAGTCGGTTTGCGAATGCCTCTTCCGGCGCGTTCTGCCACGACTAGACTTGCGGCGAGCGGCCATCGCCCTGTAAGAGCAAGTGCAGGAACGGCGAACATGTTGACGGCATATCCCACGAACGCGAATGCCCAATGCCGATGCGATTTGTCCGCAAAGTATCCCGAGACCGACCGCAACCCATAGCCCATCAGTTCGCCCAAGCCCGCGACAAATCCGACGATCGCCGCGCTCGCGCCTAACGAACCGAGGAACGGACCTATGATCCCGCGAGCGCCTTCATAGGTGAAATCGGCAAAGAAGTTGGCGATGCCGATGATGAGGACAAAATGAAGGGCCGATCTACTTTTCATTTAACCACGAATGAACACGAATCCAGACAATGACGAAATCCGAATGACGAATGCCGAAGGAATGACCAAATGACGAACGCCGAACACGTGGCGCATTTTCAGTTTGTCATCCTGGCTTCGCCATTAATTCGTACATTCGACATTCGTGCTTCGGCATTTCACAGTTCGTGTCCACATGTCACGCCATAGCTTTAGCGGAGGCGGATTCGTGGTTAGCAGATGAAGATTCTTGGAATCATTGGCGGGCTCGGCCCTGAAAGTACGATCGATTATTACGGGAAGATCATCGCGCTCTATCGCCAACGCACTGGCGATGGGAGTTATCCCCAATTCATAATCAACAGTATTAATATGAAGAAGGGACTGGATTTCATGGAGGCAAACAACCTCGCGGGCATGGCCGAATACCTGCTTGAGGAAATCGGCAAGCTCGCGCGCGCCGGTGCAACCTTTGGTCTGATCTCGGCAAACACGCCTCATATTGTGTTCGACGAAGTCGCGTCGAAGTCGCCGGTTCCGTTGATCAGTATCGTGGAAGCAACATGTGCGGCGGTCAAAGCGCAGAAGTTGAAACGGCTCGCCTTGTTCGGGACGCGCTACACCATGCAGGGAACCTTTTATTCGAAGGTTTTCTCGCGAGAAGGGATCGAGCTTCTCATGCCAGGCCCGGAGGATCAGACTTACATTCACGACAAGTACCTGAATGAATTAGTCTCAGGGAAGTTTCTGCCGGAGACGCGCGCGGAGCTCCTGGCGATCGTCGATCGCATGAAAGCAAAGCACCACGTCGACGGTGTCATCCTAGCTGGCACGGAGCTGCCACTGATTCTGCGTGATGGAGAACACAACGGGATTCCGCTTCTCGACACGACGGAGATTCACTGTGAAGCAGCAGTGACCGAGATGTTATCCTAGGTGAAGTCTCACTCGCGAACTCGTGATGAAGGATAATTCGAAGAGGGTTGTTACCCTTGTTCTTCTTGGCTGGCTATGCTTTGCGGTAGGGCTAGGTGGCTGGTTTTACAACGCCATTACGCCAGCCGTCGCCGCGACAGTGTGGACGTTGACCGCGCTTGTGCTTCTCGCGTGTTGGAAAATCTCCCCAATCAGAGTGTGGGCGCTGAATGTCGACGTTCGCTGGTTGGTGTTATTTCATGTGACACGGTTATTTGCCGGCGCGTATTTTCTGGTCCTTTGTCAGCGCGGCGAATTGCCGTGCGGGTTCGCAAGACCCGCGGGTTGGGGCGACATCATCGTTGCTGTCCTGGCGTTGGCTGTGGTTAGCGCGACGCGCACTCGATTTGCGAAAATGCTGTTGCTCGTCTGGAATATGCTTGGACTTATCGATATCATTTTTGTTGTCTTCAGCGCGCTCCGATTTGGCTTAAAAGACTGGCAGTCGATGCACGCGCTGCGGGAACTTCCACTGAGTCTTCTCCCGACTTTTCTGGTGCCGCTTATTATCGCATCGCATGTTTTGATCTTTGTCAGGTTGACGCGAGCGCGAATTGGTTCGCAGTAACCGCCTGGCAAAGATCGGTCAATTGGGCGGTGAGTTCGAACCTACGATCTGTCGCCACGGCGACCGTTCTATCATCGAGCTAACCGCCCGATTCTAAACCTTACCCATGTAGGCGTTGCTGATTGAGGGGTAACGCGTCAAAAGCGCGATCACCAGAGGATGGCGCGTAAAGCGCGTCATCAAAAAGTCCTGCGTAAATATGCGAGTACCAACGTCCGAGACTCATCACAGGTAATAGGTTCTCATTGCTGCTAACGGAATCGGGGCTGTGTCTGAGCCAAAAGCGTTGGGGCGGAACTGGTGCGCGAAGACGAGCCTTCTTCACGACATCCGCGACGAGCGTTTCCGGACGATTTTCGACTTTGTACTGAACTTCGGTCGGTGGCTTCCGTAGAAGGACATGGAGAGGCGTGGGGAACGATGCCGAATACATCGAGTCCGTTTAACTTTTTCGACGTCCCATGAACCCCGCGGGCACTCTGGCTTGGGCACCGCTCCCAGAGGAGCCGGTCCCATGCGCAGAATGTGGATCAACATCGCGCGTTGCACGCGGTCTTTGTCTGAATTGTCTGCTCTGTCGGGGTTTGGGAGCCGATACTTCTAATAATGAAACGCTGGAAGACGTGCTCGCTGAGATCGATGTGCGCGATCCCGATCGGCGCCTCGGCAATTATCAAATTCTCGACGAGATCGGGCATGGCGGGATGGGAGTCATTTATCGTGCCCGCCAACGGCATTCGCGACGTGTCGTCGCGTTGAAACGGATTTTACCGTACGAGGCTGATTCGCGGGAAGCGCTGATTCGCTTTCGGCGCGAAGCACAAGCCGCGGCGAGTCTGGATCATCCAAACATCCTCCCTATTTATGAAGTGCGCGAGGACGAGGACGGACTCCCGTTCTTCAGTATGAAATTCGCCGCAGGTGGCAGCTTGCGCGATGTCGCACCCGCTTTACGCAGCGAACCATCCCGCAGCGTGGCGCTCATGGCAAAGGTCGCACGCGCTCTCCAGTACGCGCATGCTCAAGGAATTCTTCATCGTGATCTAAAACCGGGAAACATTTTGCTTGATGGGCGTGGCGAACCATTGGTGAGCGATTTCGGATTGGCCAAATGGCTTGATACGGCAAGCGATCTTACCCACACACTGACGATTTTTGGCACACCGGGTTATGTTGCACCCGAACAAGCCGAGGGCTCAACACGGAGTTTGGGGCCGAGCACAGATGTTTACAGCCTCGGGGCAATCTTGTTCGATCTCTTGACGGGCCGGCCACCATTCCTGGGTGACAACGTGCTCGCTGTTATTCAACAGGCTGCTGAAAAGCCGGCGCCAAAACTGCGCTCTCTCGCGCCGGCGCTCGACCGCGATCTGGAAATCATTTGCGCAAAATGTCTGGAGCGCAAGCCGAACGCGCGTTATTGCTCGGCCGGGGATCTGGCCGAAGACCTTGAACGCTGGCTAGCAGATCGCCCCATCATCGCGCGACCGGTTTCGGTCCCGGTGCGCATAGGCCACTGGTCGCGACGCAATCCCGCTGTTGCGGGAATGGCTGTGCTCTTGTTGGCCCTCGGAACGGCCGTCGGGATAATGACTTGGAAAAGCGGACTACTCCACCGTCCAACAAATATTGCAATAGCAGTAATGCCCTTTGAAAATCTGAGCCAAACTAAAGAGAGCGCTTTTTTTGCCGATGCTATCCAAGACGGCATCTTGACCAAGCTGGGCCGGGTGGCCGAGCTCAGAGTGATCAGCCGCACGAGTGTCATGGCATATCATGGCGCACGTAATACCCGGCAAATCGGGCGGGCACTGAACGTCTCTCATGTGCTAAAGGGAAGCGTCCGCTGGGAGGAGGGCAGAATTCATTTAAACGTCCAGTTAATAGACACTCGCACCGACAATCAAGTTTGGGCGGAGGAATACGATCAGGATCTGGCTAAGGTGTTTTTAACTCAAAGCGAGATCGCAAAAAAAGTCGCAAATCAGCTTGAAGCCAAAGTCTCGGCTGGCGAGAAAACCGCCATTGAAGAGCCACCGACTTCGGATTTTGTGGCCTACGATTTTTACCTGCGGGCGAGAGACCTTCTTTTGACCGTATTTAGCAGCAGGGCGAGGGCAGACCTGCTCCAGGCCGCCGATCTGCTGAACCAGGCTGTCGCCCGCGATCCCTCTTTTTTCCAAGCCTATTGCCAGCTTGCCTACACCCATGACCAGCTTTACTTCCTTGGCTTCGACCATAATCCTGCCCGCCTGGCGCTAGCGGAAGCGGCGATCCAGGCGGCGTTTCGCATCCGCCCTGAGGCTGGCGAAGCACACCTGGCACGCGCAGATAATCTTTATAGAGGATACCTCGACTACGAGGGAGCCTTGGCTGAACTCGCAGCGGCGAGCCAGACCCTCCCCAATTCTCCCCGCCTATTCGCCCTGAAGGGTTACATCGAGAGGCGTCAGGGGCGTTGGGAGGAATCGACCCGGAATCTGGAGCGTGCGATTGATCTCGACCCGCGCGACTTTTATATGCTCCAGCAGGTTGCGATCAGTTATGGCGTGCTCCGGCGCTATGCCGAAGAAAAATCCGTGTTAAATCGGGCGTTATCCATCGCGCCGGGCGATGTCGATACGAAAGTAGCGCGCGCGTCCGTGGAATTTCACTGGAAAGCCGATACTCGATCCCTGCATCAAACAATCGATTCAATTCGGGTGACAAATCCTACTGCCTTGCCGAACATCGCCAATGATTGGCTGAGTTGTGCACTGGCCGAGCGCGACGTTTCTGCAGCAAAAGATGCTTTAAACGCGTTCGGCGAAATTCCTCTGACCGACTATGCGGTTCACTCAAATCGCCAGCTAATGGAAGGCGTTATTGCTCGCATGATCAATGATGACGAAACGGCACGGGCGGCATTCACCGTTGCACGTGTGGAGCAGGAGAAAGCGGTTAAAGCTCAACCAAATTACGGCCCGCCGCTCTGCGTGCTTGGTTTGATCGACGCTGGTCTCGGTCGGAAAGAAGAGGCGCTACGCGAAGGCCGACGCGCGGTCGAGCTTCTTCCGGCGAGAAAAGATGCAATCAACGGGCCCCTTATGATAGCGTATTTGGCAATGATCGCTGCATGGGTTGGCGAGAACAATCTCGCCTGCGAACAGCTTGCAATCGCCGTCCGTTCCCCGAGCACTCTCAGCTATGGCCAGCTGAAACTACTGCCGTTTTGGGATCCACTGCGGAAAGATCCGTGCTTTGAAAAAATCGTCGCCTCGCTCGCGCCAAAGGAAACAGCTCCAACAAGGGGCCCCGCACCATGAGAAAGAGTGAACATCACCGGTTTTAGAAGTCGCCGACTGCTCTGGTCTCAAATGGTGTTGCCGTAGTATTCTAAACAAGCGAGAACCAGTTGCGACAATCACTAATCAACACTAACTGCGAAGCGCAGATTTCACGTCAATTTAGTCTTGCTAAAGCGCCGCCACTTCGGACACGCTGCCTATAATGGATATTCGAAAGATGAAGTACATTGTCGCGGTTGTGCTTGGGGTGGCTGTGGTAGCGATTCCTCGCGGCGTCTTCCAGTAGTACGATTTATTCCTTCGGCACGACAGACCCAATTTGATGGAGCTGTGCCAAAAGGGTCGCTGACTTCTGTGAACGGCTTGCTTTTCGGGCGCGCGACTACAACCATCGTCACGGCCAGGCCCCCGCCCATGACCATCGGCAGCTACGGTGTGATCTTCCACTTCGATCCTAACAATGTCGCGTCGAGTTATTCAATCGATCACGTGTTCACTGGTCATGACGCTGAGTGCCCCGACGGTGATAATCCCGCCACGACGCGATGACCCCGTTTAACGGTCTATTGTACGGGACCACGTTGGACGGTGGAACACACAACAACGGGATTATCTTTTCGATCGGCCAGGATGGCACTGACTACCAAGTGCTCTTCAGCCTTCACAACTCCATCGGCGACGAGTCGCATAGCTGTTTCGTAGTCGCCAACAACATCCTTTACGGCATGACGGCGTCCGGAGGCGACAACGGCGAGGGGGTCATTTTTTCCTTTGACCCGGCGGGGCCGCCACCCACCTGCACACCAACGCCTACGCCGACGCCGACGGCGACGCCCACGCCTACGCCGCCGAATTTCCAAACATTATTCTCTTTGGAGTGTGCATCATCAACAGGCAAGGAGCCGCATGGGCGCCTGACACTGGATCCCAACGGGACCACCTTGTATGCGATGACACGCAAGGGCGGCGACCACGACTTCGGTGTCGTGTTCTCACTATTCACGAGTCACTTCTCACTTCAAAAGAATGGGCGGTGAGGGTTTCGAACCCCCGACCCTCTCGGTGTAAACGAGATGCTCTACCACTGAGCTAACCGCCCGAAGTAATTTGTATCCAACGAGTTATGATTATTTTAAAGGAATGCCAATTTAGCTCTTGTCACTGTCGTAGGATACTTTATCGTCTCTGACATGATCTCAAACAACGTTTGGACAAGAATCAAAAGGGAGCACGGTTTACTTCGCTACAATCCATCCGGCCAGTATTTCGCACGGGTGCGTTTCCACGGCAAGCTCTACCGCAAGAAGCTCGACACCGATGACCTGTCGCTGGCCAAGCGCAAGCTACGCACTTTCAAGGATGATCTTGAGCGCACCGACGCGACCAAAGGCAACACGAGTTTCGCAAAAGTGCTAGACGACTACGCCCAGACGCTCCAAGGCGCGGAATCCACTTTGGCGAACAAGCTGGCCGTCATTGCGAAGCTCAAAGAAAAGCGAGACGGCAAAGAATCGTGGTTCGGCATCGACTCCCTGCCGCTGCGGACGGTTAAGCCATCACAGGTGAGCGCGTGGCTGTCGAAGCATTATGGCGGCTGGAGCGCAGCCTACTACAATCTTGCACTCAGCGTGATTCGATCTGCGCTCGACATGGCTGTCGATGACAAGATCGTCCTGGAGAATCCGGCCAAGGGTTTGAAATATAAAAAGCGAGCAAAACCGATTCGACCGACCCCGACGTTCGAGCAGTTCAAGCAGATCGTCACCGATATTCGCGCTCAGCGTTTTAATGCGGACGCCGAGCAGAGCGGTGACTTCGTGGAGTTTCTTGGGTTAGCTGGACTCGGACAAGCTGAGGCAGCGTCGATCAAGCGGAGTGATGTCGATCTGAATGCAGGGCGCATTATTCTTTATCGCCACAAGACCGATGTTGGTTTTGTCATCCCGATCTATCCGCAATTGCGTCCGCTAGTCGAGAAGCTTTGCCAAGGCAAGAAACACGACCAGCCTTTGTTTACGATCAGCAAAGCACGAAAGGCAATGGCGAACGCTTGCAAGCGTCTCGGCTTTCCATCCTTCACGCACCGATCACTTCGCCGGATGTTTATCACGCGTGCAATCGAGCGCGGCGTTGATGTGAAAGTCATTGCGGAATGGCAGGGACACAGAGACGGCGGGAAACTAATTCTGGCCACCTATAGCCACGTGCGACCAGAGCATTCAAATCGCATGGCACAACTGATGAGCACGGATGAGCCGGAGAATGTGATTGCGATCACGGCAGTGAAAGCGTCTTAAAAAATCTGGAAAAATCTGATTGCATTCTGTGACCTGACCTAGGACAGTCATCGTTACAAGCACCTGACCAATGCCGAGGTTGTGGTGCGGCATGAACCATAGAAACCGTCGGCGCCGTTGGTTTCAGTTCATGCCGGAAATTCAAAACGACCGCGAACAGCGCAGGGCGAAATTACTCTCAGCAGCGCCCGCTTTGTTATCTGCCACCGCTGAAGCGGCAGTGAGCGCGAACGAGCGAAAGTCGTCAATCGTTCTCGGCATTGACAGGGTGTTGAGGGCCACGCACCTGCCGATCATTCAAACCGGAGAAGCACGCCGCAAGGTTACGCGGTCTGGGAGATTCATCCGGTAATGAAAATGGAAGTGATTCAATGAAGTACTGGGAACTAATCGCCGACAATCTGAGAAAAGCCGGTTGGAATTGCGGCTGTATCTCAATTACGGATCATGAGGGCCGGCAGTTTTGGGTTGCAGCCGCCGAGCGTGAGGACATTGGACGTTTTATTGTACACGCCGATGAAACGTTGACTGCGTTTCTGGAACTCGAATCTGGATAGGGCGGTCGTGTTCCCCGGGGAGTTGCAATTTCCTGACCTTATCAATGCTTGCGGCCGCATCGCGGAAAAATCCCGTGATGTAACCGAATCGAATTTCAGCCCCATTCTTCAACTGAGCGTCACTAATAGAAACACCATTGATCTGTGTCCCATTTGTTGACTCTAAGTCTTTGATACGATACCCGCTCGGCGATTTCGTTAGTCGGGCGTGCTGCGCTGAGACTGTCGGATGGTCAATGACTATGTCGTTCGAGGGCGCACGGCCAATCGTAACGGCGTCGCCAATTAGCTCATGCGTCAGTACATCAAGGCCCTCAAAATCCAGAACCAGGCACGCCATGTTTGCCCTCAGATTTTGACAAACAGATGCCCTGTTGTCCAGTGAAAACGTCGGATTACCTTACAATCGTCAGTCGGAATACCTTACGGTTTTTCCCCGCACACCACGCACGTAGATGTAGCGCCACGCTACCACTCTTTGAACTCCCCAGCGCGCTTGTGCGTCCGGATCACGTTGCCTGCCTGGCCGTAAATGCGAATCACAGTATCATGTGACCGGCTGTAGAACTTTAGTCGAGCGTCGGCACGCAGCGCCGATGCTCATCGCTGTGGCATGAAAGTATGGCCTTTGGAAACCGCGCGGAATTGGGGCGTGACATTAGCTAATGGTTTCCGGGACGCCGGGCGCAAATCAACAAGCAACACCTGTCCGGGCAAAGTCATCTGTTTATGAGTCTCAAAATACTTCTCTGCAAGTTCGTGGCATTCTTCGCCGGATAGATTCCGGTCAAGGGACACAAAAATATAATCGACTCCCTCGCCGCGGCGTTAGGAAAGCCGCCGTGCAAAGAAATAGGAACACTGCCACCGCACCCGTCCATTCCCAAAAGCCCAAGTGCCAGAACACGGAATGTCGCAGCGCACTGTGGATCGGCGTCGCCCAAGAGGGGTCCAGTCGCGTAAGGAGCAACAAAGATTCGCTAAAGAAAATTCCAACCAGTGGCAACAGCGTCACTAATGACCAGATCCAAAACAATTGCGCTGCAAATGGGTTTCGTCGGCGGCCTTTCCACGCGCACCAACAGCCGCATAACATTCCCACTGCCAGAAAACCTGCGGCGGAGCGCCCGAGAAACTCATGGAGTCGGCGAACTCCCAAGACATCATGCGTGTGCTGCGGGACAACAAGGCAGGCGCAAATCAGCGCGATAATTCCCACTGTAAAAGTCGCAGCGCTAAGCTTTGCCGAGCGCGGCGCAATGACTTCTAAATGCCGCCGCAAAAGTCCGGCGAAGGGCAGCATTAACAATCCTGTTAGCACCACACCGCTGGCCGCGAGCCAATAATGATTTGGATTGTCGCGGGGCGAGAGAAGGTTGGAGATGACGCGGTATCGCCAGTCGTAATTTTGCGGAAACATCCACGCGCTTGCAGTCAGCGTTCCGAAAAACGAAAAGAAAATCAGTGCCAGCAAGACGGCGAGAGTTGATTTTCGGTAAAGCATCGCAATTGATCGGCTTGATAGCTCATTGTGATATTAGCGCCGGACAAACTAACCCCCGCTCCGGTCGGCGCAACTGGCGGTCCTCGCTACCACTCTTTGAACGGGACAACTTTGCATGACGCTCACGGCTCCTTGAAATCGCTCGCGTGCTCGTGCGTTTCGATCACGTTGCCCGCTGCATCGTAAACGCGAATCACAGCACGGTGTGAACTGCGATAAAACTGTGCGTAGTCGCTGACCAGGCCGCACCAGAGGCGACCGAATGGCGGCGCGTCAGAAATTTGATCGACGCTCACGAGGGCAAGAACAGCGTAGTGTTGAGGCGAAGATAAGTGGTAAAAAGGCAACTTAAGTTACCTGGCGATCATCAGGCGGTGCGCCATATTCGACGGTCGCGTGGTTTCGGTCTAAGCAAGTTTTACAAACCAAAAGCCAATCCGCGTGAAGTCTTGCGATCGCGCCGGCCGTAGGTTTGCCAAGCAAAAAGGGGTCAAAAAGGGTAACTGATGAAAACAATTCTTTTATTACATTACGAAAGCGGATCACCTAAGCCGAGATTGCAGAACGTTGCAGGTAATAAAGTGAGACAACGTCCGAGTGAAGGGATGCCCGGCTGCAATTGCGATCGCTGGGGTCACCCGTCTCCGGACTGTGTCGAACACAATGTCCAAGTGCAACAGAAGTTATCGACTTCAGTACCTGCCAAAATGAGGTAGGCGCATGGAATACCTGATTGCATATGGTGATTTATGCCTTAATCATCGCTGTCTCAGGCACGCATCACAGCGAAAAAGAGGGAAACTCATCGGCTTTCTGATTTTTTGGCCAACAAATTTTTGATGCTGATGTTCCCATTTCTGGTGATTGCCCTGCGAAGAGCAGCAGTGGCGCAATGTATCGCGTGAAATGCTGGGAGATAATCGCCGACAGTCTCTGTAAAGCCGGTTGGAATTGGGGCTGTGTCGCAACCTTGGATCGTGAAGGGCGTACGACCTTTATTGCTGATGCGCATCGTGGCGATGGACAGCGGTTCGTTGTGCGCGCCGATGAAATACTGACAGCGTTTCTGGAATTGGAGAGGGCGGTTTGTATCCAGCTATTGAGTGAACAATGCTGACCACATCGTGACGACAACGGGCAAGCGTTTCGTTGTGCACGCGGAAGACAAGCTGACTGCGTTTATGGAACTCGAATCGGCTATCAGAGTCGTGGCACGCGGTGGCTGCCGCACGGCTTGGTCAGATGACAGATGTCCGAAGCCGCCCGTCGAGGAAATCATGTACCTGCGTAACCAGCCGTAACTCTTGCGGTGTGAGATGATCAAGACTGAGTCTCTTCAGGTTTTTCAATGCTTCGAGCAACTGGAACTGCTGGTCAGTGTGCGCGGAGACTCCCGGGTAAGCGGGCAGCAAATACGCAAGTGGACGGAGCGCCCGGCGCTCACACCAGATATTGATCAGGTCGTCAAGCGTTTTGAAGAGGTTTAACTCCATCAAATATGGAGTGTCAGCTAATGAGGAAAGCGAGAAGTCACGTACGGGATCGATTGCAAGGTTGCTCTGGGTCATTGAACTAGATGCTCTGACTCCCATCGGCTGGTTGGACATTTTCGACGCCTCCGCTAGGGCTTTCATTTCCCACTTCGTTCTACGGAAACGGCGGAACGAAGTTCCGAAAACAGTTTGGGACCGTTGCCGTCTAGTTTCCGTAGATGTCAGCATGAACACGACCCGATCACTGAGAATGGTTCTTCCGACAACGCGAAAGGGTCTGCGGGTGGCCAGCGATGCAATGAACCCGGGTAAGTTGGAAGATAAGCTGCAAAAATACGAACAGATTAAAGACTTGGCGGCAATGCGTCACTATGAAGGGTGGCGGCACGATTGCACGGAGATGCCAGACCTTCTGTGAAAGTCACCTGTCAAACTACTGGGAAATCATAGCTGACAATCTCCGTAAAGCCGGTTGGAGTTGGGGCTGTGTCTCAGCCGTGGATTCTCAGGGACGAACAATCTGGATTGTTGATGCGCATCGCGGCGACGGAAAGCGTTTCGTTGTGCACGCCGAAGAAAAGCTAACGGCGTTTGTGGAACTGGAATCGGCGATCTGCGAGAGATAGCACACTGAGCCTGCTGCCCCTGATTACCGGATCCCCCCCATATAAGACTAAAGTCTAACAGGCAGAGCAGCCCGCACATGCTATTAGAAAAGAAGTTCAACGACTGCGGGGAGCTAGGAATTAAACGGGGACTTAACCCAGCCGGTGTTTTATGAATTAGCACGGCCTCCAAGGGCCACCTCTCCGCACCGTTGAGCCCGGCGCAGTCGTTGCTCCCTACAATTTCGTCCAAAAGCACGGATGCGGCTGGATGTTCCGACGAATCGTAAGGTTTTCCGACGACAACAAGAGTCTCAACTCTCTGGCAATCAAAAAACGATTCTAGCGCGGGACTGGCGTTTGATTCTTTCCGGCGAGCGGACAGCCTGTTAAAGACGAGCCGTGAGACGCGCACCGTGTGCTTTGTTCGCGTTTGTCGTTGCGTCGGCATTCGCCAAATCGACAGCGCCGGAAGTAACTTTTGTTTCGCCGTGCGAGTGTATCGGGTTTCACGGCAAGAATCGGTGGGTCGCTAAGACCGATCTTACGCCTGTCCCATCGGATAAGTCTGCGATTCAGTCGATGACACCGTCACAGATTTATGCATGGGAAGGGCTTGGGCCGGATGTGGACTTAACGCAGTACACAGAAGAGCGAATGCCCTCTGAACAAAAATGGTACGCGCTCACAGGGCGCGTCGTTGATGCAAAGGTCGAAGCAGACGACGACATTCATATCGCGCTTGTAGATGCAACTGGGGACAACGTCGGAACGGTTAGCGCCGAAATTCCGGTTGGGCCAAAGTGGTGCGAGATCCGGCAAATCGTGTTTGGCCAACTCCAATGTCCACTAGTTGACCCCATAAGAAACCCGTACGGAACTTCTGCTCGTAAGTTCCGTAGTACGTTCGTGGAGCTTATCATCAAGGCCGCACGCTCTTGACAATCGTGTCGATGAGGTGCGGCCCCACTCACAAAAGCCCGGTAGCCTATCGTGACTTGGCGGCATCATGAAAAAGAAAAAGATCGAGACGCACAAGATCGGGCTAGTCGGCCAAGCGCCGTCGCCACGTGGCGATCCGCGCAAGCCACTCACAGGCCCGAATGGGCAGAAGATCGCGCGGCTCGCCGGAATGAGTTACGACGAGCTGATCGCATGTCACCGGAAGCACCTGAACACTCACTACAGCGGGAAGCGTGGCAGTAGCGCCAGGTTTGACCACGCGAACGGCAGCGTCAAAGCCGCGGACATCCTATTGGATTGGCGCGTCGAGCGCATCGTCCTGCTCGGTAAGAACGTCGCCCGTTGTTTCGGCTTCCGCGACCTGCCTTTTCTGGCGGAGATAAACATTTATGGACGACGCTTCT
>WNFY01006266.1_pt1 | contig 17399 bp, 12 predicted proteins | sample 5400091 | NCBI WGS metagenome assembly WNFY01 (sample SAMN13153364, study PRJNA577476) | soil metagenome | isolation source: 60 cm soil or saprolite under grassland replicate 1 | place: USA:California | collected 2016-06-15
CGATAACCTCTGCTTTATCAAAAGCAAAAGAACGTTCAAGAGGGAAAAGAAGGCGGAAAGGAAAACTTCCTCTTGTGCATGAATGAACAGTTCTCTCGGTAAAAATCATGGCGATGCTGATTTTACCAGAAAAAGGACAAAAAGCTGTATCTCAGAACTCATCCTGAGTATAAGGGAGCAATAGCATATGATGAGTAATCAGTATATTTACAGCCGTAAAGGTGAACGGCGTACAAAATAACAGGGATAGGCGAGCCAGAGTTTGGAAAGGGCGATTCGTAAACGGGTAAAAGGGATCTCGATTTCCCGCAGGTGCCTGCCCGTGCGATGGCAGGCGAAGTCCATCAGCCAATCGCGTGCGGCTTTGCCTTCCTTTCGCATCAGATCGATGAGAAAGGCATAGGCCAGCGTCACCATCCCTAGCAGTTTGAGACGACTCTCCCAGTCGTAGACACGCAGACTCTGGATAGCCAATTCGCTTTTCAAGTTACGGAAAGCCATTTCAACCTGCCAGCGCCGAGCGTAAGCCAGAACGATCTTCCAAGCATCTTCTGCACTCTGCACTGGTTCATTCGTGAGCAAATACCAGGGTTCTGCTCCCTTGCGCCGACCGACCACCAGGGTCAAGGGCCAATCGGGAAAGTCGGGGTGGGTGACGGGGAAAAAGAGGACACTGCCCTCGACATTGCGGCGGTGAACGGCATCGAAGAGGGTGCGGGGAGCCAGGCCGCGTTTCCCCCGCGCGATTTTCCATGCAGCTTGTTTGACGCCTTCCGGCCCGATCAGATGATATTTGGTTTTCCAGCGCAGCACAAAGCGGGTCTTGAAGCCTCGCAGAGCACCTAACCAGGGACTGCTCGCATAGCCTCGATCAAAGACATGCAGCAGACTTCCCCCCCACCGCTGCATCACCAGACGTAACAGCTTGCAGTTTTCATCCTTTTCGTAACTAGCTAGCGGGCCGCGTGAGGTCCACCATCGTAAGGCTGCAAGCTGCGCCAGCCCCTGTCGATCCGTTCGTCCGACGAGCAGAAGACCAATCCCATGCAGCCCTGGGACAAAAATGGGGGCGCTGGGAGGACAGTAGTAGCCTTTTTTGACGTGGGTCAGCCGTTTGGCTTTGCTGGAACGCACCGCACACAACCCCTCGGCTTTCAAGCTCTCTGGTTTTTCCAGTACCGTGCCATCCCAGATCAGCAATCCGTCCTCTCCTCGACTTTCCCACTGCCCAATCTGCCCATCCGCTCGCTGGAGGAGAAACTCCTCGATCTGTTTGGCTTTCCAGGCTCGATGGTGGATCAGGGTGCTCAACCGTTTCGTTCCTCCTCCCTTCCCAAGCCCATCCATGTAGCCTCCCAATTCGGAGAGCAACAATCCATGACTCTGATCTCGGAAGGCTAGGATCGCCTCAACGGTTTGGACGAGCGTCCGCAAGGGTCTTTTGTCCATCGTGGCATCCAGTTCCTGCAACAACGGTTCCAGAAAACGAAAGAAGTTCCATCCATACTCTTGGGAACGTTCACGCGGGTGGATTTCCTCCTTCAATGACCCGTCTTCGGCTTGTGCTACGAAAGGAACTATGGCATACTGAGCTAACATAGAGATCCCTCCTTTGGGTACTTGAGGTTTTTTATTACTTCTCAAGCATACCTGTAGAGGGATCTTTTTTCTAGCTCATCCTTTCAAAATTTCCGGGATGACTCATGTTTATAAGCCCGCTTCATCAACTTCATCCTCACTATCATCGCCGTTCTGGGCATCGGCAGGTTTTTTGCCATTGGTGGTAGCGACAGCGACAACGGTATCACCTTCGCCGAGGTTCATCATCAAGCGACCCTGAGTGGCGCGACCGCCTCTGATGATATTGGCTGTGTCCATGCGAATGACCACACCTGCCGCCGAGATAATCATCAGGTCACTATCTTTCTCAGTAATGATACGTGCAGCCGCAACGCGTCCGTTTTTGTCTGTAACGCGCAAGGTGATGACGCCGCCACCGCCACGGCTATGACGTGGGTAATCATCGATTGGCGTACATTTACCGTAGCCATACTCTGTGACTACCAGCAGTTCACTATCTTTGGGAGCGAGGTTGAGCGAGACAACCTTATCGTCAGGAGCCAGGCGGATGCCCCGTACGCCTCCGCTCATGCGTGAAGCCGAACGTAGCTCTGTAACCGTGAAACGAATCGCCTGACCGAGTGTGCTGATCAGCAGAACATCATCGTCGGCGTGAGCCAGTTTCGCGCCAATCAGTTCGTCATCCTCTTCCAGGTCCATTGCGATCAGACCCTGGCGACGCACCACCTCGAACTCTTCCATTGCCGTCTTCTTGATCTCGCCCTTCTGTGTAGCGACGATCATAAAGTCGCGGCTAACGCCCTTAGGTACGGATACAATAGCCGTGACGCGTTCGCGCTGCTCAATAGAGATCAGATTGATCAGATGCTCACCTCTGGCAGTGCGGCTGGTATCGGGCAATTCGTAGACTCTGAGTTGGAAGACGCGTCCTCTATCAGTAAAGAAGAGCAGGCTATCGTGTGAGTGGGTGACCAGCAATTGGCGTACAGTATCATCCTCGCGTGTCACCATGCCTGTAATCCCGCGGCCACCACGACGTTGTGCACGATAGGTATTAGAGGGAAGCCGCTTGATATAGCCCTTCTCCGTCAGCGTCACAACGACCTCTTCATTAGGAATGAGATCCTCGTCCTTGAAATCGCTGGCCTCGGACTCTGCGATCTCTGTACGGCGTGCATCGCCGTACTTCTCTTTGAGTTGCTGTAAGTCTTCTTTAATGATCTTGCGCAGTTCGTTGATATCGCTCAATAGCATATTATAGTAATCAATGCTTCTGAGGATTTCTCTGAATTCCTCATCAATCTTTTGCCGTTCCAGAGCAGCGAGGCGTGCCAGACGGATATCCAGAACCGCTTTGGCCTGCTCTTCGGAGAAACCGAACTGTTGGCGTAGTTCCTCAGTCAGACCGGCAGTGTCGCGTTGTGAGCTACGAATCGTATGGATCAGAGCATCCAGATTATCGAGCGCAATCTTCAGACCCTCCAGGATGTGTTTGCGCGCTTCAGCTTTAGCAAGATCAAATTTTGTACGCCGCGTGAGTACCTCTTCGCGGTGCAGGATATAGTATTGCAAAAAGCTTTTAAGCATCAATGTGCGTGGTTGTTGATCTACCAGCGCCAACATGTTGGCATTGAAAGCGCTCTGCATCGCTGTGTACTTGAACAATGAGTTTAGTACACTATCAGGATTGGCATCGCGTTTCAGGTCTACGACCATACGCATGCCCTGGCGGTCGGACTCGTCGCGTACCTCTGCGATGCCGTCGATCTTTTTATCACGCGCCAGTTCCGCAATCTTCTTGACCAGCTCAGCTTTATTAACCTGGTAAGGGAGTTCAGTCGTAATAATGCTCATGCGACCGCGCTCAGACTCTTCGATATGCGTCCGTGCACGGACAACGATGCGACCGCGCCCATTGGCGTACATATTGCGGACACCCTCGCGGCCCTGGATAATGCCACCTGTGGGGAAGTCAGGACCCCGTATAATGCGTGAGAGCTCTTCGGTTGTCGCATCCGGGTGTTCGATCAGGTACGCAATACCGTTACAGACTTCGACAAGATTATGTGGCGGGATATTTGTTGCCATACCGACTGCGATCCCTGTAGAGCCATTGAGCAGCAGGTTAGGGAGGCGTGCAGGCAAGACAGTTGGTTCTTGCGTCTGATTATCGTAGTTGGGGATAAAATTTACGGTATCTTTATCGATGTCGCGCAATAACTCGTCAGCGATCATTGCCATCTTCGCCTCAGTGTAACGCATGGCGGCTGGCGGATCATCATCTTGTGAACCGAAGTTGCCCTGTCCCAGTACGAGGGGATAACGCATAGACCACGGTTGCGCCATACGGACCAATGTATCATAGACTGCAACATCGCCATGTGGGTGATAGCTCTTCAACACCTCGCCGACAGTACCTGCACACTTACGAAATTGCTTTGTTGATTGCAGGCCCATTTGATCCATTGCATATAAAACACGGCGGTGTACCGGTTTAAGCCCATCTCGTACATCGGGGAGCGCTCGTGCTACGATCACGCTCATAGAGTAATCGAGATAGGCTGTGGTCATTTCATCAACTATACTGACTGGTTTAATATTGCCAAGTTCCATAAAAACACGTCCTCGCCAAAAAGTAAGACATAGCCAGCAGGCGATATCGGATCGGGTTGAAGTGCTCGTGTGAGCGGTCGGAGGGGTCTAGAAAATTTGATCCTACCTGTGAATATTATACCATATTCAGCACCGAGTTACGAGTTTTTGCCTTTTTACCCTATGTTTTAGAGGGAACGTGTGGTATGATAAATGCAGTAGCGGGATTTCAGGGAGAGTCCGCGTAATCACAATTGTAGCGCTGGTCATTGCTCTGATCGCATCACGTACCAGGCAAGCGCCTCCCGCGCAGAAGTAGTCAGTATGCTGATCCAGTCTCTAGAATGCACGCGACTGGCCCAAAATGTTGAGGTGATATTATGGCCAACAAACCAAAGCAACAGGCCGCTGCTAATGCCTCTGCGAACTCTAGAGCCGATTGGCGTAAGGGGCATCGAGGCTTTAGTTTAAATGTTCTGCAATTTCGTCGTGGACGTGATAAGCAGTGGCATTTTTCGGGTCAACAGCCAGATGAGGTAGTGCGATTGGTTGTGCGCAAGCACTGGTGGTTTCTGGTACGACCTGCATTACCGATGCTTGGTTGTATTATCGTCCTTCTTTTTGTCTTGTGGGCCTCTGTAGCTCTGCCCGGCCAGGCGGGCCTGTGGTATTTTCTGGATGTAGTCACGTTTATCGCGATCATTGTGACCGGGATCTGGTTCGCCTACAAAGACCTGATTGCCTGGTGGTTTGAGACATATGTCATCACGAACAAGCGCATCATTAATAACAAGGGCCTGTTTGAACCGACACGTCAGCAAACGCCTATCGAGAAAGTGCAGCAGGTCAGTATAGATGTTGATACGCTGCTGGGTTTCTTTCTGGATTATGGTACCGTGCGTGTATACCTGGCTGGTGGGTATTTCTACGTGAAAGATGTGCCCAACCCGAAACGGGTGAGAGATGCTATCCAGGGCATTACCGATGAGGTGAAAGCCAAGAAGCCTAAGGAAGAGAAGCTTCCCACTCCAAAAAGCCCTGATCTGGCCGAGGTAATCGATAGCCTGGCGAAGAATAAGCCTGTTCCCACGTTACCCAATGTTGATGAAAACCTGCCAATCCGACGTAATGAATCGCGCTTCCTTGGTCCCCGGCGCACATTCGGAGGTATTCTGCATATCCATGCCGATGTACGCTATGTCGCTGGCGAATATACTGTCAAGTATGTGCAGCGTTCACAGTATGTGCTCTGGCGCAATCTTGCAATTCCCGTTTTGTTGCTCCTGTTTATTTTGCCTATCTCGATAATCCCTTCCGCAGCGGGAACTATTCCAGGGGGTATGCAGCAGTACTGGTGGGTTCTGATGGGCTTTCTGATACTGGGTTTGCTTGTAGCGCTGGGACTCATCTATATTAACTACGCCGATGATGTGTATATCCTTACGAACAGGCGTATTATCGACATTAATCGTCGATTTATTTTCTTTTTTGAGACGCGCATGGAGACTGAATACAAGAATGTGCGCGATACCAAAGTGAAGGTGCCTAATATCGTTGAACGATTCCTGGATATCGGGCATGTGGCTGTAGAGACGCCAGGGAATAGTCCTGATATTATTCTGTCCGATGTGGATCATCCTTTTATCTTGCAGGATGAAATCCAGGGTATCAAGAACCATAAGGAGAAGGAAGACAAGGTTAATAAGGAGAATAATGAGAAGGACACCCTGAAAAAGTGGTTTAGTACAGTAGTTGTCAAACTGGAGGAAACCACAAAGACGATTGGAGCACCCGATCTGCGCGATAAGGATCTTTTGTCGGCCATGACTCTTGCTCAGGAGTATGGACTGGAAGTGACCGTCTGGGGTGAAGCGGAAGCCACTGCGAATCTGCCTCCCGGCTTCGTAATGCACCAGAATCCTCCTCCAGGGACAATGATGACGCAAGGCAGTAAGGTTGAAATTGTGCTAAGCAAAAAACCGTCTTACGTGGAGCCTATATAGAGACGTAACATATCAACCCTGGGTAGGGGCGCGGTTTACAAGCCCGTAAATGGTACAATACCAATCCACGGGACCAATCCACGGGCTTGTAAACCGCGCCCCTACCGTTGTTTTTGTATTCCGCCGCTATTTTTGTGTTCCACGCGTGAATCTGTGGGATTACCGTGTTCCGACGCGTGCTAGCAAGGCGACACATTCGATATGGTAAGTTTGTGGGAACATATCGATAGGCTGTGCTGCGACCAGGCGATAGCGTCCGCCTGCGCACAATGTTGCGATATCACGTGCCAGTGTACTGGGATCGCAGGAAACGTAGCAGATAGCGCGTGGTGCCAGGACCTGTAGCGCCTGCAATGCCTTAGGATGGCAACCTGCACGTGGTGGATCGACCAGAGTCAGGTCAACTCGTTCACGTCTATAATGTAGCTGTCCCAGGATACGTTCCAGTGTTCCTTCCAGGACCGTGATATTATTCTGGTTATTCAGCGCAGCACTGGCACGTGCGTCCATCACGGCGCTGGGCTGCGACTCAATTGCAATCACCCGCGCAGATCGGGATGACAGAAAGGCCGAAAAGAGTCCCACGCCACTGTAGCCATCGAGTATAATTTCTGAGCGTTGTGGTTCCAGTAGCGCCATAGCTCGTTCAACGAGGACCGAAGTCTGTAGCAGGTTGACCTGGAAGAACGAATCGGCTGATACGCGGAAGCGGCGTCCAAGCACAACGTCGGTAAGGAATTCCTGTCCTGAGAAGACGCGTCCATAGCGTCCTCCTACGCGCTCAATAATCACACCAACGATACCTGGAGCGATTGTCATCAACTCCTGTGAAAGTTGCTGTGGATTCTCGATGGAGGAACCGGGCCTGGCATGAATTGTTAGCAATGTTGGGACGGCCTTCACTCCGGTTGCTCCAGTGGTAGAGTTACTTACAGCGCCAATAGCGCCGCGCAATGTGAACGCTTGAATCATCTCTCCAAGCGTATCGCCAAAATAGTTAATCAGCTTATTGCGTACAAGTTGATAGACCTGGTCAAGCGCAGGATGTAGCAGAGGGCAATCCGGCAGATCCTGTATATCGTGACTATCAGTTAATTTCATGCCTACTTCGCCAGCTGGCCCAACGGTAAATAAAGCGATGTTGCGATAATACCAGGGTGAGATGCCGGGAGGCATCCCAATGGTGGGATGGACGAGCGCATCAGGCTGTTTGCCAATGCGTACGAGAAGCTGGCGTACAATATGAGCCTTCCAGGTGAGTTGCGCTGGATAGGCGATGTGCTGCCATTGGCAGCCACAATCGGTGAGCAACGGATAGGCGGGCTCAACCCTTTCTGGAGCGGGGCGTAGAATCTCCATAAGATTTGCGCGTGCATGCCCGCGACGTTCCTCTACAATCTCTACTCGGACCCGTTCCCCAGGAATGCCTCCGGGGACAAACAGGACACGACCCTCATAGCGGCCCACGGCATCGCCCCCGTAGGCCAGGTCTGTAAGTTCAACATCAATGCTCATGTTCACCTCGGCGGTCACCTCACGACGTAACGAATCGTTGATGTCCGTCCCATCTTTCCAGCGTTTTTTGTATCTGTTTATTTTTATCTACTACGTAGCTCCAGGTATGGAGTTATGAGTTTAGAGTGGAAGGGGCTCTCTGGGTTGACTATAGAGTCGTGTTCCAAAACGGCTCAAAAAGACGGCACCCAACCCTAGCAATCCTGCTCCGATACTGACAAACCAGCCAATGTAGGGGAAGGATCCGGCCAGGGCAAGCACCGCCAATCCCACTACAACCTGCAATGGACGTTTATTCTGGTGTGGAGCTACGATGCGCACAATGTATTCGCCGACGATCCAGCCAATTGCTACAGTTCCCAGTGCCCATGCTGCCATAAGTCCGACTGCCACAAGAATCGCTAATGGAATAGAAATGATAAGTGCAACTGATACAGCCAGGACAGCCGGTGTAAGCAGAATAGTGAGCAAGCCCAGGACCAGGCTGCGTCGCATCTTGCTTTTCACCGTTGCGCGTACGATCATGACATGTTCAGGCAGCAATGAAGTTAAGAACAGGCCTAAAGCTACCCATGTCAGGATAGACCAGAAGCGAAAACTTGACCCTCCATCACCTAGAACGAGTTGACTTGCGTCTTTGGTACAGTCAAACACCGAGCCGTGAAGGCGAGAAGCCGTACCCATCCAGCCACCTCCGCAAACGTGTATATTCCCATCCACTCGCGCTCCATTCTGCCAGGTAACATTGCCGCCATACAGTGTAACGTTCCCGTCTACTCTGCCGTTGATCACAACGTCCCCGTTGAATGTGACCACATTCCCCTTAACCACGCCCTGAATCACCACAGTGCCTCCGAATGAGGTCAAATTACTACAAATCACTTCACCACTATTCACTACCACTGCGCTGCCGAAAGAAGGTGCATGACGCGTCCCGGTACAATCTGTTCCGTTATCTGCGACATGTTGATCTGCGGCCAGAGCCGTAGACGGTTCTCCCGACAGAACTTCTACTCCACCTATGAACAACGCTGCTAAGAGGAGTACTCCGGGCAGCGTGAGTAGAAACCAGTGTCTCCGTCCAACTTTTAACATACTGGAACTCCTATCATGATCAGCTTTTGACCATGATTCTCGCCTGTTACGCCTCACGTGGATAACGCATCAAGCGAAGCCACACCCCCATCATAACCACAAAAGCGAAGGCCATGGCTGATAAGAGCAGGTTATTACGGGTTGCCCATGCCAGTCCTTCTTGCAGGTATTTTCCACTAATAAAGAGCATATCGATCACCACCGTAAATGGTGAAGAGACAGCTTTTACCACAAGATCGCTCTGAATGATGGTGATGGCAAGTAACAAGAGCGGAATACTGCCCAACGTGAAGAAGACAAGGGCTGCCAGTCCGGCACCCATTGGCCGCAGGCGTGCAACACGAGATTGCTGCTGACTGCGAATATCTTCCAGTTGCTGCGATATTCGTCGTTGTTCCTCTACCGCCAGCATGATATGTTCGGTCGAGACATGTACACGCGTACGAGGAGCTGATGAACAAAGCAGAGAGTCTATACTGCGTAGTTGCTGTTCGAAAGCGCGGCACTCGGAACACTCTTTCAGGTGTTCCCGTAGTGATGAGGCCTCCGACTCCCCTAGATCGCCATCACGCTGAGCGGCTATAAATTCTTTAGCGTCGCGGCAGCGCATCGATCTGTTCCTCCTCATTATTGACAGTCTTTTGTTGCATATAACGTGCCAGTAATTCACGCGCACGGTGTAAACGCGCTTTGACCAGGGGAGGCGTCAGGTTCAAGGCGTTTGCAATCTCGTCATACGAGAAGTCATGCCAGTAGCGCAATACAATTACAGCACGATATTTAGCCGGTAAATGTTGCAGATAGCGCTGTATCTCATCTTGTTGTTCGCCCTGCAGGGCAGACTGTTCCGGACTGACACCTGAATCGACGATCCATTCCAGAAATGGCACATCTTCAAGCGGTAACGCGAGAAAACGTCGACGGCGTAGCTGGTCGATGGCCAGGTGTGAAGCGATTGAAAGCAACCAGGTACTGAATTTGTGTGCAGATTTATATGTGACAAGCTGCGTATAGGCTCGCACAAATGTCTCCTGTGTCACATCTTCAGCTTCCGTTGCGTTACCAAGCATACGGTACGCGAGATTCTGCACAGCATCTTTATATCGCTCGACGAGTACCGCGAAGACATCCTGGTCTCCATTGAGGACAAGCTCGACAAGCGCCGCATCGCTCATCGACTCCACTATGGCCCCCGTCTTCGTTTTGGTACTGATCGCGTGGGTTGTACTTGATATACCCTGTGCACCCGCGACACCTGCTGCAGTCCCAGTACTCTGACCACGACGTATCTTTCGTGCTGGTTGCGCTAATGAACCGATACCCCCCAGCATATTCGAAGCGTTTACTGATGATTCTAACATTTATCACCGCTCATTAACTTGCTCATTATGATCTATTTCATTAAGAAGATAGAGCATGCTATCGTCTATGAATATCTACGAGCAGCGGCTAAAAAAGTTGTAATCCTGGTTGAAGTGTAACACGACTAAGACTCAGTGGCAAGAGGGTAAGTACTTCTGCGAAGCATGATGGCAAACCATTAAAAGATGAACAGACTTTCATGCTTGCGCGCCCTATATTGACAATAACTGAGAATAGTCGCCAGGATTATGACAAAACTTTCAGAATGCTACTGCAAGAGATGACTATTATAAAGGGTAGGGGACGATAGGTACGCAGCCTTTATCGTTCCCTGTATTTTTTTTATAGAACACGTGCATACTAAAAATTGATCTTTCCCGATTATCGGCTGTCATCCCATAACCAGGACTGATAGAGATTCGGTGTAGTATCTATAATCAGAAACACATCTGCCTTTTATTTTATGCCCGTTGCACTGTAATTGACCTGGAAAAACAAAAAAACCTTCCGCTATTCGTTGGTAGTAGAAGGACGAGTGATGACGTGTGGTTAACTGCTTATAAGTTATCTTATTTCCGTATCATCGAAGAACTGGCTTACGTGGCAGCTAAAGCCTTGTAAGTGTGGCGACAGCATTCTATCGTTTTTGTAAAGTGTCTGTGCGAGTGTGAGTCTGGTGCCTTCACGACGATAGACCTCAATACGACATTCTTGCCAGCTCACAATCCAATATTCTAGAACACCCTGACGCGAATAGAGACTGAGTTTGACTTCGCGATCCCGACGTTCATTAGCTGCACCTGGAGAGAGGATTTCGACGACCAGTTCAGGTGCAATGTGTAAATGGCCATCTGGTTGTTGCCCTATAGCCAGTCGTTCGTTACTAATCCAGGCTACATCAGGTACTACGTCGTTGTCCTCCGTAAAGATCAACCCGGGTGTAATATATGTTCGACCGGCTTTTGTCTGGCGGCTCCAAATTTGCAATTGCTCCCAGATGAGTGCCCCTACAAAGTGATGATTTGCATTTGGTTGTATAGACACGTACAACTCCCCATCCACAATTTCATACCGCCTCCCGTCATCTGGTAGTCTTTCCAGATCTTGTGAAGTCCAGTGCAACGTTGTCATTTCCTGCTCCTGTCGTTTTTCTGACCGACTCTGAAGAACATTGTAGCATTTCTTTTTGGATAAGAGAAACGAGAAGGATCTATATGCTGACTGTTTGTTACAATTTGTACACAATTACTCTGTCTTTATCATAATTACTGTTTTTATTATTAGAGATGGTATAATGATTGTAGTACACATCTGGAAAGGTAGAAGATGATATGTGCCGGTTAAAAGAAGAGGAATTATATAAGATTATTAAAGGTGGAGAGACGCTTACTGTAGAATTTAAGACTGCGCCTCCCCGTCCCGTAGAAGTAGCAGAAAGGCTTTGTGGGATGGCGAATGCGCAAGGTGGTATTCTTATCATTGGTGTAGAGGATAAAAACTTTACAATTGTAGGTATTTCTGACTTGCGGCAGGCAAAAGATGTCATATTAAGAGCTACTCGTATTATTCAACCGGTTTTGTTGCTAGATCCTCCTGAACCGGAGGTTTATATTCTAGATGATAAACAATTGGTGATTGCTACTGTTCCCCCAAATCGTGGCTCTCTTTACCAATCTAGTGGGGTTTGCTGGATACGTCGTAGTACTCACACATTACCACTAACTGTCCCTGAAATAGCAGAGTTTGCTAATAATAGTGCTATGGTCAGATGGGAGTTACAGCCTGCTTGTAGGGCAACTCTGAAGGATATCGATTGGGAACGAGTCAAATTGTATCTAAATCATCGCTCCATCCATAGTCGTTTGAGTCATCGGTTTTATGAGCTGGAGAGTGTTCTGATCGGAATGGGAGGAGCTGTAGTTACAGAAAGTGGTGAAGTACAACCTACAAATGCGGGTATTTTGTTTTTTGGATTTGATCCTCAGCTTTACGTTCCGCAAAGTGAAATTGTCTGTGTGCTTTTCGACAAGGAACTGGGCTCTAGAGGATATACAGATCGTGAAGTGATCACTGGAACTTTGACAGAACTGATAGATGGTGTCAATATGTTTCTGAGGAAACATATGCTTGTTGGGATAAAAAAAGATGGCTTGAAACCTTCTAATGAAGGAAATTACCCTTTTGAAGTGTTACTGGAGGCTACTGTAAATGCTGTTGTACACCGTGATTATACCAGGACTGGTGAGAGAATTAGAATATTCTGTTACACTGATCGCATCGAGATTCATAGTCCAGGCGTGTTGCTGCCAGGCATTACTACAACACAGATGGAGCAGGGCAAGATCATTTCGAAATTGCGCAATCCCTTGTTAGGAGTCATGCTAAGGGATACGCCTGGATATATGGAGGGTATTGGCAGTGGTATAAGATTAATGTTCTATCATACTAAAAGGGCCAGATTGCCTGCTCCACAATTTCAAATAACGGATGAGTTTGTGATATCCTTTTATAATACATCTTCCGGCTTAATAAACAAAGGCTCCGAGAAACAAAAGCAAAATTATCGTGTGGTTACCCATTCCCTTTTTGAGTTATCTGAGGATGCTGCCTTGACGCAAGTTGTCAGAGTTTTTCCCGAAAGTGCAGGTATTCCTTCACAGAAAGACAGGTTGGTGATGGCTATGCGCTATGTACATGAACATGAAAGTATTACTAATCGCGAACATAGAAAACTAACCAATGTAGCAATAAATACCGCTCTTAATGATCTGGAATTACTTGTATCACAAGGAGCTTTAAAAGCTCTTGGTAAAACGCGTGGTCGTCAATATAAGTTGCCTTAGTTATATCAAAGAAGTGGAGAAATAGGCTGGCTGCAAGTACTTCGCGAAGAAGAATTAAAACAAAATGTGCCTGTATAGCAATATGGGGCGAGAGGGAGTCGAACCCTCACGACCTTTCAGTCAGAGGATTTTAAATCCTCGGCGTCTACCATTCCGCCATCGCCCCTTATGTGAGTGACATGATAGTATCATGCTTAAGCATTTTAGTCAATGTTTTTTTTATGCTAAAACAATGGTTGGTAAGCTTCCTCCTGCTAAACTTCTTCCTGATACTGCGGGATAACTTCTGTTTTCTATGACAGCTCTGTTCCTGACTGCATGCTTCCTTTCTTTTATAATAGGTGCCTCCCACGAAACGAAAAATACTAGCTCACGCTCAAAATATTGACGCGTGCGGGTCTGTGGGGCATAATACAAGTCGTGCAGGTGTGAAAATTCGTTCATATTAATTCTAAAGACTGAATCAGGTGTGCGATGAGTAATGAGGCTATGAATAAGGCGCTACCCCCAGATCAGATTGTGAGGGGGGTTTATGATGTTATTGTCGTAGGAGCCGGGCATGCGGGCTGCGAGGCGGCTCTGGCGAGCGCTCGTATGGGTAGAAAAACGTTATTGTTGACGATGAATCTGGATAGTGTTGCGTTGATGCCCTGCAATCCGTCAATGGGGGGACCGGCCAAGGGACATTTGATCAAGGAGATCGATGCGCTCGGTGGTGAGGTGGGGCGTAATACCGATCGCACATTTATTCAGGTCCGCATGCTCAATACCAGTAAGGGGCCAGCGGTGCAGGCGTTGCGCGCTCAATGTGATAAGCAGGCGTACCGCCTGGCTATGAAATTTGTGCTGGAGAGCCAGCCAGGGCTGGAATTGAAGCAGGGCACCATTACGCAGCTATTAAGCCATGTAAGAGACGATGGCCGTCACGTAGTAACGGGCGTAGTGACAAATAATGGCTGGCATTATGAGGCGGGTGCGGTCATCCTGACGACGGGCACGTTTATTAATGGACGGCTGGTGGTGGGTGAGAAGACGCAGCCGGGTGGTCGCGCGGGTGAAGGACCTGCGCTAGGCATATCTGACTCTTTACGCGCTCTCGGACTGGAAGTGCGACGTTTCAAGACCGGAACTCCTCCACGCATTGATGCACGCACAATTGATTTCAGTCAGACCGAACCGCAGCCGGGCAGTCGTGTACCACTTTACTTTTCCAGAGATGTTTCGGCACGCGAGGATGTACAGTTGCCCGGGGGGCGTCCTAATCCGATCTACCCTGTAACATATGAAGATCTGCATGGTTGGCGACCGCAGTTGCCCTGTTACCTGGTACGCACAACTGCCCGTACACATCAGATCATTCGCGACAATCTGCATCGTTCTCCACTCTATACGGGAATTATCGAGGGTATTGGTCCACGTTATTGTCCTTCGATTGAAGATAAGATCGTGCGTTTCGCGGATAAGGTCTCGCACCAGATCTTCCTGGAGCCTGAAGGATGGCGCACCGGCGAGGTGTATGTGCAGGGGATGAATACCAGTTTGCCCGAAGATGTCCAGTTGCAGATGTTGCGCAGTATTGCGGGACTGGAGCGGGCGGAGATGATGCGTGTCGGCTATGCCGTCGAATATGACTATGTACCGCCGCATCAACTATTACCAACGCTCGAAACGAAGCCCACGGCGGGCCTTTTCCTGGCCGGACAAATTAATGGTACCTCCGGCTATGAGGAGGCTGCTGCACAGGGGATCATGGCTGGCATCAACGCGGCATTGTATGCACGTGGAGAAGAGGCTTTTGTATTGGGACGCCATGAAGCATATATTGGTGTGCTTATTGATGATCTTGTGACTCGACCCATGAGTGAACCCTATCGTCTGCATACTTCGCGTGCCGAGTATCGTTTGCTCTTGCGGCCTGAGAGCGCCGATCTGCGCTTGAGCGATTACGCGTACCGTTTCGGTCTCATCGATGATACGCGTTATGAACAGGTCGTGCACAAGCGTGACCTGATTCAACGCACACTGGGACAACTGAAAACAACGATATTTACATCCTCACGTCTGGTAGAAAATTGCGCCCAGGAATCCGGCATCGCTCCTCTGGGGCAGATGCTCTCGGCGCGAGATCTGTTACGCCGGCCCGAAGTACGTTATGAACAGGTAGCCCAACTGGCGCAACGCGTAGAAGCTGAACGGAAAGTGGCTGCAACGAGCACTGGCGTTGTCTCTGCTCTGCCAGCCTTATCCGCCGAGACTGCAGAAGAGGTTGAGTTGCAGGTGAAATACGAGAACTATGTGCGAAAGCAAGAGCAGATGGTGCATCGCACACTGCGCCTGGAGGAGATGCGTATTCCTGAAACGCTTGACTACCAACAAGTGCAACACCTGCGCACCGAGGCCAGACAAAAGCTGGCACGCACCCGTCCGCGCACCGTCGGGCAAGCTTCCCGTGTCGAGGGGGTAACTCCTGCAGACGTAGCCATTTTAATGATATACTTGGAGAAACTACGAGCAATAAAGATGTCAACTTGACATTTGCGGTACCGTGAGAGTACTATACAAAAGCATACGGCATACTATAATCTATCAATATAAAGTAAAGTGAGAAACTATGCATCATTACGCGAGTAAGGCGTTCTCGTATATATATACTATGTGCAAAGAGCATGGTATCACTGCATATATTCAGACGGATGTGATGGATACCGCGGAAGTCTTATAAAGGTGGCTTTGTACCTATGTGCAGCAGTCGTAGAGTTTTGGCGATGTATTGTTGGAAGTGCCCATAGAAGGTGCACGGCAACCTGAGATAGTAAGAAGAGGGGAAGACTGTGTACATTCTTGTCGTTGATGACGATCGATTTGCCAACACGCATGCCATATATTAATGGTTTTGAGTTTTCGGCCAGGTTGCGTGCGGAAGGCTACGAAATTCCACTAATTTTTATGACGGCCCAGGATACGATAGAGGCGAAGTTGCAGGGTTTTAATATAGGTGCAGATGATTACATTTGTAAGCCTTATAATCATCAGGAACTTGTGGCCCGCGTGCAGGCAGTCATGCGTCGCATAAAGAAAAATGGGAAAGTGGATGGTCAAAGTATACGTGGGGGACAGATAGAACTCTTTCCCGCGGAGTTGAAGGCGGTGATGCCCGGACGTGCAGCAATTACGCTTACACCAACCGAGATGTATGTGCTTCGTGTGTTAATGAGCAGTCCTGGCCAGGTGATCAATCGGGACCAGCTCCTTGCCGAGGTATGGAATGATAACGAGAATAATAGTAACATTGTTGATGTCTATATACGTCGTTTACGTGTGAAATTGGAGGTAGATGCTGATAAACCGCGACATATTATTTCTGTAAGAGGTGTAGGATATAAATTTATTGGAAAATAGGGGGAAAGGGTGCGGAAGCGAACTAATAAACAGGTTCCGGTGAAAAATGCAGAGACGGATTCCATTGCACAAGATGTTGTACACGAAGAAGCGCATAACTATAGGAGTTCAATGGATACAACTTTTCTTGCAAAACATAGTGCCTATCTGGAAGCAATGATTGCTAATACCTCCGATGCGATGATTGCGCTCGATCAGGATTTTCATATCCTTGACCTGAATCCGGTGGCTACTACGGCTCTTGGCTTATCTGCAGGTCAGGTGATCAATCATGACTGTGCGGAGGTATTGCGCTGCCAGAATCTGAACCGCATGGAACTATGCGGTACGTCAAGTTGCCCACTTGTTCGCGTGATACGGCACAAAAAGCCGTTGCCGAATGAAGAACTAATCATTGGTGTCAAGCCTGATCATTCCTGCGAGGTTTCTGCCTGCGTGACACCGGTAATAGTTGATAATGCACTTTATGCAGTCTTTACTGCACGTGATATGTCAGCACTCAAGGTGGCTAATCGTGTGCGGGCGAACTTTGTCTCGATGGTATCGCATGAACTACGCACGCCGCTCAATTCGGTACACGGTTTTGTCGAATTGCTCTTGCAAGGGCATATGGGAGAGTTGTCTGATGAGCAGCGTCTCTACCTGGGATATACGCAGGAAGGTGTACAGCAATTGATCTCGATCGTCGAAGATATTCTCTTTATGACGCGCTCTGACCTGGGGCAGTTTGAGATCAAGCAGCAGGAAGTGCAGTTTCGTAGCCTGGTGCATCAGGTTATCAGTAGCATGCAACCGCAGGCGCTGAAAGCCGAGGTTGCGCTCCGGCAGGACATTCCTGTCGATTCGCCATCGCTCTATATTGATCCGCAGCGTATTAAACAGGTATTGAATAATCTGGTCTCGAACGCGGTCAAATTTACGCCACCAGAAGGAACGGTCACCATAAGCTCACGCCATTATGACGAGCATTTCGAGATGATCTCCGTCTCCGACACCGGTTATGGTATTC
>WNFY01013985.1_pt1 | contig 17397 bp, 18 predicted proteins | sample 5400091 | NCBI WGS metagenome assembly WNFY01 (sample SAMN13153364, study PRJNA577476) | soil metagenome | isolation source: 60 cm soil or saprolite under grassland replicate 1 | place: USA:California | collected 2016-06-15
ATTATCGATCCTCTCGGAGGCAGTAATTGGAAGAAGAGCTATCGCGCTTTGAGGGCCACTGGAAGAATGGGAGTATTTGGCATCTCGACCGCATCCGCTTCGGGAATCAGAGGAAAAATTCGGGCGTTGAAAGCCATCGTGCAAACTCCGCGATTCAATCCCCTGGCGTTAATGAATCGGAACAAAGGAGTGTTCGGCCTGAATCTGGGTCACCTGTGGCGCGAAAGAATGAAGGTCGAAGGCTGGACGCGGGAAATTATGCGCGGTGTTGAAGCAGGATGGATCCGGCCTCACGTTGATCGGAGTTTTTCATTCGATCAGGCGGCCGAGGCGCACCGTTACATCGAATCTCGCAAGAATATCGGCAAAGTGATCCTCGTGCCATAGTTGATGTCGCACTTGTGCGCTGCTTAGCTTCGGAAAGCCGATAGGTCCTCTAACTAAGAGCTCTGCTCCGGCGAACATCCGAGCGTGTTCTTGCTCTAGCCATCCGGGCTACAACTGATGTTAGAATGCTGCCCACCTTAAACGGCTGAACATCCGTTGGCTATGTCTGAATCCGAAGGCGCAATTGCTCGCACCGCTTTTGGCGCGACGTCACGTCGCGACGCATGGTGGATTGAGCTTATTCCGGTAGTCCTGGTGCTCGGCGGTTTCACTGTTTATGCAACCTGGCGAACTTTCGAGAATAATTACTACGAATTTGGAACCTATCTTTCACCTTTCTATTCGCCGTTGATTAAGCCACGCTGGTGGCCGCTGTCGCCGGCGGTCCTCATCCTCTGGGCCCCGCTCGGCTTTCGGGCAACCTGTTACTACTATCGCAAAGCCTACTACCGGGCATTTTTTCTCGATCCACCCGCATGTGCCGTTGGCGAATCGCGCCCGCATCGTTACCGCGGCGAGACCCGCTTTCCCTTCGTCCTGCAAAACCTGCATCGCTATTTTCTTTACGTTGCCATAATTTTCCTGGTCATCCTGTGGTACGACGCGATCAGCGCGTTTTGGTTTCCGTCAGCAACCGGGAAACATTTCGGCATCGGCGTTGGCTCCCTTGTGTTGCTGGCGAACATAGTTTTGCTTACCGGCTACACGCTGTCATGTCATTCGCTCCGGCACCTCGCCGGCGGCAACGTTGACTGCTTCTCGTGCGTGGTGGCCGGCGGACCACGGCACAACGCCTGGCGTGGTATTTCTTTTCTCAACGATCATCACATGTTGTTTGCGTGGCTAAGCCTGTTCTCGGTTGGTTTGGCCGATCTATACGTGCGTCTGGTGGCGTCGGGCGCGATAGCCGACGTGAGATTGCTGTGATCGAAAAATACGAGACCCATGAACATGACGTGCTAATCATTGGCGCTGGCGGCGCTGGGCTCCGCGCAGCGATTGAAGCGCTCTCGCAGGGCGCGAACGTCGGCGTCGTGTGCAAATCGCTGCTCGGCAAAGCGCACACCGTAATGGCCGAAGGCGGCATCGCCGCCGCGATGGCTAATGTCGACCGGGCAGACGATTGGCGCACCCATTTTCGCGATACGATGCTCGGCGGCAAATTTCTGAACAATTGGCGCATGGCCCGGATTCATGCACTGGAGAGCCCCGAGCGCGTCCGCGAGTTGGAACAGTGGGGCGCGCTTTTCGATCGCACGTCTGACGGGGACATTTTGCAGCGGGCCTTCGGTGGTCACAGTTTCAAACGTCTCTGTCACGTTGGCGATCGCACCGGCCTCGAGATGATCCGCACCCTGCAGGATCGCGGCGTGCATATGGGCATCGATGTTTACATGGAATGCGCGATAACTCGTTTGCTGAAAGACGGCGAAGGCATCGCCGGGGCTTTCGGATACTGGCGGGAGAACGGTCGCTTCATCGTTTTCAAGGCTAAATCGATCGTCATCGCGACCGGCGGCATCGGCAAGGCCTGGCCCATTACTTCCAATTCGTGGGAATACACGGGTGACGGCATGGCTTTAGCTTACGACGCCGGCGCTGATTTGATGGATATGGAGTTCGTACAGTTTCATCCCACCGGAATGGTCTGGCCCCCGGGCGTGCAGGGAATTCTGGTCACTGAAGCCGTGCGCGGCGAAGGCGGCATTCTTACGAACAAAGACGGCGAGCGCTTTATGGAGCGATATGATCCGGAAAAGATGGAACTCTCGACGCGTGATGTAGTAGCGCGCGCAATCTACACCGAAGCGAAGGAAGGTCGCGGCACTGAACATGGCGGCGCCTATCTTGACATCTCGCACAAACCCGCTGAATACGTGAAGAAAAAACTGCCCAGTATGTATCACCAATTCCGTGAGCTTGCTGACGTGGATATCACCAAAGGACCCATGGAGGTAGGGCCTACGTGCCACTACATGATGGGTGGAATTCGTGTAGATGCTGAGACTGCGCAAACTAACGTGCCGGGACTCTTCGCGGCGGGCGAAGCTGCCGCCGGTCTTCACGGCGCGAATCGTCTGGGCGGAAACTCCCTTTCGGACCTGTTGGTATTCGGTCGGCGCGCAGGACTGGCAGCGGCCGAGCAAGCCCGGCAACTGGGGACCCAGTCAATCGACAACGCGCAGGTCGATGAAGCTACGCGGGAACTAGTGACTCCCTTCGAGCGCAACACCGGTGACAATCCATACGATCTGCATCGAGACCTGCAGGAAACGATGCAGAATTTCGTAGGCATCTTTCGCCACGACGAAGATTTGCGAAGCGGCCTCGCTGAGATCCAGAAACTAAAGCAACGTGCTGATGGTATAAGCGTTGACGGATCGCGGTTATTCAATCCGGGATGGCATCTGGCGCGTGATTTGAAATCGATGCTTACGGTTTCCGAAGCGGTAGCGCTTAGCGCGTTGACGCGCCGGGAGAGCCGCGGCGCGCACAGCCGGATCGATTATCCAAATTATGATGAGCAATGGGGCAAGATGAATAACATCATCTCGCGTGATGGCGAAGCCATGAGCTTGAGTCAAGCGCCGATCGTGGAGATGCCTGAAGAATTGAAACAGATCATCGAACAAAAATAATTGTTGAGAAGCGGGCTACTGCCCGTCAGGACTCATCATGCCTGACGCAACCTTTAAAATCTTTCGCGGCGATCGCGACCGTGGCGAGCTGATCGAATACAAGGTACCGATCGCTCCCGGCATGGTTGTACTCGACGCGCTTCACTACATCCAGGCCCATCAGACGCCGGATCTCGCTGTGCGCTGGAATTGCAAAGCCGGCAGATGCGGCTCATGTTCGGCCGAAGTTAACGGCCGCCCGCGCCTGACCTGCAAGACACGTCTTGATGCCTTGCCCCTGAATGAACCAATTACGGTCCAGCCAATGAAAGCCTTTCCGGTGCTCAAGGATCTGGTTACCGATGTCTCATGGAACTATCGCGTCAACCGGAAGATTCAGCCTTTTACGCCGAAGCCGAACGTGGAATGGAAGATGGATCAGCGCGAAGTCGATCGAGTGCAGGAATTTCGCAAATGCATCGAGTGCTTTCTCTGCCAGAATGTCTGTCACGTCCTGCGCGATCATGACAAGAAAGAACAGTTTGGCGGACCCCGCTTTTTCGTCCGCATCGCCGGCCTGGAAATGCATCCGCTCGACGCCGCGTCTCGCACTGAACTGCTCAAGAATGATCTCGGGATTGGCTTCTGTAACATTACCAAGTGCTGCACCGAAGTCTGCCCGGAAGACATTCACATCACGGACAACGCGATCATTCCTCTGAAAGAGCGTGTAATTGACGACTTTTATGATCCAGTGCGCTGGTTTCTGCGGAAGATATCCGGCCGGAAGCTGACTTGAGAGAGAGGCTTGTCGGCCAGCCGAACCTGTTGATATGCTCAGCGGACTGGTTATTCAATAAACGAGGGCCAATGTCAGAATTTGTAAGAGTCGCTACGACCGAAGAGATTCCTTCGGGCACCGCCAGGTTGGTCGAGGTGAATGGAAGAGAGATCGCGCTCTTCAATATTGGCGGCTCGTTTCATGCGATCGACAACACTTGCACCCACGTGGGCGGCCCGCTCAGCGAAGGAGAGATCGAAGGCCGGGAAGTCACTTGTCCGTGGCATGGCGCCGTTTTTGATGTAACCAGTGGCCAGGTGCTGGGACCACCTGCCGGGCAGGCCGTAGGCCGTTATGAAGTTCGAGTCAATGGCACTGATATTGAAGTCGAGGTTTGACTGATTACCCAGGATATTGACGTGGACCTGGAACTAAAACCGATCTCGAAAGACGGAATTCCCGAGGCAATTTCAAAGGCCGAGTTGTATCGCTATCTTAATGAGCCGGGCGAGGCCGAATCAATCTGCCGCGATATCCTGGCTGCCGACTCTGAGAATCAGACAGCGCTCCGTCTCCTCGGCCTTTCAATCACCGATCAATTCAGCGGGGGGCCTGCAGACCGTTACACCGAGGCAGAAGGTATCTTCCAAAGTTTGCGGGACCAATACGAGCAGTTCTACTACGCGGGAATTCTTCAAGAACGGCAAGCGAAGGCCCAGCTCGCAGCGGGCCGCGCCCCACATACCGTCGCCGCACTGTTCGAAGAAGCGCTGGCTCTCTTTGCCAGAGCAGAAGCGATTCGGCCGCATGGGAACGACGACGCGATCCTGCGCTGGAATCGTTGCGTCCGAATTATGCAAAGCCGGGTCGATTCTGACTGGCAGAAGCTGATCGAGACTATCGACGCCGGCGACAGCCCACCAATCTGAACAAAATTGCTTTTGGCTTTCGTCTTTACCTCGCAAAGTACTTGACATGGCAGACCATCCGGGGGTAGATTTGCTCCGATGACAGTTCGACTTGCCCAGCCTCCGGCAGATCAGCCGCCGGCATTGCACGACCGCGCAATGGACAACCTCCGCTACATCCGGGAAACGATGGAGCGCGCGTCCGCCTTTACCGCGGTTCCGGGTTGGGGGCAGGTCGTGATTGGGGTAACCGCGTTGGTGGCAAGCTATCTATCAGCCCAACAGACGACTGTTGGCGGCTGGCTGAAGACGTGGTTGGCTGAAGCGCTCATCTCTGTGCTGATTGCTGGCTGGTCGATGGATCGAAAAGCGCGCGCCGCGGGAACGCCGCTGCTCGCAGGGCCCGGGCGTAAAGTTGCTTTTAGCCTGTCGCCGCCGATGATTGTCGGCGCCCTGCTGACAGTGGTGCTGTTTCGCGCGGGACTGCCCAATGCAATTCCCGGAATGTGGCTGCTGCTCTACGGGACCGGCGTCGTTACCGGCGGCATGTTTTCAGTCAACATAGTTCCAATCATGGGAATTTGCTTCATGGTGTTGGGCGCGGTCACACTTTTCACGTCTCCATCGGTCGGAAATTGGTCGATGGCTTTGGGATTTGGCGGACTACACATCATTTTTGGAACCATCATCGCGAGGAAATATGGCGGCTAAACATCAAGCATTAAAACGCGAAGCAAAGAGAACGCAATCTGAGACAAAACGCGTCCAGGCAGCGCAAGCCGGCGGGCCGAAGAGCATGCATGAAATCGATCGCCTGATTCATGAACGGTTGCGACTGGGAATCATCAGCGCGCTGGCAGTCAACGACTCACTTACTTTTAACGAACTCAAACAAATGGTGCGAACAACAGACGGCAACCTCAGCGTCCATGCCCGCAAGCTGGAGGATGCCGGTTATGTCAGTTGCGCGAAAACGTTCGAAGGCCGTACCCCTAAAACAGAATTCAGTCTGACCTCGGCGGGCAGAAAAGCGCTGGAGCGATATCTCGCGCATATGGAGGCAGTGATTGGTCATATGCGCCGAGGAAGGGACTGACGCCAGACGGCGGATTTTTTTTGGCCCGCAGCTTTGCGCGCTAAAGCCCTTTGTATCGTTTTCTGTTAAGCGGACATGAATGCGATTGGATCACCAATCTGGTTATCGGACTTCAAAACAGGCCGTTAGAGCTCTAACAGCGTCGACATGGGAGAGGGAAGAAGGGGAAACACATCTCATGGCACTCAATAAGTGGGCAACGCGTTTTGCGATCATGCTCTCAGTCCCAATCATGTTACTTGCCTTCTTCATTGCGCTGGTTGCGATACTCAGCAGTTCGAATGAGATGAAGATTGATTGCTACGATTTGAGCAATGCTTTGTTTTTGTTTTTCGGCTATCCGATAACTCGTATCATAAACATCTTTGCTGTTCCCGGTGGGTTGCAAGATAGGGACATCTGGTGGGCGTTGCCGTTGCTCAATTTGTTGCTCTTATCTCAATGGATTATCTGGGCTCAAATGATTGCATTGATCGGACGGTTTCTACTGCGCTTATCGCGTCCGTTCGCCAGACCTGCCCCGCCGCTCCAATCTGTTTGGCCTGACCACATCGTCAAAGCTGACGGGCGGAGATATCGACTAAGAACTTCACAACGCGATGTCGGTGCATTCGATCTCCGAGCGCTCAGCAACCCAGAAAGGATGTCACGTTGAACCCGAAGTCGATTAAGCGTGTCAAGCTGATCCTTCCGGCGTTGACTGAAGCCACCAGTCCATACTGGCGGCCGATCAAGTACTCGCTTTTTCCGCCGCTTGGTTTGGCAACGCTCGCTGCTTATCTGGATCCCGACCTTGAGATTTCCCTGCAGGACGAACACGTTGAGAAGCTCGACCTGAACGACCAGCCGGACCTGGTGATCATTCAGGTCTATATCACGAACGCGCATGTTACCTCGTTGCCGGATGAAGCAGCACGGCACGGTGACACAATCTTTATTGGTCCGGGTGAACATACGTTCCCAAAGTTCCTCGAGGATCTGGCGAAAGGAATTCCGCAACGCCGCTACGAATCTTCAGTGCGCACGCTGGAAGGAATTCCGCCCATTCGCCGAGATCTCATTCAGCGCAACAAGTACCTGGTGCCGAACTCGATTGTTGTTTCCCGAGGCTGCCCGCACCATTGCACGTTCTGTTACAAAGATGCGTTCTTTGCCGGCGGGCGAGGCTTCTACACCCAGGTCGTCGACGACGCGCTCGCTGAGATTGCCCGACTGCCGGGCCGGCATCTTTATTTTCTGGACGATCATCTTTTCGGCAATATCCGGTTTGCGCGCGAGTTGTTTCGCGGGATGAAAGGCATGGGCCGCATCTTTCAGGGAGCGGCGACAGTGGATTCGATCCTGCGCGATGACCTGGTTGAGGACGCAGCCGCCGCGGGTTTGCGAAGTTTGTTCGTGGGGTTCGAAACACTTTCGAGCCGCGGCCTCGAAGGCGCCGGCAAACGACAGAACCTCGGCCGCGACTATCGTGAGGTGGTGCGCAAACTCGACAGCCTCGGAATCATGATCAATGGCAGCTTCGTTTTCGGTCTGGACGGAGACGACGACGATGTCTTTGCCCGCACCGTTGACTGGGCCATTCAGGCCGGAATCACGACCGCCACGTTTCACATTCTCACTCCGTATCCCGGCACGGCGTTGTTTACTGAGATGGCCGCGCGCAACCGGATCGAAACCCGCAACTGGGACCTTTACGACACGCGGCATGTGGTCTATCGGCCTTCACGATTGTCACCTCAGGAGCTGAAGCGGGGATATGACTGGGCGTACGAGTCGTTCTATCGCTGGGACTCAATCGTGAAAGCGGCTGCAGCGCACAATTCAGTAAAGCATTCATTGAAACATTTCTTTTACAGCGCGGGCTGGAAAAAGTTCGAAAGGGCCTGGGACTTCGCCATCCGCATCAAGCAGTTGTCGCAGATGCGGACGCTGCTCGAGGCGATTCTCTCGCCGGTAGGGCAATCCGGACCTGCTTCAACGCTTCCGCGCATTTACCCGGTTCGAGCACGACGTGCGACTGAGGGAAGCCACATGGTCGAGATAACGGACCCAACCGACAATCGCAGCGTTTATCAACTGTGATGTTCGAGCCATTCAATTTCAAATCGAACAGCGAACCTGCGCAGAGGAGTACATCCATGATCAAACGTATTGCGGCAATCACTTTTATTTTTATTTGTACGGCGATAGATTTTTGATCGAACCTACAACTCAGGCAGTTTTTCTGAGGGGCGCGTCGCGTCAACCTGGGGCTCGCCGCAAAATCAATCACCCCCTACAGCGTCCTTTGATGAACTGGTTCCCAGGAAAGAAGTCGAGACCCAAAATGGCAAGAAGATTGAAACGGTGACTCAGGAGAAGGTGACTACGTCGTTGCCGTTGGATGCCAGTCACATTAATGTCGATCTCAATCTGGACCACCGGCAAAAAGGTCTGCTCTGGTACAGCACCTACAAAGTTGCCTTTGACGGCGCTTACACTTTTCGCAATCCGAGCAATAAGGATCAGACTGTGACTTTCAATTTGGATTTTCCCACGCGGCAGGCAATCTATGACGACCTGGTCTTCATGGTCAATGACACGCCGGTTACTTTGACGAACGAAAAGAACAGTGCCAGCGGTTCAGCCCGCGTCGCCGCCGGAAAGACGGCCAGTTTGAGAGTCGCCTACAAGTCCCAGGGATTGAATGACTGGCATTACAGCTTCGGAAATGCAAATGCCGGGAGCCCGGAAAATGCAGGTGATGTTTCACAATATCGGAGCGGCACATCAGACGTAACCCAGGTGCGTGATTTTTCTTTGCAGATGACGACAAACTTTAAGGACATCGACTTTCCGGATAACACACTTTCGCCTTCGAAGAAAACCGAAACAGCCAGCGGTTGGATACTGAATTGGGACTACACGAATCTGATGTCAGGTTATCAGATCGCGATGACGATGCCCGAAAAACTGCAGCCCGGCCCATTGGCGGGGCGCATCAGTTTCTTCGCGCCGGTGTCCCTGTTTTTCTTTTTCTTTCTGATGCTGATCATCACCACGCTCCGTGGCATCGAGTTGCATCCGATGAACTATTTCTTTCTGGCGGCGGCTTTCTTCTCGTTTCACCTGCTGCTGGCGTACCTGGTCGACCACGTCTCAATACATATGGCGTTCGCCATCTGCTCGGCGGTTTCGGTTTTCCTCGTGGTGTCATATCTGCGCCTGGTGGTGGGGATGCGCTTCGCGACTCGCGAAGCCGCCATCGCGCAATTCATTTACCTGGTGGCGTTTTCTTATGCGTTCTTTCTGAAGGGCTTCACCGGCCTCGCGATTACCATTGGTTCAATCGTCACGCTGTTCGTGGTGATGCAGGCTACGGGGAGGATTCGCTGGAAAGAAAAATTCATCACGGGCCAGACTGAGAGACCACAAATCGAGCCCGGTGGGAGAATAATCTCAGTGCAAAATTAATCGGGATGGATCGTCGGCGCGTCGGCGTGAGGCACAAAACATTGGCGGCAGCGCGCTTCATACATCCCCGCGCCTCCGACGGCGACGCGCTCTTCGGATTCAAAAGTTCGTTGCGTGTAATTTGCCGGCTGCCCGCATTTCATGCAGATGGCGTGCGTCTTGGTGATGTACTCGGCAATGGCCAGCAGCTGCGGCACCGGTTCCCAGGGCTTGCCCGTATAGTCCTGATCGAGTCCCGCGACAATCACGCGCACCCCGCGCTCAGCCAGCTCGTTTGCGACGGTAATCAATTCATTATCGAAAAACTGCGCTTCGTCAATACCCACCACTTCCGTATCCGGTTGAACGTTGGCGCGAATATCCTGCGCGTTACGTACGTTGGTCGATTCATGCGTCATCTCGGAATGCGAAACGATTTTGTCGTGCGAAAAGCGTTTATCGATTTCCGGCTTGAACACCTGTACTTTTTGGCGCGCAATCTTTGCGCGCCGCAGCCGGCGAATCAGTTCTTCCGACTTGCCTGAGAACATCGAGCCGGCAATCACTTCGATCCAACCGGCGCGCGCGACTCCCGGATGTTCTTTGCGCACCGGCACTTCGTTTTCGTCGGGTTCAATACTTCGAATCATCGTAGCGGTGATACTCATGTGATCTTCTTACGAACAATCGGACTTTATTCCCTCTCCTGCTGGGAGAGGGTTAGGGTGGGGGTGATTAGTCTCATCAGCAAACCTGGATGTGCTGGCGCGTTTCATAACAAGGATGCAGTCTAATGCAAACAGTTTATTTTCCAAAACGCTTGCACAAACAAGTCGTGTCCTAATTTGGTTTTCTCTTATCTCCCTTCTCCCTTTGGGAGAAGGGTTGGGGAAGAGGGTATGAGAAACTGCGACGCGTCAAGCCCTCACCCCAGTCCTCTCCCAAAAGGAGAGGGCGAAAACATTTCTCAAAGTAGGACACCACCCACAAACACGCCAGCCAGGAAACCAGGAACAAAGATTCCTGGTACGACTCGAACACTACCGTCAGTTCGACTCCTTTGGCGACTCCCGGTCACGTTTATGTTCCTCTAGACTTTAAGTATCAAGTTCTCAGCGTAAATCTTACAGGTAAGCTAGATTTTGCCAACGTCGGTCTCATGGGACATTCTAGAGGTGGACAGGGTGTGTTGGCTGCTTACAACCTCTATAGGAATTCCAGCATCGATTCTAGAGGCATTCCGAGTCCGCCAAATACGCCAAATATCAATTGGGCGAGTAAGATACCGGGGTTGAATATCAAAGGCATCTTCGAGATTGGTCCTACTGATGTCTCACTACCAACTTCCAGTGACGGCACGGGCAGCCAGTATCTCAATGCTGACGGCATAGCATGGAATGTACTTTTGCCGATGTGCGACGGCGACGTGTATATGCTCGACGGAGTCAGAGTATTCGATCGGACGTTGGCGTTCACAGGTCCTTCACCGATCCCTGCTGACACTCCCGCTACCCAGAAGTCCACATACACGGTTTGGGGAACGAATCACCACTTCTATAACACCGAATGGCAACAGGACGACCCATTTGGAAGGGGGTGCGCAGGTGCTGGAAACGTGGCGCTCTTTCCGTATCCAGCGACAGATGGCAGCGGATCGGCGAACCAGCGAACAACCGGCCTCGCTAGCGTGCTAGCTTTCTTCCGAGCTAATGTGGGGGCGTCAGCGACCTTGAGCTTCAATCAGAACTTCGATCCGCGATACCAACTTCCCGGAGCGATTACGTCAATACCAGCTCGTGTTGACGAGGGGTTCACTCCCTCACCCAACTTGAGTCGGACCAAGGTGTTGTTCGAGTTTCTCGCTTCTGGTTGGCCCCCAGGTACCAGCACGGCCACATCTTCGTCAGCGGTATCTCTAGTCACCGGTCTCGGCGTTCCCAATCACGATCCCAGCTTGTCTGCTGGCTCCGTCACATGGAACTCCTCATCATGCAGTACCTATCTCCAGATTAATTGGAAAGATAAGGATACCGGCGATAATATTGCTGGATATCAGACACTTGATTTCCGCGTATCTCGTCAGCTCGATTTTTATAAGAATGCATCCGCATCTACGAGCTTCCAGATTCAACTCATTGCAAAAGACGGCAGTGACGCAGGAGCCCCTACAGGTTCTGCTGTATCACTGAACAGGTACATCAGTCTGGCCGGTCCAGTTGGAATACCCGATGTAGTCATGCCGGCTGATGGAATTCATCCTATCCTGCAGACCATACGTATTCCACTCACAGATTTCATGGGTGCAAATCTTTCGCAGATTCGCGGCGTTCGATTGATTTTTTCTGACACGGCCACAGGTGCAATCTATGTGGCAAGTCTTAGGCTTTCAAACTAATTTTCAGGAGAATTGTGATGAATATTTACTATCTAGGACCCCGGTCGATTGGAATAGCATTGCTGGCTGCCATCTGGTTTCTGCTATCTAGTGTTGGTGGGCCAATGCTTGCGTTTGGGCAAAAACTTGAGAAGAGTGATCCTCGAATAGCACCTGGCAAGCTCGTGGTGGAAGGAACGAATAAGATCCCGACCAGCCCGTGGAAGCTGCTTAGCTATAGACTCGAGGAAGTTACGCTACCGGAACCTATCGAATTAGATGTACGTGGGAAAAGACTACGGCTAATCGATGCGCTGCGACTCACTATAACCAGTCAGTCAATTCAGGGTGCGCATGTGATTTGGGTTGATGATGCCTCGCTACCTGCGGTTTTTGGCCTGGGGGAGAATGCGATAGGGGTTCTAATTTACGACCGCTCTATTCTCAAAGACGGTGCTGTGATCTCCGTCTCTGACCACCTTGGCAGGAGTTTGTACGAGTTGCCAGAGAGGCTAAGATTACCGGAGAGCCTCAAGGCAGCCATCAAACCAGTGGTAGCGCAACCTGGCGATACTTATAGAGTCTACAGTTCGCTTAGGATAGCTGGCTTTCAACGCCAACGTCTCATTAACTTCGAATTCACAACGAACTGGGGATTCCAGATCCTCAACCTTTCGTACATCGTGCAGATCGGGAAGAAGTTTTTCCCAGCGGGCACAATCGGCTATCAAGCAAGTTTCACCTTGACGCCAGAGGAATTTGCGCAGCTTAGGGATGGAGATATGATTGCGATTGGCTACGGTGGTCCCATACTAAATCACAGCGGATGGGCACTCTGGGAGTTCGGACCACTAGAAAAGAGTAGGCTTGATCGGTGACTTGGAATCAACCACCGCAATACTATTGTTCTGGCTCTTGGTCGGTTACTCACAGCGCGCCAAGAGGACTCTGGATTTTAACTGGCTTGTTGATTGCTCTGTTGAACATTTGGGCCGTTGCCCATACTGCCGCTACATATGCCTCTAGCCCGCAAAACCTCCCGATGACTGATCCACATATACAACTGGGCAAACTCGCCGTAGCCGTGGCCCAAAACAAACCTACGACTCGATCCGAAAACGGCGACACAAGGGATCTCCGCGTGGCTCCTGGCAAGCTCTTGGCCGCAGGTAGTAACAAGCTCCCGATTGGGCCGCTCAAATTATTGACGTACAAGCTGGAGGAGGTATCACTGCCTGAGCCCAAAGAGTTGGAGATTCGAGGAAAGAAGCAGAGAATCGAGAGCATTTACCGCCTTACAATCACTGGTGGAGAGTCGCTGGCCGCTGCTGGAATGATCTGGATAGATGATGCCGCCTTGCCGGGAGTCTGGAGCCATGGTCCACAAAAAATTGGAGCCCTAATATCGGATCGGTCAATTCTAAGAGACGGTGCTGAAATTTCCATTTCTAATCGCGACGGGAGCCAGCTTTATTCTTTACCCGAGCGCCTCAGACTACCCAAGGAATTTAGCGCCACGATTCAGCCACTGGTTGAAGAGGGCAATTCGATAGTTGGGATACACAGCGCGCTGAGGATTATCGGCTCTGTCCGGCAACCGCTGATTCAGATTGAGATGAGAACGGATCGTCCGTTTCCGGTGAGAAACGCCGCCTTGCAGCTCCAGATCGGCAAACAGTTTTTCTTAAATGAGTTAGGAGGTGACTCTAGCGGCCGTGGCCTGACGGTCAGCTTGTCGCCCAAGGCGTTTGCGGAACTCAAGGATGACGCCGAAGTAATCGCGTTCTTTAACAGCCCGGACCGCAGTGGCGCTTTTGCAAAAGAGATCTGGTACTTCGGACGCCTGAATAAGAGCATGCTCGATAGATAAAAACATGGGGAAGTCAAGGATGCTTTGGTTAAAATCATATCGTCGCAGAATTCAGACGCAAGCGATCTGTCTGTTGTCAATTGTCGTAACCTGCAGTTTATTTGCTATGGCCCAGCAGGGATCTCCCAATAAACAGAAACCCGTGGACGAACACACAGCGCCCGGAAAGTTGATCTCGGCAGGAAAGAACTCAACTCCTGTCGGCCCGTTGAAGGCCAAGACCTATCGACTAGAAGAAGTGAAGCTCGAGAAGCCTGTTTCGTCGCACCAAACGGAGCGACTCTAGCTATTTCAACGTATAGTCAGAGGACCGTACGCTCCACCTTACCTGAGAAACTTGCCTTACCGGACAACCTTGTGTCGACGGCTACGATGGGCGGCGCCTGTACCAAGATTGAAAGCATTCGCAGCGTCCTCCGAATATCGAAGGAAAGACGAACTCCTATGGTCGAGGTCGTGATCCAGTGTCCGGAGGGGTTGCCCATTCTCAACTCGGACACGACATTGATGGTTGATGATAAAGTCTTCGGTGGTGGCGTGAGCGGCACGCAAGCAGTATTTCAAATGACGGTGGGTGAGTTTGCAGCACTAAAGGATGGAAGCCCCGTCTTCTTGAGACATGGTCCTTTGACGATAATACTCGGCCGACTCAACAAGAGCATGCTCGACAGGTAAAAGCGATGCCAACTGTGAGGAAATCAGACGAGAACAATCGGTCCTCGTTGCACGTGCTTCTTCTCGTTGTTTTAGTCGCTGTATTCAGCGGAACCTGGACTGTCGGAAAAGAATCTCTTACCTCACAACCACAGCAAGGGACAACTCAGAAGGACGTCAGGACAATGCCCGGGAAACTTCTAGCGGAGGGCCGCAACACAACGCCCGTTGGGCCCTATGGCTTGCTCACTTACAGAATAGAGGAGGTGACACTGGCAGAGTCTGGTAATACAGAAGCTGTAGGAAGTAGAGGAGTGAAAACCGCTCTGCGCCTAACGATTACCGGCACATCACTTCTAACCGTCACTAAAGTATGGGTTGGAGACTTCCTCATTCCAAGTGTGTGGAGTCATGGGCCTTCAAAGATAGGTGCTCTCATTTACAACCAGTCAATGCTTATGGAAGGTGCTGATATCTCCATCGTGGATGATAGAGGCGAAACCCATTCGCTGCCAGAACGGCTCAGATTGCCAGACAGCGTCAGGACTAAGATCAAGCCTGAGGCGATTGAAGACGGGAACGGAATCGTGGGTATTAGAAGTGTTTTGAGGATCTATGGCTCTGAGCGGCAGCGCTTTATCGCGATTGAAATGAAAACTGCAAAGCCTCTGCTCACTACCAACATGGGCTATTCAGTGCAGATTGGCAGGAGGTTTTTTGCCGCCGGTGGAGGTCGTACGAACTGGTCGGTGCAGTTAACAGAGAGACAATTTGCGGAACTCAAGGATGGTGATCGTGTAGCAATAGGCGTCGGCGCTTTTAACATCGCTTACCTTGGCCGACTCGATAAGAGCATCATAGACAGGTGAAGTCCTGTACAGGTAAGGCCGGTTGGAAAAAGATATGGTGAAAGGTGCGAGAAAACTTGTAAACGCCGCGCTATTGCCGATGCTGATCGCAAGCGTGCTTCCGGTTTTCGGTCAGCAGGCACAAAGCGGAACTAAGGAACCTGCAATGAAGGATCTTCGAATCGCTCCAAGCAAGCTCTTGGCCGCAGGCAGTAATGAGCTCCCGAGCGGGCCGCACAAACTATTAACCTACAAGCTGGAGGAAGTTGAGCTTCCAGTACCGATAGAGCTTGAGATCCGCGGAAAGAAGGAGCGGTTTGCGACTGCTCTGCGACTCACCATAACCAGCGAATCAATTCAGGGCGCTCACGCAGTCTGGCTTGGCGATGCTTCACTACCTAACGTTTTTGGCCTTGGCCCTACGGCTATCGGAACTTTTATATATGACCGGGCGATACTGAGGGACGGGGCCTTAATATCTGTGCAGGACGAGAAGGGTTTGTCTTCGCTTCCTGAGCCGCTCAAACTGCCGCAGAGCTTCAGAGCGTCGACCAAAACCGTCCTTGAAGAGGGCAATGCGATCACTAGCATTCACAGCGCGCTGAGAATTGCCGGTACTTTACGCGAGCCCCTTGTTGTTATCGAGTTCAGGACCTCGCGGTCTTTGCCACAAGGCCTAAACGACGTTTATTACGTTCAAATCGGCAAGGCCCTCTTCATGGGTCTGTCGTGCGCTGACTCGAAGTGCCAGGCAATGGCCTTGCAACTGACTGCCCGAGAGTTTGCGGAGTTGAAGGATGGTGACCTTGTCGCGATCAGTTATGGCAGCAGATTACCGGATCACAGTGGCTCGTTCGGCAGTCGGCTCTGGGCGTTTGGGCCCCTTAACAAGAGCATGCTCGATAGGTAGAACATGGCGTTTGGAAAAGGAGTTGGCTTAGTTGCCGCGCTGACCGTGGCGTTCAACATACATTTAGCACCTGGTCAATCTGCGCAGCAGGAATCATCTAAAAATGATCCCCACCTCACGGCCGGAAGGCTGGTGGCTAGAGGAGAGGGAAGGACCCCGATTGGCCGTGACCGATTGCTAACATACAAACTCGAGGAAGTTGATCTCCAGAACCCGTTGGATTTTGAAATTCGAGGAAAGAAGCATCACCTTACTTCAGTTCTGAGGCTCACAATAACAAGTGAGTCAATTCAGGGTGCACATACTATCTGGATCGATGATGCTGCTCTACCGAGGGTTTTTGGCCTGGGCGCTCACGCGATTGGGACCTTTATATATGATCGCTCCATACTTAGAAATGGGGCTGAGATATCTGTTTCAGACTCGAGAGAATTCATTACCTTACCCGAGCGGCTCAGATTACCGAAGGAATTTAGCGCCACGATTCAGCCACTCGTTGAAGAGGGCAACTCGATTGTGGGCATACGTAGCATCTTGCGAATAGCAGGGTCGGTCCGCCGACCTATGATCGAAATTGAAATGAGAACAAACCGGCCATTTCCTATTCGCAATGCCGTATTGGAAGTGCAAATTGGAAAGCGGTTTTTTATGGCCGGCGGTTCCGGACCAACCGGAGGAGTATTTTTGACTCCCGACGAATTTACCTCACTTAAGGATGGCGCTGACGTGGTAGCGTTCTATAACAGCCCGGACCGGAGTGGCGCTTTCGCAAAAGAGATCTGGTATTTCGGACGGCTAAACAAGAGCATGCTTGATAGATAGGAATATGCCGCTCGCAATCGGAGTTAGCGAGAACGTTTGGGAATCATTGCTTGGTGTCCTGGTCATATTGTGTCTTGCCGCTGCATCTGGGAGCGGTCAGCAAGCATCTTCTCCGAACAATAATTTGTTGGACGAACATACAGCGCCCGGAAAGTTGATCTCGGCAGGAAAGAACTCAACTCCCGGCGGCCCGTTGAAGGCTAAGACGTACCGACTTGAACAGGTGCAGCTTGAGAAGCCATTCGACACAATAGAAGCGGACGGGACAAAGCATCGGCTGGAAACGGCAATTCGGCTGAAGGTCACTCTAGGTTCACCCCCAACGAACGACTATTTCATCTGGATTGATGATGTCCCCGAGCTGGCTTATCCGTCCGGTCACGAGAAACTGACCGGAGAGAATTCGATATCGTTGTTGCTCTTAACGCCAATGGTGCCTTTCGAAAATGGGTCGTCCCTCGCGATCTCAACCTTCAGCAGAAAGTTTGAACTTACGACGCTGCCTGAGAAACTCTTCGTACCGACTGAAATGCGATCCAAGCCGGTTCCCGAAAGTGAGCGTATGCACATCACGAGCATTCGCAGCGCGCTGATTATTACGGAAACGAGACGCAGGCCGGTTGTCTGGATTACTATTAGCTCTCCGTTTAGATTCCCGATTATGAACTCCATTCCCACTTTGGAAATATGGGACAAG
>WNFY01002516.1_pt1 | contig 17388 bp, 24 predicted proteins | sample 5400091 | NCBI WGS metagenome assembly WNFY01 (sample SAMN13153364, study PRJNA577476) | soil metagenome | isolation source: 60 cm soil or saprolite under grassland replicate 1 | place: USA:California | collected 2016-06-15
TTCACTCTCACCCCCTCACACGCCCAAGTTGTAACTGAGTCGCCTCCCCATACTCCAGGCCCGAATGCGTCCGATACCACTTCTTACCTGACACCGTGACCTTGCCTTCCGCGTGAGCTATCTTGCGCCAACGGAAGAATGTGGCGGGCGGCCCGAAGCTCCGCTGGTACTTCAATTCCTCGCCCCAGCGCGTAGCCGCAAACACGTTAGCCCCCATACGGATGAGTGCGCTGTTTTCGTCCGCCTTCGTATCCGGTTCGATTGGTTCCGTGGTCAGCGTCAATCCGGCATCGGTCCAAGTGAAGAAAAACTCCTCTTTCGCCGTATTCCTTGGCATGACGTTCATTTTGCGGACTTGTGGGTCGGAGGTGTTTTCTATGCTGATACAGGTTTCGCTCTTGCGCCCGAAGGCCACGCTGCCCATGAATTGGTCACGCCCACTGGCGTACCGGTCATTTTCCTTTTGCTTGGGGCTGCCTAGCGTGCTCACAATCGCAACCTGATATTGTTTTGCCACGCGCTGCATCTCATCCAGAACGTCACCCACGGCGTCTAATTTGTGCAGGTCGGGAATCCAGAAGTCCAATCCCTCCAGAATCCACAGCTTCACTCCGGGCCGGGTCTGTATCGCGGCCTCAATAACGGTTGCCGGGCGCTCCTTCTGCTGCGCTCGCGTGAGACGAATGACGCGGGACATCACGTCATCCACGGAGACTTTGGCGGCCTTGCAGGTCCGTCGCATGGATGCGGAGCTACGGTCATGCAGGAGTATGCAGTAGTCACTAGCTGTAGTGTCGTGCCCGAATGCGACTAGCCCTTGACGGCTGTCCTCGGCCATTCGCAGCAAGGAATGGGTCTTGCCCGCGCCGCTCGCCCCGCCTACAAGCGAGTTTTCTCCGCAGGGGAACCAGCCTTCCTCACGCCCCAGCAGCGGTTTCACGATCCAAACCGTGGGCGCATCCTCTTCCATCGGCTCCGCTTCGTCAAAGGTCACACAGCCCTTAATTGCCTTCATTATCGTGGCTGAGCGGTAGTCCTCGCGCTCCAGCTTTTCCCGGTAAAGCGGGGATGACATCCAGGCTTCGTCAATCTTGTAGAAGTTGTTATTGAGCCTCCGGGCAATGATGTTGCACAACGCCAAGTCAGCTCTGCTGTAATCGCCGTTGTAGTCGCTGAGGTCCCCGGCCATCAACTTGCGGTACTTCGCGTCATCGTCGCAGCGGGCACTCACCAAGATTCCCTGCTTGGTCTGCGTCGCTAGGCGTTTGCAGAGCGCGTTGAGTTGCGCTTGGCGGGGCATCAAAACGTCTGGTGTCTTGCTGAGGTGCCGCCCCGTGAACGTGAAGTAGAATCCCGCGCCTTTGACTTCGATTTGCTTGAAGTCTGGCCCCGGTTTCACAATCGAATCGCTTTTCTTTCCGGTGTTGACCCCTCGGTATTCCTCGGGAAATTCGGCTAGGCAGAGCACGTGTGCCCCGTACCCGTTCGGGCTGTACTCGCCGTAGGAGTCGAGGTCAATTACTATCTTCCGCGATTCCGGCGTGAATTTCGCCTCGAATGCCTCACAGCACTTATCGAGGTCCACCCCGATAACAGACACGCCGTCCACCTCGCCCAATATCAAGCCAACGCCGGAGAATTTTGAGACGTGCGGCTCCAGCTCGGCATAGGTGCTCCATGTGCTTGGCGCGTTCGTCAGTGCCTTGCGCCCGGAGATTTGGTAAGGGACCTTCGTGTCCTTACCGTTGACGCGCTCCAGCCGCCACAATACCCAACGCTTATGTTTCTTCAGGTCTGCAATCGTGATACTCATCTCCCCAACTCCGCACGTATCTGCGCTTCCCAACCCGTGGGCGGTGCACTGTCATCCATCCATAGCGTTGGCCCGAGGTGTGAGGCGCATTCGGCCTTCAAGTCAGATGCGAGCGTATCCGGGTCAAGCGCAACTTGGAAAGGACGCGCCGCGTTAACCACTTTCTCAAGCAATGGAATGGAGAGAGAGCCAACCGGCGTTACAAAGAAGAGCACGTTATCCATGTCTTCCATGTGCTCACGTTGGTGCTCGGCTTGAATAGAAGCGGCGGTTGACGGAGTGGTGACTTGCAGCAAGAGGCAACGCGGCGCGGGCATCCGCGTGCAGAAGTGAAGGCCCTTTAACATCCCTTGTCCAAACTCTTCGGCAAGGTCTATGCCCGGCCACACAGTTGAGGTTAGCTGCGAAAACGTCAATAGTTTCATCGGTTCACCCTCCGCAATTCGTTGTGCAGGTGCTTCGATAGCGCGAAACCCCTTCGGAAAAAATCCCGGCTCTCAACTGCTCTCCCCAGATGCCAGAAGAGAGCCGGGTTTTGGAGTGCCGGATGATTGCTGATGGGTATGCTCCGGGTGTATGAAGCCCGTGCGCGGGCCATCAGCAAAACCGTCCGGCGCGGCTATGAACATTCCCGCGCTCAAAGTTATTTGACCTAGCTGCCCGACGCGAGCACGTATGCTTTCAGTGCTTCGCTACGGCGGACTCGGGAATCCGTCCTTCGGTAAGCCAAGAGTTGCGTGATGCCCTCAGCAGCCTTCGGCTGATCAAGGATTTTCACGTTAATACCGGCTCCCCCACGATCACCGATAACAAAACCGCGCTTGAAGTCACCAAACACAATCGGCTTGCTGCCGCTAATTGCGTCATGCGCGGGCATGAACGCGGAATACTCAACCGGGTAGCCTAAGCAGAAGTCTTGCGAATTTACCCGAGTGAAGACCGGCTCAAACAGGTTGGCTTGACGCTGCAGCTTGCGGAGGTAAAGCGCGGTTGCACGCTGCATGAGGAATGCCGCGCCGGGATGATAGACCGCGTTCAAGGTAGCTACGAGGTCGTAAATTCCATCCAGGGTCACACCGTTAACCGGGTATGCCGAATCGCACGCCGTTAAGACTCCCTCAGGTTCACCAACCCCGGAGCCGGAGATAAACTTCGGCTCTTCGTACTGCTGGACCGCGAGGGTGAGGTCATCCACAGCGAACGCCTGAAAGAAAGTAATGTCCTGCAGGGCTTCCCAAGACACGTCCTGGATATCGCCGGACATAAACGCGCTAAGTGTCTTCTGTGCCAGCGTGGGCGAGTTTCCCCCGAAGAGGTTGGAGCCGGTGCCGTCCCCCTCAGCCTTTGCAACGGCGGTACCGTGCGCGAGCTTAATCGGGATTTTCACGTCCATGCTTGTGGGAACTACGGTTGCGAGTTTCCTGATGGACATTTCTTGCGGAGCCAGCGGAACAATCTGCTGGTCCACCATTGACGGGACCGCGAAGCCGCCCGCCGCGTTTGAGCCTTCGTACAGAGCTGCGCTCAAACTCGGGACTGCCAAGCCGCCAAGTTCATCCAGTCCTTCACTCAGAGACAATCCGGCCTTGCGTCCGCCGCTCTTGATGCTGGCAAAGAAGTCGGACACGTAGTCAGCCGATAACGTTTTGGGTTGAGGTCTGCGGACTATTGAGCCTCCCTCTGTACCGGGGATGAGCCTTCCATCCTTCATGTGCTGAGAAAGGGTATTCATTTTTTTCCGGGCTTCAATCTGTTGGTCAAGCCGCTTGACCGTTGACATATTCGAGTCAAAAAGCCGAGACTCATCAGCGGTCATTTCCCGGCTCTGTCGCTCTACAGCTCCTAACACGCCTTCGGCGTTTTGGAGTGCAGCGTGTCTGTCTTGCAGTAAATCTTGAAGACTAGCCATATATCGTTTCCTTTTCGTTAGCCCCGTGGGGCGGATGTGCCCGCGCCTCTGAAACCCCGGATTGGGGAGGCTATCGCAGGCGGCCTCGGACCTTTTTATCCGTGGCAGCTTTTGAAAAATCTAAAAAGGGGCGGGTGCTGGACGCATCGCATCTCCGCCCCAAGGTCCGGCCAATGGACTAAGCCGGGCCAACCTCTGTACGCATATCCGGGAGCTGATACAGCCGCTCTAACCAGTCCGCGCCGTCGTCTTCTTTCGGTGCTGGTTCCGACTTCTCCGCAATGCAACGGCAATACGCAACGGCGGCTGGAATCATCGCGGTGACGGCAGCAAGGCTGTCCACGCATTCACAACTCGCCACACCGTCAACCAGCGCGAATGCGCCTATAAAGTCGAGATTCTTAACCCGCTCGCTACACGCCCGGTAAACGACTTCGGAGGCATTGGCTGCTTCGACGAACACAAGCTCGAACCGCTCATCCCGCCCGAATGCCAGTGCCCGGTCCGTGCCCGTGATTAGCAACCGTTTCATTTCCGCCGTCAGCATCGCTCAACCTCTCAAAGTGGTTATGTTGTGCTCACGTGGAATGAGGGCCAGTAGCTCCGATTCCCACACTCGCGTTAAGCGGCCAATCTTGATCCGCCGCAATCTGCCAATCCTCCACCAATCACGAATCGTGCTTGGCCGGACGCCGAGCAAGTCAGCGGCGGACTCCGCATCAAGCAACCGGTCCGCACTAGATGTTCTCGTTAACGCTCGCTCGTTCATGTTGTCACTTTAGCATGTCCACACACCGTGTCAAGTGTGAGTTACCTGAATACCGGTGCCTATAACGAGACCCTTAATCCGGTATTGACTTTGCTGTATATCGTGGTACACTTCCTGTCGTGACAAGGAGTCCTGATTACGCGGCGAGGGGGAAACAATGGCTACGGGAACGTTTCAGAAGCTAAAAGCGAGTGAGGCACCACGGCGTAAGCGCCGGTCGAGTTCGCGTATGGACGCGCTGCCACAATGGAACCTGATGCGAGACGACCTGGACAAGCACAAGATGACACCCAATGAGGTGCGGCAGATAACGGTCACGGCGGAGGACAAGCAGAAGTACCACATTAAGAGCCGCCGCACGATGGTGCGTGCGGTTACAAACTACATTGCGGAACATAATCTCCCGTACCGCGTGGTCAGCTTCAACCGGGACGGCTATGATTTTGTACAGGTTCGCTATACCCCGGCTGGCCGCAAGACGGCGTAACACGGCACGGGGCTTTCTGCTGTTAGAATTCGTGCGACGCCTCAAGGGAAATCCCCACGCGGCCCGCCGAGGAATCGACGGGCCTTTTCACAAAAGTTGGCATGAGCGGGAAGCGGGCAAAGTGCGTTTACTGCGGAGCTGATAAAGACCTCACGCTAGACCACGTGCCGCCTAAATTGCTTCTGATGAGGCCCTACCCTAAGAACCTAATCACAGTGCCCGCCTGCCGAGCGTGTAATCAATCCTTTCAGAAAGACGATGAGTACACACGGACAATGCTCTGCATTGATATGCGTGCATCACGCAACGCTGCAGCGCAGTTCAACTTGCAAGCTGTTTTACGTTCGCTCCAACGGCCTGATGCCAAAGCATTCGGGAAATACCTAATAAGGCAATCTGAGACCAGCGTCATTCTCGGTCAAGACGGCTTCCCGATGGGTCACAGGTTTGAGCTGGATAAGGCGCGGGTCAACAGAACTGGAGAAAGATTGATTCGTGCACTTTATTTCGTACAAACGGGAGAAGCTGTGCCGAGTGGCGCAGCGCTGCGAGTCGGATGCCAAACGAGTCTCAAACCGACGGACGCGGACACAATCACCATAGCGCGAGTGATGAAGACACTACCGGATTGGAAAAATGGCACCGTAGGCACGGCCTTCAGCTACATGGCGGCTTTCGGAAATGGAATTTCTGCTTGGCTGATGATGCTTTACGATTTCTTCTTTTGGGTCGGTACTATTGATTGCCGCCATACCACACGGCCTTAACCGCACGGCGTCCGTGCGATGCTGCCGAACCGTTGCCGATTCGTGTCTCTGGAACTTCGCCACAACGTCACCACGCGGCCCGCTGTGAAGCGTGCAGCGGGCTTTTCATTTTGTGACCGGAGTTTTCAGCGGCTTGGAACTTCTCTCACAAGAATGTCGAGAATTAAAGCGTCCTCTGTTGAGGTCAAAACCACATTCTCATCGCAATGCAGGCACCTAGTCTGACGAGCCGCTTGCTCCAGCATGTGATAAACGCTGTTCACTTGTTGTTTGCCCTCCGCCAGTCGAGGCACCCGCCCCGTCTCGGTCACAATTGCGGTGCCGTCCGATTCAAAACGGAGCGAGCTGTCTTTATTCACTTCTAAATCGAAAGGCTCCATCACGTGCCCGCATTTCTTGTGCCGAGCGTAGGCGCGAACCACTTTGCGTTTTGCCATAACATCATCGTATCAGCGGGCTTTATCTTTTGCGGGAAGCAGGTTGACGGTGGGGTTAAGATTTCTTGGGGGAGATTGTTATGCGATTAGTGACCGCCGCCGTTTTCGTCTTCGTCCTTACGCTGTCCGCCATTGCTCAAGGTACTGCCGCTTTCAAGGTCAAAGGGCACTCCATTGGTGAGAGTGGAGATGATTTTCTCCGGCTCGAATCGGCCACTCAAAGTGTGCTTAACGATTGTCATTCCAACCCACCTCACCGCGTCTCTGTTGAGGAAGTAAAGCGGCGCAAGTTCTCCGATGGCACAACTAAGCGAGACATGATGGAAATGGCGAAACAAGGCCGCGTATACGACCGCAACGTTGATGACTACAAGGCGAAGTGTGACCCGCTTCTCATGGTTTTTGACAACGCCGGGAAAGGTAACGTGATTACCGAATATCTGATTCCAAACAGCGTCAGCCACAACAGTGCAACCTGGAATTTTGAAGGCGGTAAGGTGGTTGGATTACAGATGATTGTGCTAGGAAATTTCGCGGAGTTGCGCGATGACCTCACAGCGAAAGCGGGTGTCAAGCCTCACGAAGTTTCCATCCCTTACCACAATGGATTCGGTGCCACATGGAACAATCTTGATGCGGAATGGACCACACGCGACTTGCACGTCACTTTGTTGCAAAACAATAACCCTGTGGGTGGGGATGTGCGACCTTTCCTATCAGTGGAGACTCGCGCCAAATACGATTCGGAGGAAAAGGCGAGAGCGGCACAAGGTAGCCCCCTGGACTAGAGGCTTGCGCGGACTCCAATCCACCTTTACTTTGATCCTATTTCTCCCGCAGTAATCCAGCCGCTCGCGCTATTCCCCTCAGTATCCTTTACCGTCAGCTCACAACGAATCTCCCGCACGTCCGCTGGAGCAGGGCTATTAAGCATAAATGGCAATTTTCGTTTAGAGGCCACGCGCTCTGCCGGAATGTCAATGTAAGCCGTAACCGTTTCCGGCCCCTGCTTCGCAAGCCCGTGCTGTGCCCGCAAGCCCCAAATCCACGTTTGTGGTTCGGGGCGGACGTTTACGAAGTCGCCCATGTTCTCAATCCTCAAGTTGTAGCTGGTTACAGTTGCTGGACGCTCACCCTTGTTTTCGATTGAAACGCAAAGCTCCAAGTACACCCCTACCTCGCGCCCGTTTTCTCCGCGACGGATGTAGTAGCTACCCGGCTCGGGCAAAATGAATAGCTGTGAACGGCGCGGCTTCTGCTGATTGTCAGCGAGCGTGGTGATTTCCGCACGCTGCTTGAGGTACAGGCGATAGGGCGCGAGCAGCCACGCAATGATTGAAATCGCTGCAGGAATCCAGTGTGGAAGGGTAAACGCGGGTCTGTAGATGACTACAAATGTCACGCCTGTGGAAATAGCACCCGCGATGACGAAAAGCACGCCCCATGCGCTGCTGAGAAGGTCACGAAGATAACGCACGAATGTTCTCATGTGCCTTTAGTCGAATCTTCTCTTATACTCTACTCACGTGAGGGCAAATGGGGAAAGTTGAGGATGGTTCGAAGCAGATTTTACGGCACCTTCTGCAAGACTTCCAGGCTCGCGGATTGGGCGCTGACGCGCTTGAGCAAGAGTATGAAGGCGTCCAGGTCAATAGCCTCAAGCAGAATTGTCTTCAGTCGGACAAAACGACCACCGCCGTGGATTTTGACCTCGCGTTGAATGGCTTGGAGGCGAATGAACTGGTAGGCACGGGTCCAATGGACGTTTACGACAATCCGCCCGGTTCTTCAGTGGTTCTCATCGGCGTGTATAGCAAGCGGGAGTACGTTTATTTGACTGCGAAGGGTTATAAAGCCGCTCGAAAATAGCAAAAAAATGCGCTCTATCCGCGCTCTGTTTGTCGGTTCAAGGCGGCTTTCCGTGGTCTTAGGTGTCATCCGCTGACCTGCATGTTGTTGAATTTACGTTTTATGGTGGATTCGAGTCCTGCACTGCCCACCATTCTTTGGTTCCAATGACATAGCGGCGAAAATCGAGCAGCTACAGAAACAGCTACAAGGTTCTCGATTTTTCCGGCCGCAGCGGTATTAGCTCAAAGGAGCTAATTGCCGTGAAGAAAATCAAAGTCACGCTCTACACGCGGGAGCATGGGACACAGAAATACAAGAAAGCGAAACGTAACGTCGTTTATCCGCAGGGTGCGATTTTCGTCCTCCGCTATGGCGGGAAATGGGAGACATTAAAAAAGTGCGAAAGCTACGGCGAGGGAACGCTCGCCGCACTGGAGAAAGAAGTCGCGCTGCTCAAAGGCGATGTCGTGAAACTGCGACCGAAAGTGAAGCCGAAGCGGAATGACACTCAGGCCCTTGACGTCCTGATCGACGAGTACCTCAGTACTGGAAAAGCCGTCGAAAAGAACTGGCGAAAGCGCACGTTGCAAGCCTATTCGCAGGCACTGAAGCTGTTCCTGCAATTCTGCACCCTCAAAGCTCGGCTAGACGAAATCGATGGCGACGACCTCAAACGCTTCAAAGTTTATTTGCGCCGACAGAAAACAAGCCTCGGCAAGTACATCGGCCAGCGCACTGTCTGGAATCACTTCAATAATGTCGTCTCATTCCTGAACGAATATGGTCAGACAAATTTGGTGAAGCAATCGGACTGGCCCAAGTACGAAGAGAAAAAAGTCGTTTGCTTTGACGAACGCGATATGGCCCGACTGCTCCAGTTCGCGGATGAGGACGAGGCAGACGTGATTGAATTCTTCCTTGGGGATGGTTTCCGCAACGGGGAAGGGGCGCACATCGAATGGCCCGACTTCGACCATAGCAACCGCGAGGTGAAGACCTACAGCAAACCAGAGCAATTCGGCTGGGAAGTCAAAGACACCGAAGAACGCATCGTTGGCATTTCAGACAGGCTCGCCGAACGACTCCGCGCTCGCCATCTTCGACATCCCGGCAATGGACTCATGTTCCCGAATACGGTTGGCAATCCCGACAAGCATCTGCTCCGCATTATTAAGCGCGTTGCTCTCCGTGCGGGTCTGAATTGCGGCAAGTGTTTGGGAACTTACGAACGCAAGCGGGTGTCTTGTTCGACGCACCCCGTGTGCCGCAAGTGGATTCTTCACACGATCCGCAAGACGTGGGCTACTTTTCAGCACCGCTCTGGTGCCGATGTTCGCACAATCCAGCGTGACCTCGGCCACTCTAGCCTTGAGAGCACGTTGAAATATCTCGCCGCCGAGGACAGGCGTAGCGAACGGCGGAGGTCACAGATTAACGCTGCGGATGCGCGGGTGCACCAACACACCGAGAACGGGCGACCGCCGCAGTAGCGTTGCTAAAGGCATAGCATTTCAGAATTCATGCACCCTTCAGATTTTCCCGTGGGCTCAGTAAGAGCCCCATCTGCAAAACAAGCATCCCGGCAATTTGTCGGTCGCAGATGCAAACACTTGCCTCTCCCATGGGAGGCGGGCGAATCGTCCGAGCAAGACTGCGACGGTCAACGGAATTGCACTAGCATTGATCGCAGCACCAACCCTTCCGCACCAAGCGAGGTTGATCCTTTCGACACTCACCTTTGATTCCCAACAGTTACCTACGTACCCTTGACGACCCGTCATTACTGGGGTAATGCAAGTTTGCTTTTTCATGCTGCGTTTTGGCTGGGCACGGGATAGGCTCAGGTCATCCCAGCATCATCGTGCTTCCAGCCCACGTGACCTGTGAACTGAGCGTGCCCGCTCAGGACTTCAAAAGCTGAGAACTGCAAAAAAGGCGTTCCCAAGGATAAGGAGAAGTGTGTTCATGCAAGATCATCTAAGCATCGCAATTGAAAATGAAGCCCGACCATTGTGTGCAGAACTGGACGCAGCACTACAGTCCGGTGATGCGCAAGCGTTACAACGTAACGCTTCACCGTCTCCGAAAACCCACTCCGGAGAAATCCTCCACCCCGGAACTCCTGAAAGCGAACGTACTGTCGAACCGCTGAGCCGAGAGGACTTGGCAGGCAAATCACTGTCAAATATGCACGGCATTGTCATGAGCGATCTTGGCGTGCTCGATGCCATCTCTCGCGAAGGCCAAGAAGTCGTCCGCAAACGTCTGATGGTTGTGTTTGACGAGATGGCGCGAAGATTCGAAGCCGGGGAGAAACTCGATGGAATTCGAGGTAAGGGCGGGAAAGGTATGGGCAAATACCTTCGGAGCATCGGATTCAATCCTGCGAAATTGCGGCAGTGGAAGTTTCAGTTGCGCAAAGACGAGATGTTGCGACTGGCAAAAGAAACCGCGCCGCCAGCAAAGAAGAAGCAGCGAGATGTGATAACGCTGACTGAGACCGAAGCCGACATTCTGGCGAAAGCTGGCGTAAAAATGGCTCGCTTGCTCACCGGGAACAGCATCGCTCCGGAGGGACAAAAAAGGAAAGCCGAGGCTTTGGCTAAGGAAATCGTGAAATCGGTCGAAGGCGGCGAATACGAACGATTCGCAGCAATGCCAGTGCTCGCAGCCCTTGCGTCTCAACCAGAAGCAGACAGCGACGACGAGACCGACAACTGGTATGTGAACACTTGTCTGCGTTTCGTAGAAGCGACGCTGAAATCGCTAGAGTCGGACTCGGAACGCTACCAGCGCGTGACCGGGCTCATTGCAGGAGAAGTGCTCGAAATCGCGAAAGGCGGTTCTGATAATCCTTCCGAGTTGGCGAGTTAACGATGAGATTACCTTTCTTCATCGTCAGCGCGGCAGGCACAAAAAGCTGGTTCGTACCGCACGCGCTGGAGTTTCTCGGCAACTGGTGCCCACGAGTAATCGTCGAGCCATTTGCAGGTTCTGGAATAGTCGGATTGACCCTGCTGCATGAATTGAGTCGCAGAGGGTGCGACACCCGATTGGTTCTTGCCGAGCGCAACCCGAAGTATCTTGCGTACTGGCATACCGCGCTGTACGACCCGAACTTCTCATACCGAGTTGCGCAGTGGACGGAAAAGGCTTTCCGGCTTCCGCTTCAGGAACGTAGGGCTTTCGTGATGGCCAGCCTCGAAGACATGAAGCACAACGATCCCGGCTTTTGGACTTTGTTGCGTTCGCGAACCAGTCACAACAGAAACCCAACGGCCGGTTTTACAGGCGAGAATCAGCGCGGCGGAATCCTGCGCAGTTGGCCGCGCAATCTAGATCAATCGCTCGACCTGCTCTATCGACTACGACGACAAATAACGGTGATGGAGGATGGCTTCGCAGCGCTCGCAGCATTCGATCACGAAGACGCATACGCATTTATCGACTCTCCCTACACAATGACGGCAAAGTGTCCGGGGCACGCCTTGTACGAGTACGCAACGATTGCCCGTCGCAGCGCCTACGGTCGTGGGCTGGGTTGTTAGCGAAGACATAATGGAATCCTTCAGAGCAGCGCTGAACTCCTGTCGCAGATACCAGAGTTTCGGATTGTTGAGCGGCAATAAATTGGTGACAAGGTCAGGACGAAGGGCGAGGTCGTGTGCAGCGAGGGTCAGCAACAATGTTGCTTCGCCATAAAAGCCGAACATCTTCCACATCGACCTGACCACAGCCAGAAACAAAACCAGTTCAGCGACAATGTCTCCGAGGCTCCAAGCCAGTTCACCGTTTTGTCCTGCCACTCTTACCTGAGTGGCATAGGCCGCATCGCCTGCGGACGTTAGTCGCCACACCGACTCATTCGTCGTCTCGGCGTTGAACCAGCGCCATTCGTACCAGTCCACATAGCGATCCTCCTCCTTTTCCACTTTTCCATCCGCATCGGCGACCGCGAAATTCCGCTGAATCCGCTTTCGGAATTGCTGTTCGACTTCGCTGTCGATGAGAATCGATGGATGCTCAGATGGAATTGCCACTACCTGAAAGCGGGAGGGAGCTTGTCCTTGCAACAAACCAGCAGTGCGGCGAAGCTGCACGACATTTCGCAGCGAGGTAAGGCGGGTTGTTATCTGAGGCTGCGAGTCAGCAGCAGATGCTCTCCTTTCGATCAGGGCACGCAACTGCGCGGCATTAGCTGGCACAGACTCGTCGTTGTTCCGAACATAAATAGGATGTCGTGAGTCCTTTTTTGTGTAGTAGTAGATCAGATTGCCCGGTCGCACGCGTACGACCGCCAGTTTTTTCTGCGGCTCACTCGCAACGGAGCAATCCTTCACGGTGAATTCCGGCACAGGCGAGATGCTCGTCGCAATCGAACTTGCTATGCTCGTTTGCAGTTCGCCACGCGAGTCCACACCAACGATGGACTCCGGTACGCCATCCTGTTCCGAGATTCCAACGATAAGGATTCCACCAAACGTATGAGCAAACGCGGCAACAGTTTGCAATGCTGAGTCGTTCCATTCCTGCTTGAAATCGAGCAAGAAGCTCTCACGAGGCCGCGATTCCGGAGGCTCGCTAATCCGAATGAAGTTTTCTATTCCGAGCCGAATTTCAGCATCAGTCAAAACAGCTAGGTCGTCTTTGTATAAATCAGCAGCCATCTTTGGCTCCATGTGTTCACGTTGCGGATCGACCATGAAGTTCGTCGATTCTAGCCATAATCTTTTCAGCCCATTGAATGCTCGCCGCAATCAGCTTGTTCCGTGCGTGGACTCCCCTGAGGCGCTCCGAACAGGTCATCAGCCGTTCGCATATGAAGACTGGCTAGGATCGCCGCCATAATGCCAATCACCCGTTTCCGACCTTCGTCCATTCAGGGCATCCTACACCCTTCGCCTTGTCTTCGCTACAGAGACGTGCTACGCTCATTGCGTTATGGCAGTCCCGCCGAATAGAGCCGAGCAGTTGCACGACGAGTATCGGAGAAAGGTCTGGGAGGACTCAAAGTCGGGCAGTGAAAACTTCGACAAGTACATGCTGACGTTTTCGAGCGGAGCACTTGGTCTCTCGCTGGCGTTCATCAAAGATGTGGTTCCTATCGGGAAAGCAGTCTGGACTCTCTCACTCATCACCTCGTGGGGCATGTTCGTGCTCTGCATCCTGACCACGCTCATTTCGTTCCGAATCAGCATCCGCGCTTTGGAAAAGATGGTTCCATGTCTGGATGCCTTTTACCTGAACGGTGACGCAAGTGCTTTCAATAAGCACCTCGAAAGTTTTTGGACGAAGGCAGTTGACTGGTGTGCGTATCTGGCAATCGGTTTTTTCGTGCTTGGTCTGACATTTACAATGATGTTTGTAGGCGTGAACATCCGGGAGGCGAAGCGCATGAGTAAGGAAGAAACGCAAAAGGTGGTGCTGAGCGATTTGGGCAAAGGTCTCAAGCCGAGTGCCATGACACCACTTGAAGAGGGCCATAAACCGCCAGCAATGGCCCCGCTGCGCGATGTTGGCGCGGGAGTGAAGCCTGTCCCAATGACGCCTGCTGAACAGGGGCGTTCACAGCCTGCACCTCCCAGCAAACCGATACCAACCAAGGAGTAACTTGTGAGTAAGAAGGAATTTCCGCACAAAGCGCAATCACGCTTAGACCTTGGACTCCTCAGCCCTTCGCGTGACAAGGTTGAGAAGGGTGCAAAGCCTCCTGCAATGACGCCAATCAGATTGGAGGCGAACGATTCACTAAAGCCTGTGGCAATGACACCTGTAACAGGTTCAGGAGAAGACCGGGGACTCAAACCGATACCGATGACGCCGACGCCTGCACCAGCACCCGCTCAGCCAGTGAGTGTGCCCGTGCGGCCGAAGAAGTAACAAAATAGGCGCGGAGCCGCATTTGTTGGTCTCTTTGAAGAGGTGTATGCGAACCAATGATCCGGCGTGGAACTTCAACTATTCAGAAGAATGCGAAGTTTCTCTAAAGCCACTGTGCCAGCAAATCGAGTCCCACTTCGAGTTTCCCCCGAAAAGGCTATGCCGATATTTCGCAACAGGGGCCGACTCTGTTTTACAGCAGATGTACGGAGTGTATTACCGGGGCTTCCACGCTCCATGCAGTTCGTGCCCAGTCCTTCCGCATTACCTCGTCCCCTGCTTCTATCACCCTTTCGACGCTTTCAAGTCCGATATCCCATTTGAAGACACCATCGCCTTTGACAACCTGATCTACATGAGAGACAGCACGTGCCGAGACGGGCGAGTGGGATTCACATTGACCTATGCCCACGAGTTGCAGCATTTCTTGCAACATGGGCACACGCCGATGCTTTCAGCCGTAAATTTCACCCTCTATCGAGACCTGAAACAGTTTGAGCCGAACAGCATTGCAATCGACATCCCGCATGAGCGTGAGGCAAACATCGTATCGAAACGTGTTGCCGAAAGTCTGTTCGGTGCCGATGCCATTCGAGAGTATGCGGAAGAGCAAATCCAATTCATGGAACGGGTTTGCGACGCAGAACAGAAAGCCCGATGGATTTTCTTTCGGGATGTTCCCTCGTCGACCGCCTGCGATCTTTTGCAAGATACGCTTCCTTTTGTCGAGAAATATAAGAAGGTTCTGGACTTCGGCGTTGACACTGAGCAACTAGTCGCCGAGCAACAACGGAGGAGATAGATGGAAACGCTGTGGCTTTACGGAGAAGATGGAACCCGACACCCTGCTTTTGTAAATCAGGAACGCATCGACACCTCTTCGATGGGCGGGCCGAGTTCAATACCGGGGTTGAAATCCGTGATGCTGGACGATGGAACTCCGCTCAATTACGTGGACGACAGCACGTTTAAGAACCCAGTGACGGGCGAACTGCTTTCACGAAAACCTTAGTGACGGAAGTGAACGGTCATGTGCGGTCGATTTGAGGGACATCGGTCACAGTTCGGTAGACAGTTCCCGACTTCCACGCACGTAACAGTACAATGTGCACCACGTTGGAGATCAGCCTTGCACAAAATCGTGATCCTCACCAGAGCTGTGCTCGTCACGTCAGCGAACGCGCAAGACAAACCGAAACTCGCCAAAGTTCGAGTGCGTTCCGATTCAGTTTTCGTTGACGGTATCTGGAGACCTGACAATCTGAATAAGGAAAGTGAGTTGACCGAAACAGCAACGTCGTATAGTTGCTTCCAACACGGCGGGGAAAGCGTTGCCGGGGCGGACGGCTGGTGCCTTGAGGCGGACGCGTCAGCGCCCTACGGAATGTTGACCGTTGCCTTGCCGTTCTGCTTGTCCCATTGTTTTTCACGCTCTTCTCGTGCGCGGATCAATTGCAGGCCTGCGATATCCACTTCGAGAGAAAGTTCTGCCCGGTTAGCGACTCGAAACAAGGCTTCCGAAATGCGACTGACCGCCTCCCGCATGTAGCAATCCTGCTTGTCTTCGTCGGTAAGCTCCGCAGCCATAATCATCTGGGCCATAGCATTGTGAACATGATGATTGAGAAACGAGGTTTCTAAGGTTCGCCGGATGGATCGTTTTCGAGACTGCTCAAGTGCAATCGTCGCCAAGCAAACGACGACCAGTGTGTCCACCAGAGGCCCGGCCGCCGCGCTGATGTACCAAGCGACATGGCGATAATACAGGGCGGCGCTCGCAGCCACGCCAACGAAAGCGGCAGTCGCACCTAAGCCCAACGCAGTGGTGAGAGATTGGAGGAAGGATGCCGAACGGTGCCCCAAAACGCCCTTTGTGTACTGGTAAGGATGTACTAACCGCTGCCCATATGTTTTGAGAACCGCCCCTAACCTCACAGCCCTATCTCGGGCGCGTCCCTTCGTATCCTTCACGTGATTGGTTGCAGGTCTACTGACGGCATCGGCACACATCAACTGGTGCGCGTCCAGAGTGCTCTTGGCACGCTCCAGATCGACGCTCTTGCTGGCCGCGAGCGCCGGACTGACTCGATAATGTTCTGCGGAAAGGGCCTCGATGTACTCCGCTCGTCGCAAATCAAAATCCCGTTCCAAATCTGCGCAGATGACGCAATCCATAACCATTCCTCCGGCCCTCCCGCAATCCCACTAGCCTTGGAGTACGATCCCGTGCCGTTTGAGGATGTCCTGCTCGGCGCGGAGCCAATCCTGTTGGTCTTGGCCCTGTTCACGACCCCGGCTCACATATAGCTCATAGGCACGCTCTCGTATCGCGTCTTGGGACGGGGCGGTTGCCATCATCACAACTTTGGTTGGAGAACTCTTCGAGGCGACGGCATGGTTAGGCTGCGATTGTTTCTGAGTCTTGGGACTGATCATGGGGGTTTCCCTTCGGAAGATGCTTCACTAAGGAGGGTTTACTTCAGATGAACTGACTTAGTTCAGAGAACCTGAAAGAGGAGAGGAACTGCTCACTCACGTCCATGCTACGCTCAATCCTCGCAGGTGCCTAGTTTTGTGGGTTGAGGTCTAGTGGCGACTTTTTCACTCCTGAAAGAAGATTCTTTCTCCACCCCACCGACCGCGTCTTCATTCTGACCGGAGCAGGCGTGAGCGCCGAGACCCGCATCCTAATGGTAATGGGTTGCGACAGGCTAAGTGCCCAGCTACTCCCGAACGGAGGTAAACCTTGAGGCTGAAACACATCGACCTTCACGTGTCTGACGTTGACGCAGCTCGCAGCTTCTTTGAAGAATTCTTCGGTATGCAATGCAGCTATCAGCGGCAGAAGCAAATCGCCATCTTCACTGACGAAGCCGGATTTGAGTTCGCGGTGAGCAATCTATTCAACTCGCCTCCACCAGCTTATCCATCCGATTTCCATATTGGATTCATCCTTGACCGCACGAGCGAGGTGCGCGAGATTTACGACCGCTTGAGAGGCTCCGGTATTGCCATGAAGCTTGAGCTAGGCGTACAGGGGCCGAATCTGGTATTCACGTGTGTTGGGCCGGATTCCATTCCCGTAGAAGTGCGGGCACCCAAGGACAGTTAGACTGGGGTTAGACTGAACTGCTCACTCGTGCAAAGTTTTTCTCCCACCGACCGCGCTGTCATCCTCGTTGCGTAAACCTCGGTATCAAGCGTTCGAGGCGCGGTTCGCAGTGACGGAATATGCCTTTGATTAGGTCAAAACTAGGCAGGTTCGTCGCAGCCATTGGCATCGGTTTGCTCATGGAGAGCTTATTGTTCATCGGAACCGTACTACCCAGCTTCCGCCCCTCAATGATCACCTGAAAAGCGGCCATACATGATCAGTTCAAAACCGGCCATACTTTGGAGGCCGTCCACGACATAGGTTGTTCTATCCTGCCACCTGCTGTGGTGGCAAGCCTGTTTTTGTGCGCCAACTGCGTGG
>WNFY01005264.1_pt1 | contig 17383 bp, 24 predicted proteins | sample 5400091 | NCBI WGS metagenome assembly WNFY01 (sample SAMN13153364, study PRJNA577476) | soil metagenome | isolation source: 60 cm soil or saprolite under grassland replicate 1 | place: USA:California | collected 2016-06-15
CGGACCTTGGTTGGCGTCGAACCGTGCTTTCCCTCGTGGTCGAGCGCGTCAAGTTGCTTCCTGGTCATCCTGGTTCGCGCCTGTGGCCCACGGAAGATGACGAGCACTACGAGGACATCCTCAAGCAGTATCCTGACGCGCCATGGCGGTTCGACGGGTCTCGCGTCGTGATTTCTTGGAAGGTTTAGAACTGTATTTCCGTACCGGCGCCATCTGAGCCAGCAGCTCGGCCATACTTGCGAGCGTTGGCTTGTCCTCGACTTTGAGGGGCACGTCCGATGCCGCAGTGGACTGTTCGAGCCATGCGTTGAAGTCGAACGGCGGCTTTTGTTCGCTCATCGCTCGGCTCCCCTTGCTCGTCATTCTGCTAGCTCGACCCGGCGGCGGCGCGGCCACGACTCCCCCAGCGGCAGCCACACCGCCTCGGCCCGGACCGAGGGCAAGAGTCGGGCACGATTGGCTGCGGCAATCCCGGTCCTTTCGGCTGAGGCGGCAGAACCGGTCCGGGAAGGCACAGCGAGGTCACCGCAGGCTTAACAGCGCCGCGAGCGGGGCTGATGGCGGCGCGACAGTGGGGCTGCCAGCAAGGCTGTGAGCCGTGCGGTCCGCCGCGGGGACACATTGTCAGTGAGGCGGAGGTGCTATGGCCGCCGTCGCGCTTGGCTTGCCCAGGACTGTCGTTGCCATGCCGATGGCCAGCAGGTGTGCGCCGCGGTGAGGCGCTGGCAACTCGTGCCCGGCAGGTGGCGATGCCTCCGCCGACATCGCCAACGCCGATTCCACCGACATCAGCCGAGGCCGCGGGTGGGTGGCGGTACAGGTCCGCCGCGGTGAGGTGACTAGGACACAGAGTCGGCATGTCTCCTGCCTTGCCATGCAGCCTGTCTTAGCATCGTTTTAGCTACATTTGCTTTCAGTATCCCCCAGTACAGCTAGAAACGTGCGAGGTACCAGGGACCGCAGCATGACGCCGACCTTGCCCTCACCTACCTGGCGTCAAAGACCGCCGTGCTGGACACCACCGCCGGCGAGCACGCCTTGGTGGTGCCGCCCACACCGGCGCTGTTCGACCACACAAGCGGCCGCCGAGCGGCGGCGGCCACCGCCCACGACCAGGCCAACGCCTTTGCCCATCAGGTGCAGGACTTCACCGACCGGCACGCCAAGGTGACCGTCGTCGGCGGTGACACCGGACCGGCCAGCGACGACCCGGCCGTAGCGACCGAGGTCCTGGAAGACACCTTCCGGCGGCTCGACGAGGCCTACTGGGCAGCGGCCGCCACGGCGTTGCTGCAGGAGCGGCGCGCCCACGCCGAGAAAGGCCTCCGCACCGTGGCCGAGCAGCATGCGGCCCTGCCAGAGCCCGTCCGGACGCGGCGCGTGTTCGGATTCGGGCGGTCGAGGACTACCTGGCAGTCCTGCCGGGACCGAACAGGCCCTACGCCGGGCTCCCCTGCTGGCGCCGACTTGTCCCGCACTCGGGCGGCCAGCGCGTCCAGGGCCGCGTCACGCGCTCCTTTGGGTTCAGCGGTCACCCGACGGAGGGTCTCGCCGAGCACCCGGTCCGGCCGTACCGACGAGCCGAACAGGCGGCTGGCGACCGCGGCCACCTCAGCCTGCTGCTCGTCGAACGTGCCGCCTGAGGCCAGCGTGGCCGAGGTGCCGATGCACTGGAGCCGGTCCGCAGCACAGGCGTCACGGATGCGGCGGACGAGCAGGGCCACATCGGCGCCTTGGCGACCGCGGTATGTGTGCAGCTCATCGAGGACCAGGAAATTGCAGGCCCTGAGCGGCGCAGACCAGCCCTTGCTCATGGACCCGGGTGAGAATCAGCTCGGCCATCATGTAGTTGGTCAGCAGGATGTCCGGGGGGTTGGCGACGATGTCGCGCCGCTCGGCGTCGTCCTCCTGGCCGGGTGTACCGCCGGAAGGTGACCGGGCTCCGGCCATCCGGGTAGCCGTAGGATAAGAACTTGCCAAGCTCCCCGGCCTGGCTGTTCGCCAGCGCGTTCATCGGGTAGACAACGATTGCCTTGATACCGGCGCCGCTGCCCTGGCGCAGGATGCGGTCGACGATCGGCACGATGTAACTGAGGCTCTTGCCCGAGCCGGTGCCGGTGGTCAGCACGTAGTTGTCGCCGCTGGCGGCCGCCTGGATCGCTTCGGCTTGGTGGCGGTGCAGCCGAAGGGGCCGGCCCGCCGGGTCGCCCTCGGTCTTGATCCGAAAGACCCGGCGGCACTCGGTATGCAGCCTGCCATCGTTGACCAGGTCGTCGACCTTGCCACCCGACTCGAAGTTCGGGTTCAGGGAGATGCATGGTTCCGGCCACAGCACACCCGTTCCAGCTCGGCCCGAACGAAGCCGTTCAGCCGGGGGATCCCGAATCTTGAGGAAGCCGCTAATGAACTCGCCATAGTCGCGGACAAGCCGTTCCCTCAGATCGAAGATGTTCACGCTGCCCTCATGCTTGTCGCCGCCGTCTATGCCTCGACGTCACGATCAACCTCGATTCCGACCGCGCTCCCGCGACACAGATCAGGACAAGGAACCGACCGGTGGTACACCCAAAGCAGACGTTCGCCCTCCGTGCAAGGCTCGACCGGCACAAAAGTGTACGACACTGGCGAAGTAGTCCGGCCTGGACTCGCAAGAGATCCTTAAGCGCCTCAGCCCGTTTGGTTGCCGTCCTGCAAGTACCGTGGACGTCCGGCATGGAGCGCCTCGATCGCGGCTTGGGTTCGGCGCCACAGGGAGGGTCGAAGAAGCCGGGGCACCTGCTCTTGTGTGCACAACCGAAACTCGGCGAGTTCGCCGTCCAAGAGCTGGATGCTGGTGACCTGCTCTGGAGTGAGGGTGCCGCCGTCGAAGATGAACATCAGCGAGTCGTCCCACGGCCCGTGCGGGGAGACCCAGTCGATACACAACAGGTCCCCAACGTGCAGATCGAGCCCCAGCTCTTCCTTGAGTTCCCGGCGGACAGCCTCGTGTGGGGGTTCGTTGGTCTCGGCCATGCCGCCTGGTAGGTCCCAATCCGGCTTGTACTTGGGGTCGACCAGGAGAATCTTGCCCTGGCTGTCACGAAGGATCACATCAGCGCCGACTCGCTTGCGGGCTTGCTTGGCGTTGCCTTCCGCGAGGTGAGCGTTCCAGGCTTCGGGGTCCCGCACGTAGAGCGGGTCAGAACTCACCTGTGTCCTCCCCTCGGCCGGTGGGACCGCCGTCCCCATCAGCGTCGAGCCATCGATAGAGCCGGAGTCGTTCCCTCAGTCCACCAGTCAAGCACTCCAGGAAGTCAGCGACCACCCCGCTGGACCGGTAGGGTTGTAGCAGCTCGTGAAGGTCGCGCAGTTGTCGGATGACAAGGAACGAGCTGAGCGATTGCGTCCCTTGCAACACTTCCAACGCCACACCGCAGGCTTCGTCGGGCTTGCCTTGCGCGATCAGCGCCGTCACCAGGCCGAGCTGGCCGAACGCGCGGCTTCGCCTTCGGCCGCCAGGGCGAAGTGCGATCACCCGCTGGGCCTGACGCTCGGCCTCGTTGTACTGGCCGAGTTGGCGCATGCAGCGGACCGCCTCGCCCGCCAACGATCCCTCGTCAAAGTGGCTCACCCATTGCGACGGCCGTTCAGAGTAGTCACCCGCGAGGGCCTTCTCAGCCAAGACGAGAAGCCGCGCCGCCTTGGCCGATTCTCGGTGCGCTGCGAAGCCACGTGCCTCCATCGCCAGAAGACGCGACTCAAGCCCGGGATTGCGAGAGCCAGCTCGCAGAATCTCCTGTCCAGAACGCGCCAAGGCAATCGCGTCGTTCGGCTTGTCCAGGTGATGTGCCAGGTGGCTCATGCTGCCCAAGATGTGCGCGCCGAGCTGTCGGTCGCCACCGATCTTCACGAGGTCCAGGGCTCGGTGGAAGTGCCGTTCGGCGACGATGTCGCGGCCGGCATCGTGGGCCATCCAGCCCGCCATCTCTGTTAGGCCGGCGGCAGCGGTGAAGACGGCTTGGCTGTCGGCGCCGTTCACGACGCCGAAGAGACGAGGTGCGATCTCCGTCTGGAGATAGTGGAGCACGGTCGCGTACAGATGGCCGCCACCTACCTGCAGGTCTGCGGCCCGGAACCCCTGCATGGCTGCGGCGTCCGAGCTGGCGTCGGAGAGGCCATATGGACTTGGCAAGAAGCCAACCTGTGGACCGGGCGGTCTGGGCATCGAAAGTGACGTGGGTAGCACGACGGCTTCGAATGAGCCCCTTGAGCGGCTTCGGGTGTCGTGACCTTCGTCAGGTAGCTTGAACCAGAGCAGATGGCTTGGAATCCCGAAGATCCTGGCCCAATGAACGAGACGACCAAGATCCTTCACTGGAGGACCGCTCTCGACGCGGCTGAGTTGCGTCTGCGTGATCCCCAACCACCTCGCCACCATCTCCTGTGAGAGCGCACGGCCGTGAAATGGATGGTGCCGGTAGGCTTGGACGACGCGACCGACATGCCAAGTGGCCAGTGCGTCGCGTATGAGGTCGACTTCCCAGAATTCCGGCGGCACGTGTGGGGGTCTCCGCGCGGCCTCAGGGGCTTTCTTCTGGCATGGCGCGCACAGCGGTTGCCGATTGTCGCTCGCCAGTCGCGCCCCACATGACTGGCAGTAGCGATCCGTATTGCGTGCGTCCATCGGAGCTGCCCTGACTATTGACTCCTATCGCACGTTTCGCGCGGTGGCTGGAGTGTACCGCCGCGCTGGAACGCCTTTCGAACCGCGCTATGCGTCTGATGCATAGCGCCTATGCATCGTCGGTCATGGTTGCGGCCGAAAGCCCCTTCAAGAATTGGCGTCGTCGGTAGCGCAATCTAGGGAGCACGGGATGCCATCGGACGCCGGCCCGTACGGGGTCTTGAATGCTGGCTTCTGGTCGGTCTGGTGCCGGACGTGCCCTTGGCGCGCCGAGCCCACGCCGACGGGTCCAGACCTTGAGAGCTTCCGGGCGGCGCGTACGGCGGCCGAGGCGGCGTGGCGCGGCCACCGGGTGGATGAGCACCAGTTGGAGGGGGCGCCGGCAGGCCGGCTGGCGGTAGTCGGGTCGGCGCCTCCCGCCATGCTCCCAGAGGTCGCCTGACATGCGCGCCGCCGAACCACGAGGCCCGTTGGGCGCGGTGTGGCAGTGCTGGCTCGTGCTGCTGTTGGCCGGCTACGCGGTCCTAATTGTGGTGTGCGCGAGCGCGGTGGCCTCGGCGATCTGGCAGAGCTCGGGGTTCGCCCGGCCGGCTGCGCTGGTGCTCCTTGGCGTATACGCGCTGGAGGCGTGGGCGCTGTGGCGCTGGGCCGGACAAGCCGGCCCGATGCTCCCGCCCGTTCGGCCGGGTCGCTACGTCTTGTTGGCCGTCGTGCACATGGCGGTCGGCGCGGGGCTGGGCTGGATGGTGTGGAGCCGATGACCCGCTGCCTCTCTCCGAGACCGAGTCGCGCCAGCTGCCTGACGTGGCAGAAGCACGCGCCTCCCGGCCGCGCCACACGGCCGCTGTTCCCCTGCCTGTTGTTCGACGGCTGAGCGCTTCATCCGCAAGGAGGACAAATGTTCACGCTGCTACACGGGTTCACGGTGGCCATGCTCAGCCTGGCTGGGACCGCCGGGATACTCGCCTTGGCCAGGCTGGTGCTGGTACAGGTCCGCGGACTCAGGCGGCTGTCGGCGCAGATGAGCGACCCGGCCGACCCTCCTGCGTCGCCGTGGGAGTTCTCCGACTGCGGCCAGCCGCCAGGATGGCTCCCGTCGCCCCAGCGACACAGCGGCCACCTAGGGCCATGACAGGCGTGACAACGGCCAGGGTCTGCTCCGCGCGGTCGACCGGATGGGGTTGGGCGTCGTGACACGTCGCGGCGGCAAGGGCCACTGCGATCAGGACCTTGCCCTAGCGCTCGCCCGCGTGGAGGCGGCCTTCGGTCCGGTCCAGGTCCTTGAGGTCCGTCCCAACCCGCGTCCGGCCGTGCGGCAACGCGCGGAGGGAAACCAGGCGCGGGACGAGACGGCGCAGACCGTCCTGGACCTGGACGGCCACAAGGAGCGGGAGGGGGGTGAGGCGGTCGCCTGACGCGGTCGACGCGCGGCCAGGGGCTGGCTGTCGGGCTTGCTCGGCCGGGATGCCGTGACCCGGCGCGGGAAGCGGCAGTCCACGGCCAGCCCCGAACCCGACAGGAAACCGAACGATCCCCCACAAGCGGTGTTCGCCAGGCAGGAGCGGGACGCAGCCCGGAAAGCAATCGTCCCGCCCCGCCCGGCCAGCATCAGGAGCCTGGCACTGGAGGCCAACGATGAACGCGCAAGCACGGACCATCGCCCCGCAGGAAGCATATTCCCCCAGCCCGGTCGTGATCGACCGGGCCACCGAGGACGTGATCGAGTTCGTGGCGGCCTGCCAGGAGCTGCGCCGCCGCTACCAGGACGACCTGGACGCCCAAGTGAAGGAGGCGACCGCCGAGCTGGCCGACCGGCACCGCCGGGGAGGCCGCCAGGGCGGCATCGCCGCGCTGGTCGAGGCGGCCCGCTGGCAGGTCTACCACCAGCGTCGCCGCTTGGCTGATGCCGAGCTGCGCGCCATGCACCCCAGCGGGCGCCTGCTGGAGGTGGCGGACGCCTACGAGGATGCCGAGCTGTACCGGCGCCGCGAGCAGGCTCTGACGCTGCTGCTGGGCGAGGACGGGATCGCCTACGACCACCTCGCCCCGCAGGTGCTGGCCGACCGCGAGTCGGCGTGCCGCCATCAAGCCGCGCTGGTCGACGAGCAGGCCCAGCCGACCCGGCAGCTCACCTGGCTGCGTGGTCTGCTCGGACTTCTGGGGCAGCACCAGGCTCGCCAGCTCAACCGTGATCTAGCCGAGCTGGACCGCCAGCTCCAGCAGGTGCAGGCCGAGATCGCCTGGCAGCAGGCGCTGCTGGATGCCATCCAGACGATCGACGCCAACCGCGCCGAATGGCTCACCCAACACCGGCCCGTCCTGCTGGAAGGTGCGGCGGCAGTGGTCGTGCTGACGCGGCGGTTCCTGGCGTTGGCGAACCCGCCCGGCTGCACCACGCCGGTCACCGCGGTGGACCTGGACCACCCGATGGGCTACGACCCCTTCGCTCACCCAGCAAGCAGCGGCGATGGTGCCCGTGCCGCGTCCACCAGCGTGGCGCGGGTGGCGGCCGGCCCGGCCGACCCCCCACGGCCGCACTAGCGCCGCCGGGGCCGGGGAGCCCGCCTGCCGCGCCGGGCGACGACTCCCCGGCCTCCCTTCCCGTTTCGAGGTCGCCCATGGCTCCTGCCATCAACCAGGCTTCGTCCGAGTTCACCTCGGCCACTGTCGGAAACGGCCGCCAAGAATTCGCACCTGCCAACCCGCACGAGCTGACCCGCTGGGCTGGCCCGGACGCCGGCCCACCCTCCCCAGCCGTCAGCCCCGACCCAAGCCGCGACGATCCCCGCGTGCTCTCGGCGGTGGCGGCCAGCGGACTGGCAGCCCGGCTGCTCGGCCCGGCCGCCGCCACCACAACCTGGACGCTCACCAGCTCCACTACCGCCGCCGCAGTAGTCGACGGCCGGCGGTACGTGGTAGTCGACGAGACCGACCCGCACGGCTGGTTCACCTCCCTAGGCCTGTACGAGGTCACCTCCTGCGGTGCGTGCGGCGGCGAGCACCAGATCCCCGTCCCTCCCACGGGCACCAGCTCGCCCGCTCGCACCGGCCGCACACGCCCGCATCTGGAGCTTGCGGCGGTGCCAACCCGTCCCGGCTCCCTCGGGGGCGTTCCCGCCACCAACCCCAGCCGCAAGGAGGCCGGCCGCACATGCCCCGCCGCCGATTGACCCGCTCCAACGGGCGCGACCCACCCAGCCCGCGTCGCCATCCAATTCGCCGTGAGCCCCGCACCTACCTTCCCAGCCGCTTCGAGCATAAGGAGCACCAGATCGTGAACGCGATGTATGACCCGCAAGGTGGCGTCGACGACGACACCGCCGACCTCGGCTGCGACCTCGACGACCTCGGCTACGACCTCGACGACGAGCCCGAGGTCGGCGACCGGCGTCGGCTACGACCCAGTCTGCTGGTCCGCCGGGTCCACGGCGCGATTGTCCTGGCCTGCTATGGCGCAACCTTGACCACCGCCGTGTGGCTGCTGATCGAGGCGTTCCTGCACGCCGAGGCGCTGATCATGCTGCTGAGCCTCGGGCTACTGGCCTGGTTGCTCCCGCACGTGCTCCGCCTGTGGCGCTGGCAGCGCACCGTCTCCCGGACCGGCGAGGCGCTGCCCGTCTGGTGGCTGGCGCAGCTCGTCGTCGGCGTGCTCACCGCCCTGAACCTGTTCCTGCTCGTCTACGCGCACGTCTAGCGCGCCCGATCCGTGCCTAGCGACGGGGAAGCAGCCCCACCCACGGCAGCTTCCCGCCTCGCACCTGCGGGAGCACGACGCTATGGCCACATCCGACACGACGACCCAGCCCATATCGTCCACGCCGGCCGCAGCAGAGGAGCCGGAGCGCCTCGACTGCGCCAGGTTCGGCTGCATCGAGCCGGCCACCTGGATCGTCACCGATCCGCGCGGTGGCCTGCTCCTCTGCTGCGACGCCGACCTGGACGACGTCCTCAACGACGCGCTGAGCGCGATCCCACTCCACAGCACCGCCCGGATCGAGGTCTACCGCGCCTGACCCTCTTTGCTGTTACGCGCTGAAGGAGCCTTCCCCGTGCCTGACTCCAACCCTCCCCAGCCGCCAACCCGACCGCCGGAGTCGCCCCGCCAGCCCCCGCCGCCGCCTCTCGACGGTCCACAGCCGGCAGCCACGGTCGATCCTGACCTCCCGCCGGCGTGGCCGGTGCCGGGCTGGCAGTGGGCCAGCCTGGTCGCGCTGCTGCTCGGCGGCCAGGCCATCCTCCTGGTGCTGACGACTTGGACGCTGGCCACCAGCGCCAACCACGCCTGGCCGATGCCGATCCTGCTCGCGCTCGGCCTGCTCGCCCGCCTGGTCCCCGACGCGCTGCGGCTGGCGGAGTGGGCCGCGACCGCCAGCGCCTGGTCGCCGCCCGTCGACCTGCGCCTGCACCTGGGCACCGCCACGACCGCGCTGGCTCTGGCGGTGCTGGTTGCCATCGCCGCCTGACCGGCCACCATCCCTCGCTTTCCGGAGGCCACGTAGCGCATGACGGATCCCAAACCCATTCCCCGGCGGCGACCTCGACCCGCTGCCGGCGTTGGCGTTGCGGCTGCACACCGCCGTCCCGGCCGCCATCGACCACCCCTACCGGCCGCTCGCCAACTCTGCCTGTACCGAGCATCATCTTGCCCGCCGTCACCGGCTGGACCTGGACGGCGAGCACGGAGAGCTGTTCCGCGGACACTTCACCAGCCCCAGCAGCTCCACCGGTTCGCCCACGAACCCAGCGAGGCCCGCGCCATCCTGGCGATCGCGTTGGACCCGTTCGTCGACCAGGTCCTCGGCATCCTCGGCCAGCTCCCCGCCGAACTGCACCCGATCGTCCTGGCCGAAGCCGCCCTGGCGGTCCGCCTCGGCGATGGCCGCATCCCACCGGCAACCGATCCGCTGGGTGGAGGTGAGGGCCAGTGAGCGCCGCCGAGCGGCTAATCGCCCTGCTAGAGCAGCACGACCCGGGCAACCCTGGGATGCGGCAGGTAGCTCAGGGGCTTCGCTGCTTCCCCCGGCAGCTTGCCGACCGATTCGACCACTACCAGCGCCTTATCGAAGCGGTTGGCGCCGAGCGGGCCGCCCGCATCGTCGTGGACAACACCGTACAGCTCGGCGGGGGGTGGCTGGCCAGATGAGCCACCCAGCGCTTCCCAACGTCGCCACCGACGGCCAAGAACGCCGACCGCTCGCCCGCAGGCGCGTGCCCGCGGTGGTGTGCTACTTACGGACCGCGAACCCCGGCGGCGCGGGAATGCGCCTCCTCGGGCGGCAGCGCGCCCGGCTGGAGGCCGCCTGCGTTGCCCGAGGCTGGACGGTCGTGGTGTGGATCGAGGAGCTGCACCAGTCCGGCACCACGATGGACCGTCCCGGCCTGCGCCAAGCCCTGGCGCTACTTGCCGGCCGGCAAGCCGACGCGCTGCTGGCCTGCGATCACAGCCGTCTCGCCGTCGACCCCCGGATGGGCAGCGAGCTTGCCGTGCTCGCCGACCGGCAGGGCTGGCAGCTCCTCACGCTCGATCCCAACCCACCGCCCACCACTGTGGCCATGGCGGTCGCCGTCGTCGACGGCCACACCGCGGGCCTCGATCTCGACCACGGCGGGGCATGCCGATGATGCCCTAGTAGCTTGTCAGTCCTGAATTGCAGGGTAGAGGTGCTTGAGCTTGATGCGGGCGTCCTGGGTCGTGAAGCGCCAATCCACACCACGGCCGGTAGCATTGCGGGTCGTCTGCCAGGCGGCGACCTCCCGCTCCAGGGTCGCCCGGTCGGCCAGCCGCCGGTCCAGGCACTGCCCGGCCAGCACAGCAAGCTCGATCTCGGCCATGTTCAGCCAACTGCCATGCTTGGGCGTGTAATGCAGCTCCAGCCGATCGGCCAGCTGCTTGGCCTCCGCGGGCGGGAACGCCTCGTACAGCGACGCGGGCGTGTGAGGGTTGAGGTTGTCTTGCACCAGGACGACCCGCTCGGCGTCGGGGTAGTGGACCTCGAGCAGGTCCTTGATGGGAGTGCGCCCAGTCGATGCGGGTGCGCCGGGCGCTGACCATGACGTCGCGCCAGCCAGCAAGCGGCTCGCAGACCAGGAACAGGTTGCACACGCCGCGGCGCTCGTACTCGTAGTCCTCCCGGGCTGGACGCCCAGGCGCGACCGGCATCGGTGGGGTGATCTCGCCGAGGAGTTGCCGGCTGGTCTCGTCCAGGCACACCTGCGGGCGGTGGGGTCGTAGGGTCGGGTGGAGACCGCCAGCACGTCCTCCATCCGCCACACAAACTCGGCATCCTGCTCCGGCGGGATGCACCAGCGCTTGGGTCAGCCACGGCTTGAGGCGGTTTGCTGTAAGACCTGGCGGACCGTCTCGTACGACACCGACTCGACGATCTCCAGCTCCACCAGCCGATCGGCCAACAGCCGCAACGTCCAGCGCTTGTGGCCCGCCGGTGGGGCGCTGCACGCCAGCGCGACCAGGCGGGCCTCCTGCTGGCCGTCCAGCCGACGGCGGTACTGGCGCGCGGGCGGTTTGCGGTGCAGCGCCACCTCCAGGCCGGCGGTGACGTACTGCTGGCGGACACGGGCGACGGTGGCGGGGTTGACCTCCACCGCCACGGCGATCGCGGCGTCGGTCCATGAAGGGCCGGCCTGGCCCTGGTTGGCCTTCAACAGGATGCGCGCATGGGACAACACGCTGGCCGGGGCGACGCCCCGCCCGATCATGGTATGCAGCCGGGCGCGCTCCTCCTCCGATAGGACCACGATGTGTCGCTTGCGCACCTCGGCCTCCTGCAGCGGCGGTATCCCTTGACCGCACCAGCATGAGACCGAACCCCACATCCCACAAGTCACGACTGACGAGCTACTAGGGGGCTCCGGCGCAGCAATGCGCCGGAGCTACCCGACTCCGAGGCGCAGTTCAAGATGTTGAAGTACCGGCCAGGCTTTCCCGACCGGTTCGGCTCGATCCAGGACGCCCGGGCGTTCTGCCAGCAGTTCTTCGGCTGGTACAACGCAAAGCATCGGCACTTGGGGATCGCGATGATGACCCCTGAGGCGGTCCACTGAGGCGGTCCACTACGGCCACGCTGCTCGGCTCCACCAGGCCCGCGCTCAGGTGCTGGCCGCCGCATACGCCGCCCATCCCGAGCGATTCGTGCGCAGGCCGCCCGCACCCAAACCCCTGCCCACCGCTGTCTGGATCAACCCGCCCGAGTCGACACAGGAGGCGACTCAGTAAACAACCCGGCTTGGCGTCTCACATGTGTTGACAGATTCCGTCAAGGTAGGAACGGCTTCGTCAAGGGTGGAACGTTAGCCGAGACGTTAGCCGAGCAGAGCAGGCGTACTGGAGACGCGGCATCGCTACGACTCTCCGTTCCGAGATCGGCGGCGTGCTCGAGGCGCCAGCGCCGGCTGGTGCATTGCTCTTGGTGAGCGCAACTGCCTTCCCGGTCCTCGGGTCGCCAAGCCAGTAGCTGGCGTGGTGTCCGCGCAGTCCCCGCGTCCCTATCGGCGGCGATGTTGATGAGTTGCTTGGCTTGTCGAATTGGGCGGCCATCCCTCCACCACTGTCACCCGTGCGAACATGCCGGCCTCCTTTTGGCGCCAACACTGGAGGCTTTTACCGATGCAGACGGTCCAGCGCCGCTTACGGGGCAGCTCCTGGGTTCATGGCAGCCTCACCGGTCGGGTCTCTGCGCCCCGGGGCCCGGCTCGGCCACCCCGGCTGCGGGCTGGGCATGCGCCCGTGATGACCGCGGCCTGCGCCAGCGCAACCACACTACGGTTAGGGCCACGCCCGCGACGATGACAGCGGCGATCACCAACGGCGACACGGCAAGGCGGGTGGCGCCCAGGCCCAGGGCGGCCCACCCCAGCGCCTTGGGGGCGCCGCCGATCAGGGTGCCGATGGCCATCCACCGCAGGCGGAGCGGGGTGAGCCCGGCCGCGAGGTTGAGTGCCACAAAGGGCCCCGGCACCAGGCGCAGCACCACCACCGCCAGCCATCCACGGCGCTGCAGGGCCTCCTGGAGGCGATCGGTCCCAGAGAAGCGAACCGCGGCCATGGCAGGCCCGGTCAGGCGCCGGGCCAGGAGGAACTGTACGCAGGCGGCCACGGTCATGCCGGCCAGCGTGGCGAGCGCGCCTGGGATGAGGCCAAGGGCCAGGCCCCCGGCAGCGCCCAGCAGCGGGGCCGGCACGCCGGCGGAGTTGAGTACCACAAACAGGCCCACGAACGCCGCCGGGGCCAACGGCCCGGCCGGGGCGAGGAGCCCTCGCAGGCGGTCGGGTGACCAGGGACCCAGCAGCCACGCGCCGCCGGCGAGCAGGCCTAGGAGGGCGATGAGCACCCCGATGCGAAGCAGGATGCGTGCCCACGTCGCCCGGCGACGGTCGCCGCGGCCGGCGGCCGCCGGGACCGTCTCGTCGGTCATCGCGACCACCGCGCCCGGACCGACCCGTCTGGCTGCGATCGGTCGCCGGGCCGACCCCACCCGCCGTCAACCCGACGCCGCCAGCCCAGGCGTGCGCGTCGCCTGATCCGAAAATCGACGGTGAGAAGGCAGGCGGTAGCACCCGGCGGAGCGCAGCGCAGCCGGGTCCAAGCGGGTGGATAGGTGCGCCGGTCAGGCGGCGGGTTGCAGGGTGACCTTGTAGCCGAGGGCTTCGAGCTGGCGCTCGGCGTTGCTGCGGGTGTCGTAGTAGCCGGGGCCCAGGTCGTGGAAGCGGGCGGTGGGGTCGGACAGCAGGTGCCAGACGATGATCAGGATGGAACGGCCGACCGCGACGATGGCCCGCTTGGTGCCGCGCCGCCGGGCGATGCGCCGGTAGCGCTCCCCGAGGAAGGTGTTGGTCCGCCCGGCGGCCACGGCCGCCTCGCCCAGCACCCGGGCCAGGTAGGGGTTGCCGTGCCCGGTGGCGCTGTTGCCCTTGGTCTTGCCGGCTGACTGCTTGACCCCAGGGGCGTAGCGGGCCCAGGAGGCAAGGTGCGCGGGGGTGGGAAAGCGGCCCATGTCGGTGCCGATCTCGGCAATGATGACGTGCGCGGCGGTGCGGCCGACGCCAGTGATCTCATCCAGCCGGTCGGCCGCTGGGGCGAAAGGGGCGATCGCCGCCTCGATGTGGGCCTCCAGGGTGGCGATGTCGGTGCTGACCGCATCCACGCGCTCCAGCATCGTGGCGAGCAGGAACGCGTGATGGTCGCTGTCCAGCAGCTTCTCGACCCGGTTCTTCTCCGCGGTGCGCACCCCCACCAGATCGGCCCGGTAGCGGGTCAGGTCCCGCAGCCTGCGGATCGCCGGTGGCGGCACGAAGCTGGGGCGCAGCATCTGCCGCTCGGCGACCTTGCACAGCCACACCGCGTCCAGCCGGTCGGTCTTGGGCCGCCCCGGCAGGTGCTTGACATCGCGGGCGTTGACCAGCCAGACCTCAAACCCCTGCGCCTCCAGCAGGTAAAACGGCGCCCGCCAGTCAGGTAGCGGCGGCGCATTGCTGCACCGCCGCCCCTTCAGAACCCGGCGTGCGCCGTTAAGCGCACCGGGCTCAAGCAAGTCCTACAGGCTCGTTGGCAGCCAGAAGTGCTGGGCCACCGCCGGTGTCGTTGGGTGGCGTGTTCGTCCGACCTGGCAGCCCGCCGCTTGGCGGTGATCGCCTGGTGGCGGGTCGCCTTGCGGACGGTCTTGAGCCACTGTTCCCATTCGGCAGGGGTCTGTGGCTCTCGGTCGGCGTGCAGCAGCAGGCCCCCGCATAGCGGGCAGCGGCCGCGTTGCGCCAGCAGCAGGCGCAGCCCGGCCCTGTCCAGTGGGGGTGTGCTGCGGCGTTGCCGTGCCGCCCAGTAGCCGGCCAGGCCTGGGTCGTCGGGGGACGCCCAGCCCTTGACCAGCGTGTGTCGGACGATCTTGGTCCAGGCGAACTTGAGCAGGTAGGCGCCACTGTCACGGTCGCCGAAGACCCACCGGTCTCGCCTGGAGGGGTTGAATGCGCCGAAGTACCGAGCGGTGATCCACCGCTTGGACTTGTGTGGGTGGCGATACTTGGCCCACTTGTAGGTGAGCTTCCACATGTAGTCGTCCAGGTCGTTGAACGCGCTGCTGGACACCACGTGCCGGTAGTAGGCCGACCAGCCCCGGATGATCGGGGTGAGCCGGATGAGGACTGCCTGGGCGTTGGCCCCGCGTAGTGCCCGCATCTCGGCGGACAGCTGTTCCCGGACCCGCTTGATGGCCGCCTTGCTCGGTTTGATCAGCAGCTTGCCGTGGTAGCGGCGGATGTTGAATCCCAGGAAGTCCACGCCTTGGTCGAGGTGGACCACGCGGGTCTTATCCTCGTTGAAGGCCAGACTCCTGGGTGCCAGCCATGCGGCCAGCCGCGCCTTGACCTGTTCGGCCTGCTGCCGGGTGTGGCACAAGGCGAGCAGGTCGTCGGCGTAGCGGATCAGCACCGGCGAGCCCGGCACCGCGCTGCCGGCATCACGATGCCCGGCGGCGTGGTAGCGGACCCCAGCGGCCTGCTCCATCCCGTGCAAGGCCACGTTCATCAGCAGGGGGCTGATCACCCCGCCCTGGGGGCTGCCCTGTTGGGTCGGGGTGAGGTGACCGCGTTCGACCACGCCCGCCTTCAACCATCGCCTGACCAGCGCCCTGGCTGGGAACCCGCCAAGCTGGCCGAGAAGATGCTCATGGTCGATTTGGTCAAATGCCGCCTGAAGGTCCGCGTCCAGCGCCCACACCCGCCGGCAGGTCGTCCCCCTGGCGGTGACATAGACAGCCTGGATCGCGTCCCGGCAGCCTCGGCCGGGCCGAAACCCATAGGATCTCGACTCAAACCGTGCCTCCCACTCGGGCTCCAGCGCGTTGACCGCCAAGGCTTGCAGGCACCTGTCGACGATCACCGGAATGCCAAGCCCGCGGAGCTTCCCGTTGGCCTTGGGTATGAACACTCGCTTGACTGGCCGCGGCTTCCACGACGTCCAGTGCCGCTGCATCCAGCCGGCCAACTCGGCCTTGACCTGGGCCAGCAGCACGACCTCGCCGTCGATGCCTGCCGTCTTGCGACCAGCGTTTTGCTCCGTTACCCGTCGCACGCTCAGCAGGGCGTTGGAGCGGGAACGCAGCATCAGCTTCTGAAGGTTGCGGACCTTGGCAAGGTCCCCTGCCCGCGATGCCGTGAAGATCCGTTGTCGGAGTCGCCGTACGTCGTCCTCGACGGCTCGCCAGTCGATCGCGTCCCAGTCGAGGAGGTCGCCCTCAGATCCGTTCACCCCGCCGCCCGCAGCCGGCACGGCCGTGGCCGCTGCCGGGGTCTGCGTCGTCGTGGCGTCCAACGTGCCCATCGGTTGTGGTGGCTCCATCATCGTCTCGTCACAGACTCACCTGACCCACGTCAGCGCCCTTTCAGGCCCGAGCATCGGCTCGTATCCGGCCAGTTATGCGGGACCAGCAGCGGAGGAGCTGCACTCGCCGTCCCGGCTTCCTGTTGCCCTTTCGGCTGCCGGCGTTGGCTTCTTGGGTCATCCTGCGCCCGCTGGGGAGTTGGACCTTCCTCACGGTCGGCCTACCGGACACGGGGCGTGCCGGACCCCATCGGGGTTGTCATGTTGCGCATGCGCAAGACGCGACCGGGCAGGGCGCCCCCTTGACCCCGGGGACGGTGGTGCGCTCCCGGCTGACGAATACTCTCCAGCCGGCACCTGCCGCTTCCCAACGGCCAGTCCCTACGGCCCCGCTGGCACATCCCATCGGCGGGGGTCACCGTCACGAGGCATCAGCGGGGGTTCACTTGCGTTCGCCCATCCCACCGGGCGGCCATGCGGCTACCCGGCGCCGGGGAAGCCCTCCCGCGCTCCCCAGGCGGTCTTCTCCTTGCCGGTAGCTCCCGGATGGGACGGGAGCCCTTGGGCTTCTTCCTCGAGCTTCGCACCCCGCAGTTACCCGCGGCGCACGTCGAGGCGGAGACAGGCCATCGCGCACTGGCCCGGGTACTACACCCTCGACATCAGCCGAACCTCCATCGGTGCCTCCCACTTGCACTCATGCACCCTCATGTCGCACGTACTGGCCGGTGGCCTCCATCACCACCTGGGTCACACCCTCCGCCTGCAGCCAGTCGGCCAGTGCCTCCAGGCTGGAGGTGAACGTCGGGTACGTGCGGATCTCCTGGCGTCGTGCTCGACTGTCGGGGGCAGGGACACGCACGCAGGCCACGACCTCGTCTTTGCCCACGTCCAGCCCGCTGCAGCGTTCCACCACCAGTTCCACCGCCACCACCTCCGACCCCGCAGATCGCCGACCGGATCGCTGCTGTGCCCGGCGGGGCCAACCGAATAAACGACGCTGAAACGCGTGCTCGCAGCAAACAGTTCGTGGTGCCGGAAAGGCCCCGCATCAATCTCAGGCACGGGCTCGCACGCACCAATGTGAGCCGAGCGTGGCCGGGCGCCACCATTCTCATCGGTCGTGGCGGCCAGCGGCCATGAAATCTTAGAGGAGATCAAGGCATGTCCCTCTCGACCCAGCTTGTTGCGGCAGAGCAGCCAACGGTGGGCGGCGGTTGCAGCTATGCGCCTCGGCGCCGGCTACCTGCTGTGTGCTCTCGCCCTGGCGCTTGAGGTGCCGTGAACCAAGCACGACCGCAACGTCACCGGTCGGCGAGCTCGCCAGCGAGACCACGGGTGTGCTGACCTCGGCCTCGGCAACGGCGCCGCGATCGACGGGCTGAAGGTCA
>WNFY01013850.1_pt1 | contig 17376 bp, 18 predicted proteins | sample 5400091 | NCBI WGS metagenome assembly WNFY01 (sample SAMN13153364, study PRJNA577476) | soil metagenome | isolation source: 60 cm soil or saprolite under grassland replicate 1 | place: USA:California | collected 2016-06-15
TCAGCATGCTTGGAAGGTGACGAAGCTATTTTGGAAGATGTATTCCTGATAAAAAAAACACCGCAAGTACTTAAAGCAAGAAATTGAGGCAATTTTTCACGGTTTGAATAAGTCACAAAAATTTTATCATTGGGAATACCTGTTGATAGGGCTTCTTCCCTGACTTTTTTAATATTATCTTTTGTCAGGACCAGCATTACATATTCAGGTTTCTGATCGATCAGCATTTTACAAAAGGAAAACATTTCATTGATCAGATACCACCCGCCTGCTGATCCTAAATAAGTAATGACTTTAGCTGTTGCTGGAATATGAAGACGGTTTTTCAAAGAATGAATATCTTCTGACGAAATTTTCTGATAATCAAAATGATCAAGATCTGCACAGCAAGGAATGACTTCTATGGAAAGGTGCCTATATTCGGGTTTGGATAAAAGAAAATCCTTGGCAGATTGAGTAAGTGATATAATGCTATCAGCGTTCAATAAAAATTTTTCTTCTTTCTTTTTATAATATTTATAAATTAAACGATAATAAAAAAGGGTTTGATCCCATTGCCCATTATCCACTTTTTCATCCGCCCAAAATCCCCGCATATCAAACAAAAATTTTGTATTGAATTTTTTTTTAAAATTCAAACCGATTTCTGCGGCTACATAGCTTCGGCAATGCACCAGGTCAAATCTTTGTTTCCGGTACAATTTAAGAGCCATTTGTTTCAATTTCCAACGATCATATATTTTTGAAAAAACTGGGGGCTTTGAAGTAAATCGCATCGGAACCCATTTTATATTGGCACCACGAATCGCTGATTTTACAATGTCTTTCTCTTTTTCAAAGCGATCTCTTTTTTCGAAACTTAAAATGGTGAATTGGAAATTCTGCCTGGATAATCCTTGCAGGTAAGGCAATACCTGGGATTGGCCCAACGGATCGGTGAGGCCATCATAAGATATATACAGAACTTTTTTCAGGAAACTTTAAGATAATTATGGTCAATGAAACGGGGTGGGTTATGCAAGCTACGTCCAATCAAACCATCCATTTTTGATACCACATCTGGAACGTAAGCAAATACCATATCTTTAAATACAGATCTGTTCTTCCATTAAAAAATGAGCGGGTGAGGTTTTGAATATATTCGGTTTTAAATAATTTATGCTTGTCCAGATATTGACTGGATAAATATTCTCTTAGTAAATCTTTCAATTCTTTTTGTAACCATTTTTCGACAGGTATACCAAAACCCATCTTCTTCCTCTCCATCATCTCTTTCGGAATATATTGATGAACAATCTGCTTAAGGATGAATTTCTTATTACCCTGATGATATTTATATTCACCTGGAAGCCTTGCTGCCCATTCAATGATTGATTGATCAAGAAATGGTTCCCTGCCTTCAAGGCTAACAGACATGGTTGCCCTGTCCACCTTCTGTAAAATGTCATCCACCATATAGGTTTGATAATCTATTGCCATCATATATGACAAAGGATCATCAAACTGGATATTTAGTTCTTTGGATTCATGCGCTGTTGGCAGCTCTTTTATATTGCCATGAAACAGATCATTGACCTCATCATTTGTAAATACCTGGCTCAGGCTTTTCATCATATGGAAGGGTGAGGGATCCCTCAACAAATTGCGAAATTTCTGATAACGGCTATGAAAATTATATTGCTTATTAAAATAGGGTATATTTTCCGATGAAACTGATTCCATTACTTCAGCGACTGCTTTTCTCATGATCCGGGGCATGGTCTGCAATTTTTTTCCATGTTTCAAAAGATAATCGTAACGGTTATAGCCGGCAAAGATCTCATCTCCCGCATCAGCTGATAAGGCAACAATAACTTTTTTTCGCGCCAACCGGCTGACAAGAATTGTGGGTATAGCGCTGCTATCAGCAAAAGGTTCATCATAATAATAAGGAAGCTCAGGTATGATTTCCAATGCTTCTTTGGAAGTGCAATAATATTCAGTGTGCTCAGTTCCTAAATGTTGTGCAACCCGTTTGGCAAACAAAGCTTCATCAAGATCTTTGTCTGTAGATCCAATTGTAAATGTTTTTATTTTTTCAGTGCTATTCTTTTGCAATAAAGCCGTTACACAAGAACTATCATAACCTCCACTTAAAAAAACACCGACAGGAACATCGGCTACCATTCTATAGGCAAAAGATTGACTTAAGATTTTTTCAGTTTCATTGATGGCATCGGGCAGATCAATGGAAAGTTTTGGTTTATTATAATAATCGTACACATTCCAATATTGATTTACTGCCAGGCCAAATGATGATAAATTAAATTTTAATATATGCCCTGCTGGCAATTTATATGCATAATTAAAAATACAATGCGGAGAGGATACATAACCATATTGAAGAAAGGAAGCAACAGCATTTGTATTCATTTCCTTTTTAAATCGGGAATGAGCTATCAATGATTTTAATTCAGAACCAAAAAGAAATAATCCATCATTAAAATAGTAATAAAATGGTTTTACACCTGCTCTGTCCCGAATACAAACCAGTTCATTTTTTTGTTCATCAAATAATGCAATTGTAAACATTCCCCGCCATTTCTTGATACTTTTTTCACCCCATTGTTTCCATCCATGCAATATGACCTCGGTATCGGAATGCGTTAGGAATTGATGACCCAAAGAAATCAGTTCATTTCTAATTTCATTGTAATTATAAATCTCTCCGTTAAAAATAACATGAAGACCTTCATAATGCATGGGCTGATTGGCTGAAGCACTAAGATCAATGATTGAAAGACGCCGGTGGCCAAGACCTACTGAATATTGATCGGTTTCATAATAATAAAATCCTTCACCATCGGGGCCTCTGTGTGAAAGAGCCGAAGTCATCAAAACAAGGTCTTCTTTCAGGCTCTTATCTCGGGAACCAATGAATCCTGCAATTCCGCACATACCTCTTTTTTCTTTGAATGATTTAATCTTTTTTGGACAATCAAATACAGCACTATTAACAAAAGCCAGGAAAAGTAGGATAGATACTTTGTAGCATATTGGTAAATCCTGGCACGTGGAGCTGGAAATTTATTCACCGATCCATATGAATATGTCAAAAAAAGTTTTTCAACAAGATCACTATCTTGTTTAAAATATAGCTTGTGAAGAAGAGTGTCCTTTTGAACTATTTCAAGTATTGAAGGAAAATGATTGGCAACCATATTTGGCAATGATGGCTCCAGGTCAGGATCAAAGAAGTGCCATTTACCTTCAAAAAAAGCTTCAAAACAAAAATGTCCCCCATACCCATCGGCAAAAAAACCTATTTTCCTTACGCTGATTCCTTTTCTTTTGAAAACTTCCATACCGACGATGGATTGCTGGCTGCAGGCGGCCATCGGATGTTCTAAAATATCGTCAGGTATAACAATGGCGCTTAAATCTTTTTTTATCAGCGGGGCAAAAAGATAGGCTAATGAGTTTTGGCCCAATGAATAATAAGAATAACCATGATAAAATTTTTGCCTCAGGGTTTGAGAAACAATGGCAGCATATTTTTCTGAATCAGTTGGATTGATTTGGTTATATCCATATAATGAGTCACAATAGGCTGTAAAGGCTGGTATCGAGGTTAGCTTGGACAATGAAGGATCAAATTGCTCACCAATAGCGGGTTTAATGAGATCAGATCTTCTTTTATGGGTAATTTGCGCCTCCTGTTTTAGGCTGGTAGTTTTTGCCGATAATTACTGTTCGCTATAATCTCATTTAGGCCTGCTTCGATGGGAATAAACTCCCTGCTTAATAATTGTTTCATTTTGAGAATATCAGGTTGCCTTCGGGTCATGTCCCCTTCGGGTAAGGGCGGTAGATGGATAATTCTTGATTTTGAACCTGTTGCCTTAATTATTATTTTGGCAAGATCGATAATAGTTATTGCTTTATCATTACCCACATTTACCACATCGTTTATAAAAAGATTTTTCTCAAATGCATTAATACACGCCTCTGTGTTATCCGTTATATAACAAAAAGTTCGGGTTTGGAGCCCATCGCCATAAATAGTAATATCCATATTATTTAAAGCGGCATTTAAAAATTTTGAGATAACAAAATCATCACTTTGCTTTGGGCCAAATGTATTGAAGAAACGAAAAATCGTATAGTCCAATCCATATTCCTGGTGATAAGACCTGCAAAATGATTCTCCGACGTTTTTAACTACTGCATAAGGCAATCTTGAATTTAGCGGAGTAGTTTCTTCATGTTGTGGCAGATGAACGGGTTCAAACCAAAGACGGGTTTTCCAATGTTCGTTTTACACCCACTACGGCTGCATAGTGAAAAACAAAGTCAAATCGAAAAGCCAGGAAAACAGGAGCTATATCGTTGTAGTTATTTACATCGCATTTAATGAACCGGCAATTATTATGTCGGGGAATATTTTCGTTGCGACCAGTCAGCATGTTGTCAACTAATACAATCTCATGCCTGGTTTTCTCCAAAAAAGAATCTGCCAGGGAAGATCCAATAAAACCGGCACCTCCTGTAATTAGAATTTTCATGTACGTTGAAATGCTTTTAAATAATAGGGGGAAAAATTATTAATGTCTTTCTGTGAAAGATTCTTTTTTGATATAATCATAAAAATCTGCAATCTGCTTTAGTACGATATCCGGATGAGCAATCGTTTTTACCCATTCAAAACCTTTTTTACCCATAGAATTAATATTAAGTTGTCCCTTTTGCATTGATATCAGTTTTTTGGCCAAATCCATAGGATCCGACAGATCAACAAAATTTGCAAAACCACCGGTATTTTCATGCAGGACGGGAATGTCAGAAACAATTAAAGGCAGCCCAGAGGCCATTGCTTCAAAAATGGCAAGACTCGAACCTTCGTATTTTGAGCAATGAAGGTAAATATCATATCCTTTCATCCGCTTATACAAGTCAGAAACATTTCCTTTTAACATCACTGGCAATTTCTCGGTTTCAATTCGCTTCTGCAGTAATTCCTTGAGAGGACCATCTCCATAGATATCAAGTTCAAATAATTCTTTTGGCGTTGCTTTTAAAGCATCGAGTATGTAATCATAATTTTTTAATGGCTTTAAATTGCCTATCGAAACTAACCTGACTCTTTTTCCAGGCATGAATGTTTTATAATCTTCTGCAAAAAAATTTCGCTCTATTGAGTTATAGATCACTTTTACTCTGTTACAATTTGGTGTTACATATTTTTTATAATCATTTAATGCTTCATTTGAAACAGCAATCAAATAGTCACTCCTTGAATACGTGGTCCTCTCCAAAAATCTTGCAAAAGGATTTTTTTTGAACAGATCTTCCCCGAGCATGCTTTGGAGAGTAAAGACAAAGGGAGTTTTGCGTCGGCTGGCCAACCTTCCAATCAACGTGCTATTAAATAGCTGTGCATGCACCAGGTCAATTTTTTTTTTCTGAATTATTTTTTTCACTCTATTCACAGCTTTCAATCTTTGAAAGAATGAATAACTGGTAAGATTAATTATTTCCACATCTCTTAGCTCTACTTTTAAAGTATCAGGCTCATGAAGAATAACTACAATATGGTTATAGTCTGGCATTCCGTTGATGGCCTGCACTAAAGATTTTTCTGCCCCTCCTAGGCCCAGCGTTTCAATTAAGTGAAGAACTGTTATTTTCTGATTCATTCAATAAATCTATCAAAACCAATAACGGATAAGATATTTTTTAATAAGATTTAATTGGCTCCGACAATTGGTGATATACTGCTCCAATCTGGAAGTTATTATTGATACATTGTGACCTGTTCGTACGTACTCAAAGCATTTTACAGAAAGCTCTGACATTTGTGAACCATTACAGACAGTTTCAAATATTTCAGACATGGTCATTCCTGTAAAACTTTTTTCCTCATTCACATCGGTACCAATATAAGCAGGATCTGTTTGATGAATAAACTTGTATCTATAACCCCCAGGAAATTCACTGAAAGCAAAATCGACAAGAACCGTTGGAATTCCCAATTTGGCTCCTTCCAGGGCAGAGGTAGCCTGGCTAAAATGAATATCAGCATTAGTCAATAGAAAATTATCAAGTTTTTGCGGAGAAAAATTTTCCTGAAATAGAACTTCAAAACGGTGACTACGAAAACTAGGTAAGGCTGCCCGAAAAACACGGGCATCGTCTGTAATTATTTGTAAGATCACTTTTTTCTTTGGCCCAAGACTTAAAATATCATTGATAATTTTTTTAACAGGAAATATCTTGGTATCAACTGCTCTACCCACATAGGTAAATACTATAGCATCTTTTCCTTCCGAATTTTTTTTTCCCAAATACAAATTTTTATCAGGGGTCATTATTGGTATCGGCAACATCGGAAAACCGTCGGGATCCAAAGACAACATTTTTATGCTTTGTTTCAGTGCATTTTGTTCGATAAACAATACTCCCTTTTTACTCTTGAGCAGATTTACCAGGCGTCTTGTTAAAAAAAGAAAATTGATTTTTTTAAAGAACCGATTGGCTTCAAATAATTGAATATGGCCAACGCAATAAAAAAGAATTTTCGGATTTGCCTTTTTAAAAAGACGAAAAATTGAATAAAAATGCGTGGTTATTATAATATCATCACGCGACACATTTGCAGCAAATCTTTTAATGCTTTCTTTGTTCTTATCGATTACAGAAAATAATGATTCATCGATATCCGAAAGCTGCTGATGCATCACACCCTTTTTGAAATTAATAAGAACCACCTTATGACCCTTGCTTACTAAACCTCTTATCAGGTTCATTATTAAAATGGCTGCGCCACTTGACGTACCCTCCATTTCATGGTAAAAAATGATCATCGTTACAAAGCAGGATCGGGGTTACTTCTTAAAATTCTTCTGAACAGCCATAACATCGTTAGCATATACAAAAAATAATTGAGCGCATATGCATAGGCGCTGCCCGGCAAACCGAAAAGCTTTACAAAGAGTGTGGTAAAAATAACAGAGGTGATTCCAAATACCGCTTCGTTTATAACAAATGGCTTTATCATGGCCTTCGCCCAAAATAAACATGCCAGCAGCCAGCTGGACATTTTAAAAAAATCTCCCAGCATCTGGGCCGCAAATAGACCACGCATTGCAGAAAATTCATTTGTAAAAAGAACAGCAATAATAATATCCCTGCAAAAAAAAATGAGTATGCAGGTAAGCGCTAAAGCAGGTAATACAATTTTACCCGTTTTGACAATTTCTTTTTTTAATAAATAAGATTCTTTTAGCTCAGATAAACGGGGCAAATAGAATGTGGAAATACTCGTGGTCACAAATAACAAATACATACCCGATATTCGGTTCATCGCTTCCCATATACCGGCCCCATTAAGTGATACTTCTTTTGTAATCATATTTCTGATTACAATTTGACTGAGCGGCGAAAACAGTGATGAGGTAAGAGCCATTAAAGAAAAGCCACCAAGATGCCTGATAATTTTCCAATCTACTACGGTTTTTGTAATAATACCTTTTATCCAGGGCTCTTTAGAAATAAAAAAAAAAGTGATCAGTAGTACAATCGATTGAGAGGCTACACAGTTCAATAATGCTCCATACACGCCAAATGATAAAACCAGTACAATAGAAAGTAAAAGACCAACAAGACTGATGGTTATATTTATCCAGATATACTTCCTGAAAGATTTAAAACCATTCAGTGCTGAAGTTAAAATGGTGTTTACAGAATATAAGACAAGTGTTGCACCCAGTAATATGATAAGAGAAACATAGCTCGCGGACTTAAAAATATAAACCGATAACGGTCTTGAAAAAATAATTATAGCCGCACTAACTATACCGGTACATACCGCAACAATGCGAAGTGCATTGCCGATAACCATTTTTTGTACTTCTGGTTTATCATAATGTTCTGCGACATATTTTGTCACACCCTGGGAAATCCCTCCTATGCTAAATGCCCCGGCGATCGTAATACTATTTAAGAATTGTCCGACCAGTGCTAACCCGGATGGTCCTATAATGCGAGCAACAACTTTGAGCGAAACAAAGGAGGTCAACATTTTTATAACAGTGGCTACCGAAGTCCAGGCAGATACTTTGACAAAATCAGTTCGCAAGGTTCTTCCAACAAATGGAATTATTCTTTTCAAGCTGTAACAGATTTATAGTACCGCTGAATATTTTCTTTTATAAATTCAACATCTTCTCGCTGCATACCTGGCCACACAGGCAAACTCAGACAGGTATTGGCTATTTTTTCTGCGATGGGGAAGTCTCCTTCTTTATATCCGAGATGAACATATGCTTCCTGGAGATGTGGCGGGACAGGATAATGAATTAGCGTTCCTATTCCATTAGCAGTAAGAAATTTTTGTAACTCATCACGATCTTTTGTCCGAATTACATACAAATGATACACATGTGTAGCATTGTTTGCCATTGCCGGTAGCACCAGTTCTTCAACATCTGACAAAGCCTGATCATACCAGGATGCAACCTGTTGCCGCTGTTTTGTCCAGCCTTGGAGATAACGAAGTTTTACAGAGAGCAATGCTGCCTGGAGTTCATCCAGTCTCATATTATAGCCAATGATCTCGTTGTAATATTTTTTTTGAGATCCATAATTTCTTAGCATCCTGATTTTAGAAGCGAGTGATTCATCATCTGTAGTTATAGCTCCTGCATCTCCCAATGCACCCAAGTTTTTTCCCGGGTAAAAACTGGTAGCATTCAGGTGGCCAAAACTACCCGCCAATTTCCCTTCCCAGGAAGAGCCATGAGACTGTGCATTATCTTCTATCACAAACAAATTATATTTTCGGGCAATAGACATAACTGTATTCATTTCGCAACATTGCCCATACAAGTGAACAGGTATTATAGCTTTTGTTTTGGAAGTAATAGCCGCTTCGATCGATTCGGGGTTTATATTGTACGTATCGATCCTTGGTTCTGCGAGTACAGGGGTGGCTCCCAGATATGAAACAGCAAGCAGTGTCGCGATATAAGTATTCGAGGGCACAATAACTTCATCGCCTTTTCCTACACCTAAGCTTTTTAAGCTCAAGAAAATGGCGTCCAAACCATTGCTAACCCCCACACAACATTTAACCTGGTTAAAAGATGCGTATGCTTTTTCAAACATCTTCACTTGTTCTCCCAAGACATACCATTTGCTTTCAAATACCTCTTCGAATGCCCTTCTTATTTCGTCGCTTATTTCATTATTCGAATGCGTGAAAGAAAGAAATGGAATTTTCATAGAAGGTATTTTTCGAGCTTTATGTAAGAACCGGTATCTATAGTATAAAAATCATGTTTCATAGCTCTGCCGCCAAATGACTCTTTCCAAAAAAGCATCCCTTCATTTATTTTTTTCCCGTCATCCTCATTTACAATACCAAAATCAAAATATCGACACTCTGCAAAAACTGTATCAATCAGATGACGAAACAAATAATTTAATGCTCCTGTTTTTCTTCCCTTTTCATTGGAAGATATATATTGACAATGAACGACTCCATTTTCTATAAACAATGTACTGCCGGCAACAATGTGTTCATTTAAAAAAATATTGAACTGCCTGATGTTTTGTGGGAATTTTTTTTTTAAAAGATCTATTTCAGCCAAAGAATGTACAGGCTTGACTCCAAAACGCTCTGCCAGGTTCGGAATTAATATATTTTCCCAAAAAGCTGCCATATCATCGTCTTCTTTAATTAACGCTCCGGCCTTTTCTGCTTTATCGCTTTCACGCCTGATATTTCCGGAATAATTTATTTTATTGGATTGATCAATTACAAGTGCAACATCCCGTCTGAAAAGATGGGCTTCTAATAAAAACATTACGTATTCAACTTCATCAGTTGGATGATTATTATAAAGAGCCGGGAATTGTTTGAGGTGAAAATATTTTATCTCATTTTCATGGAAGTATTTCAAAAGATGATAGAATGCCTCAATAACTGTTTTTAGCTTAATATCCTTTTTCACAATCAACCCACCATAAGTTAGTCCTTCGTGCGAGATAGCAGTATTCGGCAAAGTTGTGGAAATATTCGCTGGTACCAGCGCTACCAGAGAGTCTTTTTGATCAGATAAAAGCAAAGAAAAATCCTGAAATCGGTCCTGGTGGTAATCCATAAATCCCCTGTCAAAAAAAAAGGTTTTATTTTTTCCTGCCTTCATAAATTCATTCCAGATCTTCAAATCAATATCTCTGTTAAATCGTCTAACCTTCATTTTCCCCAGGTATATTTATTCTCTTAATAAGAATAGCCGGATTGCCAGCATAAACTGAATAGGACTCAATATCTGTAGTTACAAAACTATTCGCTCCAACAATACTGCATTTACCTATTGTCACGCCCGGCCCAATAATCACTCCGGCACCGATCCAGGCATGATCCCCAATGGTAACAGGTCCCTTTATAATAGGGTAAATTTTTTGCATCACCTCACTGGCATTTGGACCCGAATCAGTCATTATATTCACATTCTGAGCTATGGAAACTTTTTTGCCAATCTTTAATGGGGCCGAAAAACCATTTAATACAGAAAACATCCCTACATAGCTTCCTTCACCTACTTCAAGAACATGATCAGGAGAACCGAAAACAGAGCAATACTTTGCAATTTTTACATTATCGGCAAGTGAAACATTATTTAAACTGGATGTAGGATCTACTTTTACATTTGTGCCCAGACTAATGTTACTCATTTCCATTTTCCATAAAATATGAAGTTAGAGAATAGAAGAAGTCCATATCTTCCTGGCAAAGTCCCTGGTGCACCGGTATAAAAAAAGCATTCTCCCCATAAAAAACACTTGATTCAACTCCATTGCTTTGCATGAATTTCTTAAACTCATTTAGATCCTTTGCAGGCAGATATTTCATTCTTGACGGATTGTTACACTGCAACACTCCACCAAAAGAAACCGGGAAAAACTTAGGCAGGCTATAAATAACAAAATCGCCTGTATTGCCAACACTGTTCGTCTTATCATTCGAAGAAAAACTTAATGCTCTGTCTTCAATGATTGGCAGACCGTATTTCTTTAAACTTTCCAATTCTTGATAACAAAACCCGAATTCATGATTAACAAAGATCAATTTAGTTTGATTGGATAGTTTCATGGACCATTTACAAATCTTGTCAATTTCATTCGTTACGCAGCTGCTTATGTACCTATTTCCTGAAGTCGTTGTAATCATAACTTCATCGGTCGGATCGAGGTCATATTGGTTTAATGCTAAAGCAATAGCCGACCTGCCATTCAAGGTGGGATAAAAATTTTGCCCAAAGAAACTATTAACGAGATCATAGTCTATAACGCCTTGATCTATTATTCGCTTATTAATCTGTGTATAATTGGTAGTATAGGGGGATATTCTATACGCGGGTTTCCAAAAAGTATCAGGGTTAATGACAAACCCGTCTCTAAGTCTGATCATACTTTACCGTCAAAAATTTATCATAACTCCTGATATAATCTGTTTCATTATAAAGCTCAGATGCTATAACCAGGCAAATAGAACCGGATGAAAAATTAATTTCTGAAGCCCACATCATGGGAGGAATATGCAAGCCCATATAGGGTCTGTTCAGCTGAACAATGCGCCTGGTCTTTCCATCATCCAGCAATACTTCGAAACTACCGCTGGCTGCTACAATAAACTGGTGACATTTTCTATGTGCATGAGCACCTCTCGATTCGCCACCGGGAACATCATAAAGATAAAATATACGCTTAATGTGAAATGGAATCTCTTTCTCACCATGAACAGGTGTGATATTACCCGCTCTGTTTTTTATCTGGGGCAACTGAATAATGCTACAATCAAAAACTGTAGTTACTTTATTCATTCTTCATTTTTAAAAACATATTGAAATCCCGTATATAGTCTTCCGCACTATAAGGTTGATCGGCCGTAATCAATGCAAGTGAATTGGTTGAAAAATTTTCCAGCTGCCGCCATATCATATTAGGGACATACAATCCCGTATACGAGCGGTTGAGGCTAAACCTCAACTCTTTTTTACCGTCATGTAAAACCACTTCGAAACTACCTGATAAAGCAATAATTACTTCACGCAAATTTTTATAAGCATGCCCTCCTCTTGTTTCTCCGCCCGGTACATCATATATCCAATAAGTACGGGCAATAGAAAATGGAATTTGCCTGCTGCTTTCGAAGAAAGAAAGATTCCCTCTTTCATCTAATATTTTAGGAAGATGAATCAGCTGTGCGTTTTGAGTAATTTCCATTTTTATTTTGTCTATAGAAAAAAGCTGAAACCATTAAAACCAGGTTTTTGATTATATACCGCGGGTAAAGCCAGTTGAATCGCCAATGTTTCATAATAAAACCAATCGTTCCCCAGCCGGGTGAGAAGGTGCTTTTATGGTAGATAAAGATCATCTTATAGTATTCCTTCATCTTCTTTAACCATTTGCTGACTTCATCATTTGTAAAAAAAGATTTTGCAAAAATGGCAAGATCGTCCAGGGAAGCAAGTTCTCTGTTAAGATTTTTGTTAGTGAGTGATTTAGACTCATTTTCCGCATGCTCTCTCCAAACAGCCACTTTTCTTGATGAAAGAATAACATTACCGGTTAATGAAAGTTTTAAAATAGAATGCGAATCTGTAAAGAGACAATCAAAGCTATAAAAATTTAAAGGCAATGCGCTGATGCGATTATAAATAGTAGCACAATGTATGAAATGCCTGATCCGTGGAAAATGTTGGAAATAATCCTTTCCACTTACCATGATTTCAAAGGGACCGAGCTCTTGATAAACGGGCAAAACTTTTTTAATCGCATCCAGGTTATGATTAGCCTGGTAAACCACAATATTTTCAGAAGGGCGTGAATTGATGAAGTGCATGGCGCTATTGATAAAATCCTTGTTAATAAAATAGTCATCCCCATCTAAATTAATATACCAGGAGGCACCGGAAGCATATTCATACAAAAGCTTGTGGTAATTCTGAATACGGCCCAATCGTTCAGAATTCTTTTTATAAACGATTCTATCATCATCAAATTGTTCAATAACTTTTTCAGTTTCGTCGGCAGATTGATCGTCAGCAATGATGACAGAGATATTTGCATAGGTCTGATTAATACAACCAGAAAGCGTTTGACGAATATATGCTTGCTGATTGTATGTAGGTATACCAATAGTTACTTCTGTAGAATTCTGCATAAACAAATTGAGGATGGATCCCTTGGATCATCTGAAACCAAATATGTTCAACTGAACATCCATAAATTCACCATGCTTTTGAATATATGGATAGTTCATATTTTCGTATGCCTGCCTGATGTAATATCTGAATCCACTTTGAGAAAGAAGTCGTAAAAGAAAATCGAGTTTCTGCTCTTCATTTTTTTGGCAATGATATTCAACAAATATATTTTTTACATTTCCGAGAAGCGACTGGCAATCAGTTAAGACCTCTATTTCTGGTCCTTCAATATCCAATTTCAGAAAATCGACTTTTTGATTGAGAAAATTTTTTAATCGCACGGCCTCTACTTCAACTATATTTTCCTTATCAGATGATTCTTTCTGAATCGAGCCACCCAGGCTGCCGGTAGAATGAAATTTTAATAGGGTATCTTCAGTCCACACGGCTTGATTATGCAGTTCTACCCTCGAAATATATCCAAACTCACCAACGTTTTTTTTTAAAAGTTCAAATATTTTTTTGTCGGGTTCAAACGCAATAATATGGGCCGAAGGATGATTCCAGGCAAAATATATGATACTGAGCCCAATATTAGAACCGCAATCAATAATTAATAAAGGATCAGAAGTTGCTGTGAATTTATATACCTGCTCTTCAAAAATTTCCCGAAAACTATGCCTGAACCAATACGGATGAAAAGAAAAAAAAACCGGATGTTGGAAAATTTTGAATTTATTCATATCTCCCGGTCGCATAAATCTCAGCCTCAGCTTATCCATTCCGTTCATATGCCCGGCTTTCGTTTGAAAAACTCTTTTGATCCTTTTACCGGAAACTTTAAATATTTCAATGACACTGTAAAAAATATTTTTCAAAATTATCCGACTGCTTTTTTAAGGTTCAAAAAACTATGGATGGTTGAATTTCGACCAGTCGCTTGCAGAAGTGTTGTGTTATTAAGCAGTAACATTTTGCAGAAATGCTTGTTCGTACACAGAACGAATGCCACTGACTAATTCCATTTGTGGCTTCCATCCTAATTCAGTTAATTTAGTCACATCTAATAATTTTTGGGGTGTTCCATCTGGTTTTGTAGAATCCCAAATTATTTTTCCCGTAAACCCGGTAATATTTTTTATAGTATTTGCCAATTCAGCGATGCTAATATCCTTTCCCACGCCGATATTAATGATTCCTGATTCACTATAATTTTCCATAAGAAACAAGCAGGCATTTGCCATATCATCCGCATGCAAAAATTCACGCCGGGGAGTACCTGAACCCCAAACTGTCACTTCTTTTGAGCCGGCTTGTTTTGCCTCATGAAATTTTCGCAAAAGAGCAGGAAGAACATGACTTTTATTAAGGTCATAATTATCATTGGGACCGTACAGATTTGTCGGCATTACAGAAATAAAATTGCAGCCATACTGATCACGGTAAGCATCGCACATTTTTACGCCGGCTATTTTAGCAATCGCATAAGGTTCATTGGTGGATTCAAGCAAACCGGTAAGTAAATATTCTTCTTTCAAAGGCTGCGGAGCCAATTTGGGATAAATACAGGAAGATCCTAAAAACAATAATTTCTTTACACCTTGTAAATATGATTGATGGATCACATTATTCTGGATCATAAGATTGTCATAAAGAAATTCTGCACGATAAGTACTATTGGCTAAAATTCCGCCCACTTTTGCAGCCGCCAGAAAAACATAATCAGGTTTTCCTTTTCTAAAAAAATCAGCAACAGCCTGTTGATCTCTCAGATCAAGTTCATCGGATGTGCGAAGAATGAAATTTTGATACCCTCCTTTTTTAAGAAGTCTCATTATAGCGCTACCAACCATTCCCCGATGACCTGCGATATAAATTTTATCAATTTTGTCCATTATTCAAATTGGCGCAGAATATTGAATCCTGCCTCTTTTAAAATTTTATTTTTTTGAAACAATAATAAGTCGGCAGCCACCATTTCTTTAACCATCATTTCTAAAGTATACTTTGGTTTCCATCCAAGCTTTGTCATTGCCTTTGTTGGGTCACCCATTAATAATTCAACTTCTGTAGGCCTGAAATAAGCCGCGTCGACACATACTATCTCTTTGCCCAAGGGAAAACAGACAGGGTCGGCAGATGATTTTACTTTTCCAATTTCATTTATTCCGCTTCCTGAAAATTCAAGTTCTACTCCCACCTCTGCAAAAGCCATAGAAATAAAATCTTTTACCGATGTCGTGACTCCTGTGGCAATTACAAAATCTTCCGGTTCATTTTGCTGAAGTATGAGCCACATGGCTTCGACATAATCTTTTGCGTGTCCCCAGTCACGTTTGGCATTCAAATTACCAATGTAGAGTTTGTCGTGCAGGCCTAAGGCCATTTGAGCTACTGAACGGGTTATTTTACGGCTTACAAAAGTTTCACCACGTAAAGGGCTTTCATGATTAAAAAGAATTCCATTACAGGCAAACATATCATATGCTTCCCTGTAGTTAACAGTTATCCAATATGCATATAATTTGGCAACGCCATAAGGGCTGCGTGGGTAAAAAGGAGTTTTCTCACTTTGCGGCACTTCCCGGACCAGCCCATATAATTCTGAAGTAGATGCCTGGTAAATTTTTGTTTTATCAGTTAATCCCAACAAGCGGACCGCTTCCAATATTCTCAATGTTCCTAAGCCATCTGTATTGCCGGTATATTCAGCTGTGTCAAAACTGACTTTTACATGGCTCATTGCTCCCAGGTTATAAATCTCATCAGGCTGTACTTCCTGTATAATACGGATAAGGTTTGTACTGTCCGAAAGATCTCCATAATGCAAAATAAATTTTTTGTTTTTTTCATGTGGATCCTGATACAAGTGATTTATTCTTTCCGTATTAAACAATGAAGAACGTCTTTTTATCCCGTGTACTACATAGCCCTTATTTAAAAGAAATTCCGAAAGATAAGCACCATCTTGTCCTGTAACGCCAGTTATTAATGCTGTTTTAGACATATTAAATTTTTATGGTCTGGATTAAGCGGGTAAAAATTTCAATATACCAATCAATACTAAATTCAGTGCTGGTAAACTTAATGCTATTTTTTATTTCTTATAGCATGTACCAGTTCGATTGACTTACGGCTTTCCTCAATCGAAAAACCTTTTCCCTTCAGAATTTCTTCATAGGAACGGGTATGCAGCTCTGTGAAACCTTCACTGAATTCGAATTCTTCATCATCAATAGTGAGGGATCGAAAGGTTCTCTTCCCTGCTAGTCGTACATCATTGGGTAATGTATTCACATCAATACTGAGAAACCAATTGACATTCGCTTTTTCCAATTCTAGTTTCCCTGATGCTGTTTCCCGTGAATGCTGAACCACTTCATGTGATTTCACATTACCAAAAATCCAAATCAACATATCAAAAAAATGAATGCCAATATTAGTCGCGATGCCCCCGCTTTTCTGAGAATCACCTTTCCAGCTAATGTGATACCAATGACCCCTTGATGTAATATATCTGAGATCAATTTCATATTTTTTTCCCGCAAAATTCTTTTGAATCCTTTCGCGTAAAGCAATAATGGCGGGATGCAAACGTAATTGAAGAATAGTAAAAATTTTTTTCCCTGTATCTTTTTCTATTTCTGCTAAGCCATCTATATTCCAGGGATTAAGTACAAGAGGTTTTTCACAAATAACATTGGCTCCTATACGCAATCCAAAACGAATATGTGCATCGTGGAGATAATTGGGTGAACATACCGCTACAAAATCCGTGTGAACTCCCAATCTTTTTAGTTTTTCTAAATGACGATCGAATCTTTCGAACTCAACAAAAAATTCTGCTTCGGGAAAATAACTATCCAAAATTCCAACCGAATCATGTTTGTCCAGTGCTGCTATTAACTTATTCCCTGTATCCTTTATAGCCTTCATGTGCCGGGGAGCTATATAGCCTCCGGCTCCAATCAAAGCGAAATTTTTCATCGGTTATTGATTTTTTTCACAACATTGTCTTGTAAAATATATTTTTCTCCCGATTCTTCACAACTTGCAAATCCCTGTTCATTAAAATGAAGCCGGTGTCCATATTCGCTCATCCAGCCAATTTGTTTTCCGGGATTTCCCACAATTAAAGCATAGGCAGGAACAGGTTTTGTAATAACTGCACCTGCTCCAA
>WNFY01009297.1_pt1 | contig 17361 bp, 13 predicted proteins | sample 5400091 | NCBI WGS metagenome assembly WNFY01 (sample SAMN13153364, study PRJNA577476) | soil metagenome | isolation source: 60 cm soil or saprolite under grassland replicate 1 | place: USA:California | collected 2016-06-15
CACCGGCGGCTCAGGCATATGGACTTTCTGGTGGATAGCTACCCAACCACAAACCACCATCATTAACAGTTACAACAACGGCGCGGGAAATAACGACGGAGCAACGCCGCTGCTAAAGGTGTCTGAGCCGTCAAATGGTTCGGCGGAAATCAGCGGACTCCAGATGACGCAAGCGGCAGGCAGTAATTCAGCTTTAATTGGCCTTCACACTTCTCAGTATATCACGCCGAAAACGCTTATCCACGACTGTTGGTTTGAAACTGGCGGCGGAAGCATATCGGCGGCGATCTTCGCTGCAACCAATCAGGGTTTGATTTGGAACTGCTCTTTCGACGATACTTTTTCCCAGCAAGCCATTGGATTACATATCAAATGGGAAGATTCTACTGGACTGACCTCATGGTCAACAAACTCGACGATGGGTGCTGATGACACCAATGGCACGACCAATTTTTATGTCGAGGACTGCGATTTCCACGCTTATCTAAACCTCACAGATTTCGCTGGTAGTGCTCGTGTCGCATTTCGGCATAACATCATGGACAACTCAGGTCTGGGTTCTCACGGAGCAGACACTGGCCCGGTTGGTATGCGCCATGTCGAAATCTACGACAATGAATTAATCTTCGACAATTTCGGAGCCGATTGCGCAACGAAGTCGGGCAGGGTTACGGTCCCGGAGCGGTGTTCCATTCGTATTACTCCGGCTCGAACTACGGCAAGCTTAGTTATTACACTTACCTGGAGCCAGTTTACATCTGGAACAATAGCGGCACTGGAGGCAATCGGGTGGGCTTAAATACTGAATCTGCCGATCCCTGTGGAAATAACCAGTTGCTCACGAATTACATTCAGGTAGGCAGGGATTACAAACTGGAGGCGAAACCTGGTTACGTAAAATTTACCTACCCACATCCACTGACTACGTCCTTACCTCCTTCCCCGGGGACCCCGAGCGTCACACCGAGGTCCCCACACTATTTCCACCAAAAACAGGCAAGAAGGGTAAAAAGAAAAAAAGAAAAAAAGGCCAAAGAAAATCCGGCGAATGAGATGGCTGCGCCTGACCAGTAGCGTCTCCTGTCTGATTACCGGGTGTTCGGTGGCGAGGGGGGCCGCAACTCGCGAACGCTTTCGGAATCAATGGTGTGGTCGCATCTGAGTTAGAGCACGCTGCTATCGGTGTTGTGGATGAATTCTCGTCATTCCGTAGGCGTCGTTGTTGTGATCCGATACGTCATTAAATGCAACCCCTTGTTTCAATCCTGATTCCGGCCTATAACGCCGAGAAGTGGGTCGGAGCCGCTATCGCCTCGGCGCTTGGCCAAACCTGGCGCCAGAAAGAGATCATTGTCGTCGATGACGGTTCTATTGATGGGACTCTGGCGGTCGCGCGGCAATTCGAGTCGAATGAAGTTCGGGTGGTGACGCAGCCGAATCAAGGGGCGGCGGCCGCGCGAAACAAAGCATTTTCGTTGAGTCGCGGCGATTACATTCAATGGCTCGACGCCGATGATCTGTTGTCGCCAGAAAAAATCGCAAGGCAAATGGAGGTAGCGGAGCAAAGTCAAAGCAAGCGAACGCTTTTTTCATGCGGCTGGGGCTACTTCACGTATCGTCCCGCCAGGGCGAGGTTCGTTTCGACTCCACTTTGGTGCGATTTGTCTCCGCTGGAATGGCTGCTCCGAAAATGGGAGCAGAACCTCCATATGCAGACGGCAACGTGGCTCGTTAGTCGTGAACTGACCGAGGCCGCAGGTTCTTGGGACGGCCGACTGTTCAACAGTGACGATGGAGAATACTTCTGCCGCGTCTTGACGGTGAGCAGCGGGGTTCGGTTCGTGGCCGATGCCAAAGTATTCTATCGTCTGACAGATTCCAGCCGATTGAGCTACGTTGGCCGTTCAAACAGGAAAATCGAAGCTCACTTTCTCGGTATGCAATTACAAATGGGCCGTCTTCGGTCACTGGAGGACAGCGAGAGAGTTCGCGCCGCGTGTCTGAGGCATTTGCAAACATGTTTTATCTATTTCTATCCGAACCGACCTGACCTGGTGCAGAAAGCGGAACAACTTGCTGCCAGTCTGGGAGGCCGGCTGTCTCTTCCCAAAGCATCGTGGAAGTATGCCTGGATTGAAAAGCTTTTCGGGTTCGCGGCTGCGAAGCATGCGCAATTATACTACAATCAGGCCAAGTCTTCCGTGCTAAGAGCGTGGGACAAGATGATGTATTCATTTGAGCGCCACAGCAGGTTACTCGGCTAGGAGCATGTTGAATTATTGCGACCCTATCTGTTTCTCACTCTTACTCTTATTCTTACTCTTGCTCTCGGAACCAATGTCGACGCATCGTAGGGACATCCTCGGGTCTCTTTGGGTTGATGGGCCGCAAACAAATGCGGTGTAATAACGATCAGATCATTAAATGAGCGTGTTGATCATCAAGCTCGGGGCCACCGGCGATGTCGTCCGGACGACGCCGTTGTTGAGGCGATTCGACGGACTAGTTAGCTGGATCACGGCGGAAAAGAACCTTGCGCTGCTCGAGGGAATCGATCGGGAAGTGCGTTGTGTCTCATGGGAAAATCGCAAGTGTGTAGCGGACATCACCTACGATTTGGTAATTAACCTCGAGGATGATCGGGAGACCAACTCGTTTTTGAAGGAATTGAAGTTCAAACAACTCTTCGGCGCCTATCTAAACGGAGATGATAAACTGGCTTATACTTCAGATTCGCGCGACTGGTTCGACCTAAGCTTGATTAGCACCTACGGACGGGAAGAAGCGGACCGACTGAAGCTCTTAAACCGGCGCACTTACCAGGAGTTGATTTTCGATGGCCTCGGTCTTGGCTTTAGCGGTGAAACATACTATCTGCCCCCGCCGCGTCCGACCGGGCTGCAGGGAGATGTGGCTATTTCATCGACGGCCGGCCCCATCTGGCCAATGAAGAAATGGGCCTATTATGACGAGTTGAAGAGCGAACTGGAGTCGGGAGGCTTAAAGGTGAACATACTGCAGAGCCGGCCCACTTTGCTCGAGCACATGGCCGATGTGCAGGGTCACAGCTGTCTGGTCTCTGGCGATAGCTTGCCCATGCACCTGGCGCTGGGCAGCGGCCTGCGATGCGTTTCCATTTTCACCTGCACCAGTCCATGGGAAATATACGGGTACGGATTACAGGAAAAAATTGTCTCGCCCCTTTTGGAAAGGTTTTTCTATAAGCGCGGCTATAATCGACGCGCGACCACCGCAATCAGTGTTGAGACAGTAATGGATGCGGTCATGGCGCAGTTAGACGCTTTCGCTGTCAGCGCGCGTTGAGCGTCTCGATGGCTACCCTTTCTTTGAGTCGCGAACAGCTGATCACGAGGTGAACTTCGAAAAGGCAGAGTTGCATGTGGCAGCTTCCCTGCGGGAGGGAGCGGACCTGCGGCTAAAAGTCGCCGGCAACTGCGGTCGCCAGATTGTCGAGGCCGCCGTTTTGATTAGCGATTGCCTCGCTGCAGGCAGCAAACTTTTGCTCTTCGGCAATGGCGGCAGCGCGGCTGATGCGCAGCATCTCGCCGCGGAATTCGTTGGGCGCTTTGTTGTTGAACGACCCGGCCTGGCGGCGATCGCGCTGACAACTGATTCGTCCATTCTTACCGCGGTGGCAAATGACTACGGCTTTGAGCGGATATTCGCTCGACAAATTGAGGCGCTGGCCCGGCCAGGCGACGTCGCCATCGGCATCAGCACAAGCGGCAATTCCGCCAACGTGCTGGCGGCAATGAAACAGGCCGCGAACCAGAACCTCAAAACCATCGGTCTTTCTGGCAAGGATGGCGGTCTCCTCGCAAGGGCTTCCGACGTTTCCGTCACAGTCCCTGCCGCAAACACGGCCCGCATCCAGGAATGCCACATTGCCATCGGACACATCTGGTGTGAACTGGTCGAATTCGATCAGCGTTTGCGCCGGTTAGCCGCCTGAAGGCAGAACTCCAAATCTGCTGAAGTGATGAGCGTTGATCTTTCCAAGATCACTGACAGTTCCAGCGTCGCCGAGAGCGCGCTTCTGGCGAATGGCGGAGCTCCAGCGGAAGCCACCGCCAAAAAAAATCATTCCAGCAAAGAAATCGATGCCAAGGAGAGACATCTTTCGACCGATCATCTTTTGACCGACCTTAAAGGGCGCACAATCTCCGGCGCTTTTATCACGATCGCGGCGCAGGGTGCCCAGTTCGTGTTGAGCCTCGCGTCCATCATGATCCTTGCGCGACTGCTTACCCCAAAAGATTTCGGCCTCTTCGCCATGGTCACGGCCGTGATGGGCTACTTGCGTGTTTTTAAGGATGCCGGTCTGTCCACAGCTACGGTGCAGCGGGAAGGCATCACGCAGGCGCAAGTCTCGAACCTATTCTGGATCAACGTCGGCTTGAGCGCCGCAATTACATTACTCCTGGCAGCTTGTTCTCCGCTGGTTGCCTGGTTCTACCGGGAGCCGAGACTGGTAGGTATTACCTTGACTTTGTCCGGCACTTTCCTTTTGAACGGTTTGGCAATCCAGCATTCTGCGCTGCTCAGCCGGCAAATGCGCTTCAACGCGCTGGCAGGTATTACGATTAGCTCCACCGTAATCGGAATGGCAGTGGCGATCGGCATGGCCCTTCTTGGGTGCAACTACTGGGCGCTTGTTATTTCCAATCTTGTCACTGTCCTGACAATGACTTTGTTTACCTGGCTCGCCATTCCATGGCGCCCGCACGCTCCGTCGCGGCGAAGCGGGGTCCGCCCGCTCATCAGTTTCGGAGCGAACATGGCAAGTGGCGGTTTTATCTATGACCTGGCGCTCGAAACGGACGGCATGCTGATCGGACGATTTTGCGGAGCGGGGCCGCTCGGTTTGTATTCGCGCGCTGCGGCGCTACTCAGGCGCCCCATGGATCAATTCCTGAGTCCGATCGGTTCGGTCTTTTTGCCCGTGCTCTCGCGGGTTCAAAGTCAACCGGAGCGCTATCGCCGCGCCTTCCTTCAGATCTACGAAGCGATCGCGCTGATAACGTTTCTGTTTACAGGTCTGTTCCTTGCATTGTCCTATCCGGTGACATTGGCCGTGCTTGGCCCGAAATGGGACGCAGCCGCCATCATTTTCGCCGGGTTCACCTTGGCCGCACTGACCCATCCGCTTACCTGTACGTCCACATGGTTGTTCGCCACGCAGGGGCGGGGAAAGGATTGGGTTCGTGCCAGCTCGATCGTTTCGGGTATCACGGTCTGTTCTTTCCTGGTTGGGCTGCCGTTCGGTCCTGCCGGTGTCGCGATATCTTACTCAGCTTCGTGTGTGTTGTTACAGTTGCCATTGCTCTATTACATTGCCGGACGGCAGGGTCCGGTGAGCAGGAAAGATCTCTGGATCGGATGCTTGCGGCATCTGCCTGTGTGGGGAGTAGTTTGCGGCACAGCCTGGCTCGCCCGCACTTTCATTCTTGACGCCAACCCGTGGATGCAATTGTTCCTATGCGCCCCGGTAGGCCTGCTGGCTGGGGCCGCATACATCGGCTTTTCTGCTCCGTCCCGGCGCGTGGCGGTGAACCTGTTGTCCATCATACGGGACTTGAAAAATGCACGGCTGGTGTGAAGTCCACAATACTGGTATCGGAATAAACCTGGGTTAGGAGACCGTTGAATTACTGCGAACGCTCTCTGTCTCCTTAGTCTTATTCCTACTGTTACTCATGTTCTTGCTAGTACCTTTGCCCCCTGTTTACAACAGCGGGAGCAACAGGCACGGCATTTTTTCCACAGCCTGTTAGAGCAAAATTAGCGTTATGTTCCCTTGCTCTTTTGCATTCTCGCAGGCGACCCACGACATCGTTTCGTTGGGGGAGGACCGATGAGCGGCACATCAAAGGACTCGCTAACCCAAAATGCTTTCGCGGCATCTCGATCAACACAGGGGGCGCGTCCCTGCGCGTTATGGGGCTTGTTTGATCGCAAGCAGCGATGGTCGCTTTCCTGGCGTGGGCGATTGATCCTCATTTCTGCTCTGTTGCTGGTGGGCGCTCTGGTTTTTAGAGGCGTTTACCCCTTTCTCGCCACAAACCACCGTATCGACACAGATGTCCTCGTGGTTGAGGGCTGGATTCATGAGTACGCCATTCGAGCCGCGGCGGACGAATTCCGGTCTGGCGCCTACCGGCGCGTTTTTACAACCGGGGGACCAGTCGTGGGAACTGGAGGCTATATCGATGACTTCCAGACCTCCGCCAGTGTTGGAGCTGACCTCTTGAGAAAAGCGGGAGTGCCTGACGAATCATTGCGGATGGTCCCCTCGCGCACGATGGACTGGGACAGGACCTACAGTTCCGCTATCGCGCTCCGGGATTGGATTCAGCAACATGAACCGTCCGTGCGGCGAATTAATGTCGTGACAGAGGACGCGCATGCACGCCGGACCCGGCTGCTCTTTCAAAAGGCACTTGGAAAAAACGTGCAGGTCGGCATCATTGCCGTGCCAAATCCGGATTATCCCGCAAACCGATGGTGGCGCTACAGCGAAGGGCTGAAGGATGTAGTCAGCGAATCCGCGGCTTATCTGCATGCCCGATTGCTATGCTTGCCGCTGGCTTGTGGCGCGAGCACGGCTGGTTTCGATACTGATCCTCGCTTTAAGAGCAGGATTCCGATGATACCTGGAATTTCTGGCCCCAAAAAGGCCCGGTAAGACGCCTGTCGCTCGCTCTGACCTGGCAGCGACCATCGATCATGTCGGATTTATCTTGCGTATCAATGATTTTGTAGATTAAACAGCGTTGCATGACGCAGAATAGCAAACATACGCTGGATGAGCGACAATTGGGGGGCGCGTCCTCCCGCAGACCAGAGTTGAGCGCATCTTCTTGCCTTTTTACCTTCTTGCTTTTTGCTGCTGCGCTCATGTGCGGCGGATGCCAGAGCCCGCTACCACCTTTGCCGAATCCGCCAGGTCCTAAAACACCAGTAAGGCTCTCTCCCGGAGATGTGATCAAGGTTTCCTACGCCGATGAGACCATCCCGGATCAAACGCAGAAAATTCGCAGAGACGGCAAGGTGAGTCTCCCGCTGGCAACTTGAAAACAACGAAGTGCTGGTAACGTTGGAGAACGGTTCGGCAACCGTCATCGTGTCCGGATTTGCCAACAGACCGGGCAGAGTTGTTTTTGATCGGCCGACGACCGTGTACCAAGCTATTATGGAAGCGGGCGGAGTGAGTGACTATGGAAGCGCCAGCAACGTTCACCTGACTCGCATGATTAACGGAGAACAGCGCACCGAGACCATTAATCTTCGGCCAACCATTCACGGCAAGCCAACGAAACCAAAGTATGTCCAGGACGGGGACGTGATCTATATCTCGCGCAGCTGGTTTTGATTTGAGGTACCGGCAGGGTGCGATTTGCAAAAGACATGATTTTGCAATGTCGAAATCACCGGACCCGTAACCGTCAGCGCGTTGATTCGCTCGCTCTGGCGATCCTGTTCACCACTTCTTTAGTGACTCTGCAACCGGGAGCTATCCGGGCAGAACCAGTCGAAGGAGCGACCGGTCAAAACCTAGCCAGTTCAAGGTTCGAAGAAATGGGTGTGGGCTGGCTGCCATCTACTCCACTTGAGATCACAGCCGGCGTGGACATGGGTTACGACGACAACGCTACCCTAAGTCCCAGCGGCGAAGGCTCATTGTTCGCCGGCGAAAACGTTGTCCTTACTTATAATCGAGCCGGGGAAGCGACACAGTTTTATGTGCTTGGTATCGGGCGCTTTGATCAGTATTTCAATGTGAGCCGGAACGACGTGGACGGAAATGTCACCATGTCGCTCACGCATAACTTCTCCACACGGCTTTCGTTTTACGCCAGCATCTTCGCCGCTTACCAGACGGCGCCGAATTTCAGGTCGAATGTGGGTCCGGAAAACGTGGTTTCCGATCACTTCTACACGAGCGATATTTTTTCGCTGACTTATCACTGGTCGACGCGATTTTCTATGATAACAAGCTACACGTTCAACCGCGTCCAGTACGCTCAAGCCTCGATCGGCAATTCTCAGGACCGGGTCGAAAATACCCTTAGCGAGCAGTTTCAATTTAGCCTGACGAGCCGCACCAAACTGATTGGGGAATATCGCTTTGGAACAATAAATTACGATACCGCCCCGACCGATTCCACCGGTCATTTGATCCTCGCGGGTGTCAATCATAATTTGACCGAGCACTTAATCGTTTCCTTGCGCGCCGGCGAATCATTTCGCTCTCTAGAAAACGATGGCAGTATGGCCAGTCCGTACTTTGAAAGTTCGGTTCATTACGTAAGCAGCAACCACTCGCTGAGCTGGACGAGCAGCTATGGATTCGAATCGCCCACCACGGCAGGCGTGACAACTACGAAGACCTTGCGAACCGGCCTGACTCTGACCTACGGCCTAACTTCGCGGATCAGGTCGACCACCGGCGTTTATTATCATCGTGATGAAAATCAAGGTGTAGGCACGCAGGATTCTTTCGATCTTACTGCCGGCCTCCGTTATACGATCAATAAGCATTTCACCTTAAATCTTGACTACAGCCATACTACGCTCGGTTCGTTAGGATCGACACCGGGTTACTCACAGAATCGCTATTTCGGTGGATTGACCTACACCTACTGAGAATCGACAAAGGGAGTAGCTCGCCCAGGAGAATCTGCCGGGCAAAGATCGACGCTTACTCTCTGCCCGGCCTGAAAGACACGTTGGAAATGCCCACTTCACCAAACGAAGCTCTTGCTCGCGACATCATTCCCGCGCAGACAGGGCATGTCTCGGAATCCATCGCGTCAAGTCATAGGAAGACGTGGCGGTTTTGGACTGGCGCTTGTTTTGCGATTGTGCTGCTGGCAGCTTTCGCCCGGCCCCTCCTGGCGCTGATGAATTACGCAGCCGGGAGCGAACTGCATTCGTACATTCTGCTGGTACCGTTCGTTTCCGTCTATCTGCTTTATCTTCGCCGTAATCAATTGCCGAAAAATTACACCATCGATCTTCCACTTGCGATTGTATTCCTGGCCGCCGGCCTCGACGTTATGGCGTTTACCTACTCGTCCATTGGGCTAGCGCCGGCCGATAATGCTCATCTCGTTCTGCTAACCCTGTCGTTCCTTTGTTGCCTTACGGCTGGAGGGTTTTTCTTTTTCGGACGCAACTGGATGCGAGCAGCCGAATGCAGCGGCATTCGATCGAGCTGGGTGCTTTTGATGACCAGCATCCTGGCCGCCAACTTATTCTTAAAGACACCGTGGCGGCGTTTAGCGCTGGTCGCCTTTGTGATCCCACTTGGCATTTTGCGAAACGGATTTCGCATCCTCGTGATCGGGCTTCTCTGCGTCAATGCTGGCCCGCAAATGATTCACAGCCTGATCCACCGCCGCGGCGGCCCCCTCTTTTTCATGCTTTCGCTGATTCCATTTTTTCTCGTATTGTGGTGGTTACGCAAGGGCGACGTGCACACTCGACAGCCGAAATAGCGCTGAGCCTCAGAAACCTGTGACTTGTCCACGCTGAGCCTCCGTTGCCCTCGACGCTCTCTTTCTGCTTTTCGCACCTTTTTGGGAACTTTACCCGGCTTTTGCCGTAGAAAAGCTTTAGAGGACCAGCCCTCCACTGTGTTGACAGGCAGGCCTTAGCTTGGGTGTCGCTACGGCTCACGCTTGGAGAGCGTCTTTCTTGCTAAACGAATGAGATTTCGACTTCCGTATCGGCTGCAGCCTCGCGCCGTCGCTGGGTCTGCAACGCGATCCATCATGTCAGCCAGGAGCAAGTAGTGGGCCTTAATACGATTTTAGCTTTGGCCGCCAGCGTTTTCGGTTTTGCTCTGGCCGCGGCCGCCGCGTGCCGAAAAGAGCGCTCGGTTGCGAGTTGGTGTTTTTTTGTTGGCATGTTGACTTTCGCGCTGGAAAATTTGTTCGGCGCGATGTGGCGCGAGGCGCTGAGTCCCGAAAGAGCAGCATTTTGGGGAACGCTTACGCTTGTAACCAAATCATTTCTGCCCGGCATCTGGGTTTGCTTCAGCCTTACGTATTCGCGGGGGAGCGCTCGCACGTTACCAGCGCGGGCTCGGTTTCTGGTCCTCGCGGCACTTTTAATCCCGGTGGCCATGTCCCTGGTTTTCCGGGACCAATTGGTGCCTGTTTCTCCCTACACCGAGCCAGGCGCAGACTGGTGGGTTCGTTCTCATGCGGCGGCCAAAACACTGAGTGCGTTCCAGCTCGTTGCCGCAGTGCTGGTTCTGATGAACCTGGAAAAGACTTTCCGATCGGCTGTCGGGACAATGCAATGGAGAATCAAATTTCTCGTTATTGGCTTGGGCATTGTGTTCGGAGCGAGAATTTATACTCTCAGTCAGGCGCTGCTCTTTTCCGCGGACGTCCTGGTCGTGACCGATGTGGACACTGTGGCGTTCCTGATTGGGTGCGCATTGATTGTCGTAGCTCTTGTTCGAGGTCGTTTTGGCGAAATCGACGTTTATCCCTCTCATGCTGTCTTGCGCACATCGCTGACGTTTGTTTTGGCTGGAGCGTATCTTTTCGTCGTCGGTGTCCTTGCTCAGGTGGTAGCGCAAACCGGCAAAGCGGGCGCGTTTCAGTTCCAGGCGTTCGTGGTGCTGTTGGCATTTGCATTGCTGGCCATGCTGTTGCTCTCGAATCGAATCCGCCAAAACATCCGTTGCATTGTCAGCCGCCATTTTAAAAGGCCGCAGTATGATTTCCGGCAAATATGGACGCGCGCAACGCAATCCATGTCCAATGTATTCGATCAATCCGGGGTATCCGCGGCAGCGGCGAGATTGATCTCTGAGACCTTTAGCGTTTTGTCGGTCTCTATCTGGTTGCTTGATGAACAAGACCGGCTGGTGTTTGCAGCATCCACCTCCAGATCAGAACGGGAGGCTAATGGCGTACTTCCCAAGCTCGAGCAAAATTTCGCGGCCATTCGCATGCTTTCCAAGCCTTTTGATTTGGAAAAGGCCGAGGGCGATCATGCCGAGAGCCTCAGACGAATTAGTTTGAGTCAGTTTCGCACTGGAGGGCATCGGGTTTGTGTACCGTTATGTGCTGGGAATTGCTGTATGGGTGTTGTAACCTTGGCAGATCGCGTCGGCGGTACGCCCTACACGGTTGAGGAGCTGGATCTGCTGAAATGTATGGGCGATCAGATTGCGGTTGGTCTGCTCAACCTTCGGCTCACAGAAGAAATTACGCGGGGAAAAGAACTGGAGGCGTTTCAAGCCATGTCCGCATTCTTCGTGCACGACCTGAAAAACGCCGCCTCGACGCTGAGCCTGACGCTCCAGAACCTGCCAGTGCATTTTGATGATCCGGCCTTTCGCAGCGATGCGCTGCGCGGCATTGGAGAAACCGCAAACCGAATCAATGAACTGATCAGCCGCATCACCGCGTTGAGGCATCTCGAGGTCAACCTCGCGGAAGTGGACCTTAATCGGGTCGTCGATGACGCGCTCAAGGCCTTAAACGGCACAGCGAACATTAAAGTCCTCAAAGACCTTCGCCTGGAGCCAAAGCTGAGGCTGGATCGCGACCAATTGGGCAGTGTAATCACCAATTTGCTTCTGAATGCTCGCGACGCTGTCGGGCCAGAAGGGGAGGTAAAAATTAAGACCGCGCAAAACGGCAATTGGGCAATCGTTTCGATCGCTGACAATGGGTGTGGAATGAGCCCTGCATTCCTGAAGTCGTCACTTTTCCGTCCCTTTCAGACGACAAAGAAGAAGGGGCTGGGCATCGGCATGTTTCAGTCCAAAATGATTGTCGAAGCGCACCGGGGAAGAATCTTGGTAGAGAGCGAGCCTTCCGTCGGCACAACTTTCCGGGTCATGTTGCCCCTTAACACCGAGACAGCATGAAGCCCGGGTTGCTCATGGTAGATGACGACGAGGCGATCCGCACTCAGATGAAATGGGCGCTGAGCCAGGATTACGACATGTGCTTTGCCGAAGACCGCAGAGGAGCACTTGAAGCATTTGAGGCCAGCGCGCCCGCGGTGACGTTGCTTGATCTGGGTCTGCCGCCTCGCCCAAATGAGTGCGATGAAGGACTGGCAGCGTTATCCAGTATACTCGCGATCGATAGCACGGCCAAGGTCATCGTTATTTCCGGACAGAGCGAAAAACGCAACGCCCTCCAGGCGGTTGGCGCGGGCGCTTACGATTTTTTGTGCAAGCCTGTGGACGTGGAGGAATTGAAGCTGCTCCTTCGGCGATGCATTTATGTGGTCGAACTCGAAAGAGAATATCGCGAGTTGCAACAGGGCCAGCGTTCCGATGTGTTTGAAGATATGCTCGGCACCAGCCCACAAATGCAGTCAGTCTTTGCTTTTATTCGCAAGGTCGCCGGGACCAATGCTCCGGTGCTCTTGCTGGGAGAGAGCGGCACTGGCAAGGAAATGGCAGCAGCGGCAATTCATCGTCGCAGCGTGCGCAAGGACGGGCCGTTTGTCGCGATCAACTGCAACGCCATTCCCGAAAACCTTCTGGAGAGCGAACTTTTCGGGCACGAAAAAGGCGCCTTTACCGGTGCTCATGTGCAGCGCAAAGGCCTGTTGGAAACAGCGAGTGGCGGCACACTGTTTTTGGATGAGATTGGCGAGCTTCCACCGGCGATTCAGGTGAAGCTGCTCCGGTTTCTTCAGGAGCAGCGCTTACAACGAGTTGGAGGAAGACAGGAGATTCAGGTCGATACCCGGCTTGTCGCCGCGACCAACGCCGATCTAAAAGAGCTGATCGACAGCGGAAAATTTCGCGAGGATTTATATTTTCGTCTTGCCGTTGTCACCATTCGCCTCCTGCCACTTCGCGAGCGAGGCGAAGACATCGTGTTCCTGGCGCGCGAATTTCTGCAAAGTTATGCCGTCCAAAACGGTCGGACCAAGATGGTTTTCGCGCCCGACGCGCTGCGTGCAATCGCCCGTTATTCATGGCCTGGGAATGTGCGCGAACTTCAAAACCGCGTGAAACGAGGCGTCATTATGGCTAGCGGGTCGCGATTGACCGGAAAAGATCTCGAGTTGGGTCGGGAACAGGACGTGGCATCATCTGCAACGAGTCTCAAACAAGCGCGCGAGCAGGTCGAACGCGAAATGATTCAGCAAGCACTCAAGAAAAACTCCGGTAAAATCACTTCCGCAGCTGCTGACCTCGGCATCAGCCGGCCGACTCTTTACGAACTAATGGAAAAACTTGGTATTCCCAAAGAGCGCGCAAATACAAACAACAACTAACATCAAAATCATCCTCCATATGCCAACATCGAAAATCTTATTCAGAATCGTGACGCTTATTTTAGCAGCCACGCTCATCACCGCCTGCTCCAAGCAAGCCAGGAAAACGCGCTTCCTCGCCGAGGCGGACACTTATTTTAAAGCGGGCGACTATGACAAAGCGAAGGTGAGCTATCTCAAGGTGGTGCAGCTCGATCCACAAAACGCTCTCGCATTCGAGCGCATCGGGGCAATGTGGCTGGAGGAAGGAGCACCCCTGCGCGCCGGTCCATTTCTGGTCAAGGCGGGCGAGTTCGAGCCCAAGAACGCTCAAAATCGAATTCGGCTCGCTCATTGTTATCTCGCCGCGGAACACTTAGCCGACGCAACAAAAGAAGCACTCAAAGTCCTCGAGCAAGTCCCCGACGACGGGGACGCCATTGTCGTCTTGACTGATGCGGCACGAAGCAATGAGGAGATCGAGGAGGCGGTGCAACAGCTTCAGAAATTCCCCAAAACGGACGATGCTTCTTTCCACCTCGCTTCAGCGAATCTGTTTCTTTACAAGGGCGACCTGGCCGCGGCGGGCGAGGCACTCCAGCACGCGCTTGCCGCCGATCCGAAATCATCCGCCGCGCACATGGCGATGGGAGATTTGCATCTACTCCAGAAAGATCCCAAACAAGCCGGCGAAGAATATAAGAAAGCGGCAGAACTCGCGCCGGTCCGATCGATCGAGCGCTTGAAACACGCCGCGTTCGAGCTCCAGACTGGTAATATCGAGGAAACGAGAAAGGTTGCGAACGACATCATTAAGCAGGCGCCCGATTATCTTCCGGCCTGGTGCTTGCTGGCCGAGTTGGCCTTGAGGGATAAGAAATACGACGAGGCCCTTTCCCTTCTTGAAAATGTTTTTAGCCGCGACCCGCAATACATCGATGGCCGCAGATTGGAAAGCGAGGTGCTTCTGGCAAAAGGCGATGCGAAAAAGGCAATCGAAGTTTTGGAAAGTCTTGACCACACCTATCCCGACATCGCCCTCGTTAAGTATCAACTGGGGCGCGCATATCTCCGAAATAATAACCCCAACCAGGCAAAGGCGGCGCTAGAGCAAGCTGTCTCGATTAGTCCGAATTATACCGAGCCGATTCTCCTGCTCGCCGAAATTAATCTTCGCTCCGGTCATGGTGACATCGTGATCGAACCGATGATCAATTTGCTGAAACGAAGACCTGACCTAAAGAGCGCCGCATTGCTCCTGGCAGCGGCTTATGGCTCGCTTGACCGTTTTGACGATGCCGCTGCAGTCCTTCAGGGGCAGGCCGGCCTCGCACCGCAGGACCTACAACTCCAAATGGCGCTCGGCCTGACTTTCCGCCAGGCGAAAAGGAACGACGACGCGCGTCAGGCGTTTGAAAAAGCCGCCGAGCTCGCGCCCGATAGCGTGGGCCCGGTCAATCTGATTGTTGATCTCGACTTGATGGAGAAGCGTTTCGACGCCGCGCGGCAGAGGGTACACCGTCAGTTCGAAAAAACTCCCGATTCACCGGCTGCCCATTTTTTTGAAGGCAAAATCCTGGCGGCTGAAGAAAAATGGGAAGCAGCCGAGGCAGAGCTTCAAAAGACGCTTTTACTGGATCCAAATTTTACCGCCGCATACGATCTGTTGGTCCAGGGTTATCTTGCGACCAACAAATTTCCGGAGGCAATCAGCGAGTTGCAAGGGGAGCTCGCCAAGCATCCGAAGAATTCGCCAGCACTCATGACGCTGGCGATGATGTACGAGAAGATGAAGGATTTCCCAAAGGCGCGTGATTCCTATGAGAAGCTTCTCTCGATCGAGCCCGACTTCGTTTCGGCGTTAAATAACCTCGCTTATCTCTATGCCGAGCCGCTGAGTGATGTTGACAAGGCTTACGACCTGGCGCGCAAGGCCCGCGATCTGCAGGGGCAAGACCCCGCGGTCGGCGATACCTTTGGCTGGGTTCTTTACAAACGCGGCGACTATCAGCAAGCCCTGCCGATTCTGCAGGAGAGCGCTCAAAAAATTCCCGACAATCCAGAGATTCAATTTCACCTGGGCATGACGGCCTACATGATGGGCCAGACAGATCTGGCCAGGGTCGCCCTCCAAAAAGCCGCGCGCGCAACCAAAGATTTCCCGGGTAAGGACGAGGGCAAACGTCGTCTCGTTTTGCTCGAAAGCGGGACAGGCGCCTCCCCGGACCTGTCGATCTCACAACTGGAGGCGATGACCAAAGAGCAGCCCAACGATGTCGTTTCTCAGATGCGTTTGGGGGAAGCTTACGAGAGACAAGGCGCATCGGATAAGGCGGCGGCTGCTTTTGAGCAAGCCCTGAAACTGAATCCGAAGTTGGCTGCGGCCATAACCAAGCTCGCGCAACTCAATGCTGGACCGCTCCAGAGCAAGGAGAAAGCTCTCGCTTACGCAAAGAAAGCGCGCGAGCTCGCGCCAACCGATCCTCAAGTCGCCGGCATTCTCGGAAAGGTCGCGTACCAAAGTGGCAATTTCACCTGGTCTTACAGCCTTCTGCAGGAAGCCGTCCGCCAGCGCGCAAACGATCCCTCGATCCTGCACGATCTGGCGTGGGCATCTTATAGCTTGGGAAAAGTGAATGAGGCTCGGGACGCGATGCAAAAAGCTCTGACCATCGGTCCCGACTCGCCCCAGGCTGCCGATGCCAAAAAATTTCTGGCGTTGACCGCCCTGGATGAAAATCCGAAGGAACTCATGGCCGCCGAGATCGAGGTGCAAAAAGAATTAAAATCGAACCCCGAATATGTGCCGGCGCTCATGGCCCAGGCCGCGCTTGATGCGCAGCGCGGTCAAATAAAACCGGCCACCGAAATGTACAGCGATATTTTGCGCCGATTCCCCGATTTTGCGCTCGCGCAGAAACGCCTCGCTACGTTGTATGCCCAAGACCCATCCACAGTCGCTGCCGCCTATGATCTCGCCACAAAAGCGCGCAAAACATTGTCGGATGATCTCGAACTGGCCGAGCTTCTTGGACGATTAAGCTACGAAAAAAAGGAATACCCGCGCGCAATTCAGTTGTTGCAGGAAACCGCTCGAAAAAGACCGCTCAACGCCAATTCCCTTTTTTATTTGGGAATGTCTCAGCTCCAAGCCAGACAAAAGACCGAAGCGCGTGGAGTCCTTGATCAAGCCTTGGCCGCCGGCCTCCAGGAGCCCTTCGCCACCGAAGCAAAACAAGCTCTCGCGGGTCTACAGCCGGAGTGAACCGCATCTTGGGATCAGGCTGCCAGCCTGACTCGGCGAGCGGGCTGCCCAGCCTGCCGGGTCAATCCGCCAGGCTCGCCGCAGCGAGTCCTCCAGTGGCTGACTTCCCTTCGCGCCTCTGTCCGGTTTTTTCGCCGGCAGAGAGTGCTTCGCCCAGAAGCGAATCGTCGGAAATCCGTACGTTTCCGAATTGTGCGCTGTAATCTCCTTGACTCGTGGTTGTTACGTATGCTCAATCCCAGGGTGTTGGTGAATCGTCGGAATAATTTACGATTCGATACCGGAGGCGCCACAAATTCGCAAATTACATCAGCCTGCTAACTCATTGGTAAACAGAGTATTAGAACATTTCATTAATAACAGTTCACCTATTGGTACGCCTGTTGCTTTCTGATATTGCAACAACCAAATAAACCTATGAAAAATCCAATAAAACTTGCAATACTGTGCACGGCTGTCTGTGCCGCAATGCTCGCGTCCACTCACAATGCCAGTGCTCTTACGATCGGCGACGGCCAAACGATTGGCTACGTCTATTTCGGCATACCGTCCGGTGACGTAGACCGACAAACTTATGTCAACGACCTGGTCAATTTCTACAATAGCGGCTGCGCCTCTGGCACCGACTGCGGTAGTGCACATGGACAAGATTATTTTATGGTTCACGGATCTCCTGCCTTTGGCGCGACGTTGCCTAATGCCATTTGGGCTTTAAACAGCGTCGGCGGGAGTAATAGCTTCAGCTGGTCTACCGCCGGCACATACAATTACCTGTTTGCGAAGTATGACGGGCCAAATCAAGGTTCGGTAGTTTGGTATGTGGGTAA
>WNFY01002867.1_pt1 | contig 17360 bp, 17 predicted proteins | sample 5400091 | NCBI WGS metagenome assembly WNFY01 (sample SAMN13153364, study PRJNA577476) | soil metagenome | isolation source: 60 cm soil or saprolite under grassland replicate 1 | place: USA:California | collected 2016-06-15
TGCCTGCACTCAACCACACGCCGAACCAAGGATGCCCGAAGAGTAGCTGTCCTACTGCCATTGCAAGCCCCTGCGCAGGTGGGAACCGAGAGGCGTAAGTAGGTTGTTGAAGGATATAGGTGCTTTCGAAGAAGTGCCAAAGCGGATGCGCTGGATTCGTTAGGCGGCCGTGCGAAAAAGTGTCAGATTGCAGAAGGTAGCTAAACTCATCGTAGATGGATGGTTTGGGGATTGGCCAGATTGGAAGAAGTGCCGCCCGCACCACCAGCACGAACACGCCCAATCCGACCCAACTCAAAGTCTTGTAACGAGCAAGAGCGGAAAGCCCGCGCACACATTTTTGCCACAAATCGCGCCAGCTCGGCGGCACGGTTTTTGCAAAAGCGCCGAAAATTCCGATCAGTACCGCGCAATAAACGAGCTGACGGATGTGCATGTCACGAAAACGGCATACCTATCATTAACCCTGCTGAAACACGAGCGGCATTCGCCCGCATCGGCATTCAGCCCATGTTGCGATTGGAGAGTGATTTTGACGATTGGTTGCACTAAAAGTGGAACCAATGCAGTTCGTAGATCAGACCCAGGCTACTGAAGTGTCAGTAGTGATTCCCTGCCTTAACGAGCAGGATACTTTGGCATGGCCTCGAGAAAGTGCGGAAAGCTTTCCGCGAGCATGACATCGTGGGGGAGATTCTAGTGGCGGACAACGGCAGCACCGATTTGTCTCGAACTATCGCCGAGCGTGAGGGAGCGCGCGTCGTAACGGTCAAAGAACCAGGCTATGGCAGCGCATTGATGGGAGGAATTGCCGCGGCGAACGGCCGGTTCATCATCATAGGGGACGCAGACGACAGTTATGATTTCCTCGAGCTCCCGAAGATCGTAGAAAAATTGAGAGAAGGATTCGACCTCGTCCAGGGATGCCGGCTTCCTGCCGGCGGTGGTTCGATTCAACCCGGGGCGATGCCATTTCTACATCGTTGGATTGGCAATCCAGTTTTTTCCTTTCTCGCACGAAGATGGTTCGGCGCACCGATCAACGACGTTTACTGTGGTCTGCGTGGTTTTACCAAAGCCATGTACGAACGGCTTGACCAGCGTTGCACAGGTATGGAGTTCGCCACGGAGATGATCATTAAAGCCAGTTTGCACGGCGAAAAAATCGCCGAGGTGCCCATCACCCTGCACCGCGACGGACGCACATCGCACGCGCCGCATCTGAAAACGTTTCGAGACGGCTGGCGCACATTTCGCTATTTTTTGATGTGCAGTCCGCGTTGGCTGTTTCTCATCCCCGGTGGCGCATTTATCGCCTTTGGTTTGCTTGGTTATCTGGTCGCCATGCCAGGTTTGCGCATCGGGCATAGCACGTTCGACGCTCATACGTTGTTGTTCGCAAGCCTCGCCATCTTGTGCGGCTATCAATGGATCCTCTTCGCTCTCTTCGCCAAAACGTTCGCGGTTACCGAGGGATTCCTTCCACCAGACCGGCACTTGGAACGCTTTTTCGAACTCGTAAATTTGGAAAAAGGACTGGTCGTAGCGGCGCTGGCGATCCTCGCTGGGGGCTGTTTGTTACTTGCCGCAGTCTGGCAATGGTGGCTCACTGACTTTGGCCATCTGGATTACGCTCGCACGATGCGATTGGTCGTGCCCGGCGCAACGCTCGTCGCCCTTGGTTTTCAAACAGTCTTCTCCAGTTTTTTCGTCAGCATTCTTGGAATGCGCCGAAAATGAATCTGTTTCAGCCGATCCTCTACCAAGCATGCGGTTATCGTTGCAATTGCACTCGAGAGGTGCGAAAAGCCTGACCAGCCAATGAAAATATTGAAGATCGTACGCCGCATTTTTTGGGTTGTCGTATTCCTTACCCTGATCCACCCGGCGTGGGGCAAAGACGAGCGATCGATCAGGGATTTGAGCAAGGCGCTTGCGGGGCTTTCGTCCGATGTGGATCCGAAGGAAGCCGAGCTGGTGTCGGTGACGGCGCATACGACGGCGCGCAAGCTCGCACGCGATTATCACGTTGTCTTAAACCCGGAGTTTCAAGCCTTCCTGGTCAACGTCGGCGCCCGAAAACGTGGCTGGTGCGGCCATTGGGCACAAGATATCGGAGCGCGTTTGAAAGAACTCAAACCCAAGACGCTGGTTCTTCACTGGGGTGTGGCCTACGATCACACATCGAGCGAAAACAATTGCCTTGTAGTGACTGCGCGTAACCAGCCTTTCAAGGACGGAATCATCCTCGATGGCTGGCGCAGAGCGGGCAGATTATTCTGGTGCCCTGTCATAAAAGACGACGAATACGAAGTGGAACAACACTACGGCCATTCCGGGATCACTGCGTGGAAAGAGAATATGCAATGGAGCGCGTGGCTACAGGATTACGAACCAGTCAAGTCGAAGTCAAAAACAGCCACGAGTAACAAAGTCAACGAAGCCAGCTCGGCGCGCGAAGAACGCGCTAGCAACAGCGATTCAAGGCAGTCGGTCACGCAATAGAGTGCGCGTCAGACGACCGGCAGCAATTCGCCACTATCGCTCGCACCGCCGATTGCCAGACAAAGGAAAGTTTACCGTTATCAGACCTTGCGAGGGGGGTTGCTTCGAGCTCCCGCGCTCCCGGTCGATTCAAGTCCCAGCTGGGGTGGACTCGAGAGGCTTCCAAAAGTGATCTTTATAGATCGCTAGGAAGTAGGATCGCGATAGTCTCGTACAGATTTCATGTACCGGCAGATGAGAAATTAATGCCCCAAATTAACCGAAAAGCTAAAGGTCTGCTTCTTTGAATATCCGTGATATCCGCGTCATCCGCGGTTAAGAATTTCTTGATGCCAGCTAAATTTGTTCTCATCGGCAGCGGCCTCGCCGGCGGATTACTGGCAGCGTACCTGGGCCGCCGCGGATATGATGTCGATCTATACGAGCGCCGGGCCGATCCGCGCGAAGGCAACATTGTTGGCGGAAGGTCGATTAATTTAGCGATTTCAACACGTGGAATTCACGCGCTTGAACAGATCGGGATCGCTGACGAAGCATTACGCTACGCGATCCCGATGCGTGGCCGGATGATTCATGATAAATCCGGCGCACTGCATTTCGCGCCTTACGATGTCGATCCCAAGAACTGCATCAACTCCATTGGGCGCGCCTCGCTTAACACCACAGTAATCGAAGCGGCGCAGCGGTACCCAAGTGTGCGCGTTCATTTCAATCGCAAATGCACCGACGTCGATCTGACCGAAGGGGTCTGTCGTTTGGAAACGGAGACCGGCAAATTGACCGTGCGTGGTGACGCAGTAATCGGAGTGGATGGCGCATTCTCCGCGGTGCGCGCTTCCATGCAGCGAAACATCGACAGTTTCCAATACAACGAGAGTTATCTCGCGCACGGATACAAGGAGCTGACGATTCCGCCTGCGCCGGACGGGTCATGGCTAATCGAAAAAAACGCCCTCCACATTTGGCCGCGCAAAAGCTTCATGATGATTGCGCTTCCAAACCCGGACGGATCGTTCACCTGTACACTTTTTTGGGAATTTGAAGGACCGCGCAGCTTTACCACAACAAGGACGGATGACGATGTTCGGCACTTCTTCGATGAAGAATTTCCGGACGCCGTTCCGCTCATGCCGACGCTCCTTGACGATTTCAAGAATAACCCAACCGGCTCGCTTGTGACGATTCGTTGCGCGCCATGGTATTACCGCGATAGAGTTTGCCTGCTCGGCGATGCGGCCCACGCCGTCGTTCCATTTTATGGTCAGGGAATGAACGCTGCCTTCGAAGATTGCATCGTGCTCGATGAATGCCTGGATAAATTTGCCGACAACCGCGAGCGCGCGTTTGCCGAATATTTCGAGCGGCGCAAAGAAAATGCCGACGCGCTGGCCGATCTCGCTATCGGCAATTTCATTGAGATGCGCGACAAAACCGCGTCCCGGGCATTTCGCGTGAAAAAGAAACTCGACCACCTGCTCGAAGCGGCGCTGCCTGGCGTGTATCTGCCGCTCTATACGATGGTCACATTCACCCGCATCCCGTACGCGCAAGCAGCGCGCCGTGCCCGTCTACAAGACCGAATTCTTTACACGGCTCTCGTCACTCTCGTCTTGATCGGAATGCTGGCCCTCGCGGTTTTGCTAGCCCGCTCTCAGCGGCGATGAAACCGATGTAACCCGTCGAGTTTTACAGGGCCGCTTTCTTACGCTTGCGATTCGGTCGAGTTCGTCTGGACCCGATGCGCTGATGTGCTTCCTGTTCCAGAGCTGTGACGACCTTAATGAAACGCTTGATATCGGTGGCACTAACGCGGCGGGCAACGGCTCGTTCCAGTGCGGATAAATGACGCCGGACACGCTGCGCCAGCTTTCGCCCTTTTGCTGTTGGTCTCACGACGAACGTGCGGCGATCTGTTTGGCCGACTGCGCGCGTGATCAACCCGCGCGCTGCCAGTCGATCAAGAATGCTGGTTAAAGTCGATCTCTTGTGCGCGAGGCCGCGATGGAGATCGGCCACGTTAGCCCGGCGGGAATGAGCAAGCAGCGCTAAAATGTGCGCTTCTCCCTGCGTCAACCCACGTTCCCTGAGGTCGTCAAGATAAAGACCGATTCGGTGCGTCGCACGGTGGACTGGATGAACAAGTCGCAATGGCATCGGTTGAAAGCGGCTTCAGATCGGGTTCAACCCATGAAGTTCGCGCTTCGTCACTGAAAAGCCGCCCGGCCGAATAATAAGCGAGCGAAAAATTCTTTTCCAGCAATTGCGGATTTGCATGCACGATGTCTTCCAGAGATCCTCCGCGACTGGCCGCGTACGCACGTGACAGAAGATGGACCCAAAACAATGTGATGGTCTCGTGATATTTTTGCGGTTTGCCAGCGGCTGCGGCGAAATCGGCGCAGCGTATCGCGCATCTTGGTGGCAGCCTGCTGCACCGATGAGGATTCAGCGAGATAGATCCACGCTACGTGCAAGTGCGAAACATGATGGAAACTCTCGTTGGCGATCTCGCCTCGCTCGAGTGCGCGCGTCAATTCCACATCAGTCATGGATGCCGCCCTTCGCCAGCGCTTCGTTGATGGCCGTTTCCCAATGAATCCGCTGTTCCTCTGCCCAATGTGCGTTCAGTTTGACGACCTCCTCATTTCCCTCCGGCGTCAATGCCGAACGCCGATACGTTATTGTTGCGTTGCAGTGCTTTTCGCGGTCGGGAATAACACGGATCTTAATCTCGTTAGCCGTGAACGCCGGGGTCACAACTACGTACTCTACCCGGCCGTTCCTAACGTCGTATGTGGTAAGCAGCCAAAGTCGATCCCTGCCGTCGCCGGGGCTTGTAGTAAATACGACGCCCTCGCGCTGTACGCCCTGTACCGGGTGAATGAAACGCGGCGACCAATCTGGCGCCCATTCTGCCTCGCGCACCGGTCCAAAAAGCGGCGTTACATCCGAGACCGAGCCGTTCAATATGATTGTGAAAGATTGCGTCCGCTGTTCGACCGTCGCGATCCCGGCTTCTCCAGCCAATGCTCTTTGAACTAGCGCAACGCCCCACGCCCATATCATAAAGTAAGTTCTCATAATATATTACGATATCGTATTATACGATATCGTCAATTATAATTCCCACTTCGTTTTTGGGACAGATGCGTGTCGCGCAATAAAAGAGTGCACGAAAACCGTTCCGGCGAAAAAGAAGCTCCGTTATTTGCTCGAAGAGATTTTGCGTTGGCAGACCTTCGATGACCTCAGTGAGTTCATTTGAATTGTAAGGGACCGAGCTGGCTTGGTATTCTCCTGTGATGCACCCACACACCCGCCTGTTTTCTTTTCTCGTGATCAGTTGCCTGCTTTTCGCCCCGCTTCTTTGCGCCCAGGACAATCCGCTGAATGATCCTGATTTGAAGGAGATGTTAAAGCAGGCGCAGGAAATGCAAAAAGAGGCCAAGAAACTGCAGAACCCAGCGCCATCGGACACAAAGAAGAAACTCGCGGAAATGCTATCGCAAGCGAAGGAAGAAGAAGCACGGCAGGAGCAGGAGGAAAAACGTGAAAAGGAGAAATTACAGGCCGCGCTGAAGAAGCAACTCGAGGCGCCGGGACCGGTCGTGTTACCCGATTGGACACCGGCTACCCCAGAATTCAAGGCTGCTGGAGCGCCAGCGAGAAAAATCGTAGATGACGAAGTAAAAATCGTTCAGACCGGTACCTCATCCCTTACTCCAGAGAAAATAGCGGACAGCTGGCAAGCGACGGCGGGCGCAGCGAACAATCTCAATCAGAGCCTTAACAAGATCAATGTTAACGGCAAGATCACGAGGATCTTGTTTCTCAGCACGCGCACCGATCCCAGGCAAGAAGTGGAACTCGAGGCTAGTCGCGAGCCGGACAGTAAAATTACACAGGTCGAAATCTCCTCGCCGTTGCCAAAGCCGGATATCGAAAGCCAATAAAATCTTTGGCACAAATGAGAAACTTTGCGAGCTTGACTGCTTACAGCAGTCAAGTTTATCTTGAGGTGTGAAGCGCCAAGTGGCAGTCCTCGATGTGCTATTCCCCAACGTGCGCGCGAACATGCTTCGTTTGCTCTTCTGCACTCCGCCGAAGGAGCATTATGTGCGTGAATTAATGAACCTTACCGGGCTCGCGCTTTGCACTGTTCAGGACGAGTTGCGTAAACTGAACACGGTTGGCCTCGTGACCAGCTGGTCAAATGGTTATCGCCGCTATTACAGGGCTAACCAGGCGCATCCGCTCTTTGCTGACCTGCGCCACGTTGTGCAAACCTGTGGACGCCTTCCAGCCGCAAAACACGCGGTGTTGCACCGAAAGCAGTCCCGGAAGAGGAGGCACAAGCGCTGGCAACAACGGGCGACTGCGCTGTCGGCCGATCGGCCGCCGAACTGGGAGCTGTTCTCGCGGCGCAAACGCCCGAACACTTGACTGCTTAAAGCAGTCAAGTTTTGGCGGACTCGTAATCGCTTTCCTCGGTTTCCTGTTTCGCGGTGTTGCCTGCTAAATTGCGGATTGACGAAGGCACGCGGCGGGTGATTTTGATTGAGCTGCTCCGGCAGCTAACCAAAGACATTAAAAATTAAGCCACTATTATGAGCGACACATACGTTCCAATGATCAGCTCCGGCGTTTCTGGGCCACTTGGGGTTCTGCATCTGCCACGTCTCTGGCTCAAAGTCTCCCTAGAAGCGCAGGGTAAACTTGCAGATGGTTATCCGGGAATTGGCAGAGGCTTTGATGCCATGACTTGTGCCACACTCGGACTCGAAGAGCAGTCGGTTAAAGATTACATCAAACAAAATAAACCGACCTATCCCGAATTCGAAGCCTGGGTAAAGAAAAACGCCAAGTCACTCAATCGTGACGCGATTGAAAAGCATAACGCCGCAGTGCGCGGTTACCTTCACGACGATGAAACGCGCAAGGGTGTTTTGGGGGCTTGCGGCCTTGCGGATGACGCTTCGGCTCCGAAGGACGCGGTGAATCTAAACAATCTCGACGATTGGTACGAGTTTTACCGAGCGGTACTGACGTAAGCGAAACAAGGCGCCGAACGCCTGACGTCCAACGCCGAAGATTGAACCGAGAGGCGGTGGAAGCGATTCTCGATATTGGATGCTGGATATTTGATCGGATCACACAAATCCGTTTCGTATCCAGCATCAAGCATCTAGAATCCAGAATCGATGCACGCAGCCCCGACTAAAGCACCAGCATTTCGCAAGACGACTGAGACATTCACAGCTGGCGCCAAGAGCTTGGCACAACGCTATTTTGTCTCCCCGGAGATTTTTGCGCAGGAACAAAGCAAGATTTTTTCCGAGCAATGGATTTTGGTTGGGCATCAAAATCAGATCCCAAAAGCGGGTGATTATTTCAGCTCGGAAGTCGCTGGCGAAAGTTTGATCGTTGTCCGTGACCACAGCTCGACAAGGGAGCCGGCGGGAGCCGAGCGACCTGGACGGGCTGCGCGGAGCGTTGACAAGCGGGAAGCGAGTCAATCAATCCGCGGCTTTTACAATGTTTGCCGTCACCGCGGAACGCGGCTCCGAGAAGATCAAACCGGACACGCGTCTGCGATTCAGTGTCCTTATCACGCATGGACGTACGGACTCGATGGACGACTGGTTGGCGCGCCGCACATGGATGGCGTTCCCGGGTTTGATAAAACGGATTATTCATTGTACCCGGTGCGCCTGTCGCTCTGGGAGGGATTCATCTTCGTCAACCTCTCTGACTGCCCTACCTTGCTGGACAAATGGTTCGCGCCGCTCGCAGAAAAATTCTCACATTGGAATTTGCCGATACTGCGCTCGGCGAAACGGATCGATTACAACGTGCAGGCGAATTGGAAGCTGATCTTTGAAAATTATTCGGAGTGTTATCACTGTCCGGGCGTGCATCCGGCGCTTTCGAAATTATCGCCGTACGATTCAGCGGAGAATGATCTGACTGAAGGACCTTTCCTGGGAGGATTCATGAGCATCACGAAAGGGAACAGTCTAACCACGAGCGGTAAATCTTGTGCCTTGTCAGTGGGCGATTTCGGCGACGAAGATTTCCATCGCGTTTTTTATTATTCCATTTTCCCGAACATGCTGCTCAGCTTGCATCCGGACTACACGATGGTGCATCAGCTTCGTCCGCTGTCGCCAGACCGAACGCTGATCCTGTGTGATTGGCTTTTTCATCCCGAAGCGTTCGAGCGAGAAGATTTCAAGCCGGACGACGCGATTGAGTTCTGGGACATGACGAACAAGCAGGACTGGCACGTATGCGAGTTGAGCCAGCAAGGCATTGCCTCCCGCGCGTACGAGCCGGGTCCCTACTCTCCGCGGGAGAGCATTCCCGCGGCATGGGATCGTTATTATCTTCGCTTCATAAATTGAGGCGACGACTCTACTATCCAGTAAGGCTATGCCGCCACCCCTGACTTACGCGAGCTACCTCGATCTGGAGAAGCTGCTTACGCTTCAGAGACCACGCTCAAGTCCGCCGGAACACGATGAGATGCTCTTCATCATCATTCATCAGACGTACGAGCTGTGGTTTAAGCAGTTGCTGCATGAGTTCGAGAAAATAAAAAGAGACTTTTCCGCGGGCGATCTTTTTGGCGCGATTCACGCATTCAAGCGTGTACGCACAGTCATGAAGGTCTTGGTCGCCCAGGTGGATATTCTTGAAACAATGACGCCGTCGTCGTTCTCAAGTTTTCGCGACCGGCTCGAGACGGCGTCGGGATTTCAATCCGTGCAGTTTCGAGAAATTGAATTCGCGCTGGGATACAAACGCGCATCGACCCTCCATTATCTGAAGCCGGATTTCCCAGAGTACGATCGGTTGCAGAAACTGCTTGGCGAACGGAGCGTGGTCGATCATTTCTATGATTTTCTTGCCACGCGTGGCGCGCAGATTCCGGCAGACTTGAGGAATCGGGACGTGACTAAATCAAATGAAGCCGACGAGCGCGTGCAGGAGGAAATTCTGCGGCTCTACAAGAATTCGCCTGAATGTTCGATTCTCTTCGAATTGATGACCGATTTTGACGAAGGCCTGCAGGAGTGGCGTTACCGGCATATCAAACTGGTGGAGCGGACCATCGGGGCCAAGAAAGGTACGGGTGGATCGCCTGGCGTCCCGTTCCTGAAAGAGTCATTATTCAGGTCCATCTTTCACGATCTTTGGGCTATCAGACACGAAATGTGACGCTGTGGCCTTGTTGAAGGGTTGACGGTTGAAGCCGTAAAACTCGGATCACGCAGAAAAGTTATACCCGCCTCAATGCTTTAACGAATCACGTTGCCAAGCCGAGAAATTCGCGGGCGCTCCCCGAAAGCAGTTGTGCTTTCTCTTCGGCCGAAAACTCCGTCGATTCGATCAGCTGACCCGCTTTGGCTTCGCCTAACGGAAAAGGATAATCGGAGCCGAGCGCGACGCGTTTCGGGCCAAATAGCTTGAGCAGGATTTTCAATGCCTCGATGTCGTGAACAAGTGAATCGACGTAAAATCGCGCAGGCACTTTGTCGGTCGCCAGGTAACTTCGAGGATTAAGCTTGTTCTCAATCGCGACCAAATCGGGGCGAACGTAAAAGGCGTGCTCGATGCGACCGATCGTGAATGGAAATGCGCCACCGCCGTGGGCGAAAGCGACACGTAATTTTGAAAATCGCTCAAAAACGCCCCCGAAGAGCATCGAACAAATCGCAAGACACGTTTCAGCCGGCATCCCGACAAGCCAGGGCAGCCAGTATTTGGGCATTCGCTCCTTGCCCATCATATCCCATGGATGGACAAAGACAGCGGCGTTCAATTGCTCCGCGGTTTTCCAGACAACGTCAAGCGATCGATGATCGAGGTTTCGGCAATCTGAGCCGTGGCAATGTTCGTTTGGGTCGACATGTGTGCCGATTTCAACTCCGCGCAAACCTAGCTGGCTAACGCAACGTTCGATTTCTTGAGCGGCCAGATCGACATCTTGCAAGGGGACCGTCCCAAGACCGGCGAAGCGATTTGGATTTTCCCTGACGACTTCTGCGATGTGATCGTTTAAGAATCTTGAAAGATCGAGAGCGTCTTTCGGCCTCGCCCAATAACTAAACATCACTGGCACGGTGGAGAGCACCTGCATTGAAACGCCAGCAGAGTCCATCTCCTCGATCCGGCGCCTCGGGTCCCAAACGTTGTCCGTAATCTCGCGGAAGACGCGGTCTCCGATCATCATCCGAGCGCAGCAAGACTTGTAATGATCAAGCCTGACGAATCCGCTGTAACCGTATTTCGCGTCGAGGTCCGGCCAATCCCGCGGCAGAATGTGGGTATGGAGGTCGATTTTCATTCGAAAGGAGCAAACGTCCAACACTCAACGTTCAACGCCCAACGTCGAAATCGGAGAGAATCGCACTGTTATTCTTGCTCCTGCTCGAGTTCCTACAGCGATTTCATCGGCTGCGGTTTTTCGACTTTCGCGCCGCACTTCTTGCAGGTACGCCGCTTATCGTCATTCCAGAAATCGAGCATGGCCTGGCTGAAGTGCTCAACGATATCTGCGCAGTCGAAATGGATGTCTTCCACCAATGAGCCGCAATTTTCGCAGTAAAATATCACGTGTTCCTTTTCTCCCGGCGGCCGGCGCCGTTCAACCACGACACCAATCGTATCCGGCGGCCGCTGTGGCGAGTGCGGCACATTTGGCGGGATAAAGAATGTTTCGCCTTCTCTGACAATGTGGTCCACGATGCGGTCGCCTTCGCGAACGCGCACCTTGATGTCGCCTTTCAGCTGGTAGAAATACTCCTCCGAATCGACAAGGTGAAAATCGTTCCGCGCATTGGGCCCTTTGATCACCATCACGAAAAAATCACGGCCGTCGTAGAGATATTGGTTGCTCACCGGCGGTTTGAATTTGTCGCGGTTTTCTTCGATCCAATTCTCCAAATTAATCGGCGGTTGAACAGTCTGCATCACGCAGAGCGTATTGGGATAAACGCACAGCGTCAAACGGCGATGGCGAGTCGCGAATACATGGGCGAAGCCCCCCAGATCGGGGACCATAATTTAAGTTGAAGCGGTCTAACTAAACGCTGATAAATATGCGCCCTCATGAACCCTCGCTCTTTTGTCCGCATCGCAGGTGCAGGCCTGATCGCCCTGATCGTTTGCGGTTGCGAGACTTTGCCGGAGGGCCCCTTTCCACGCGCCACTGAAGTGGGTTGGTGGCATGGCGAGGATGTGTCCGGCCCGGCAAAGATCGTTGTTCATATCGGCGAACAGAAAGCGTACTTTTACAAGGGCAAGAGTCTCGTCGGCGAAACGACTGTCTCCACGGGAAAACCTGGGTTTTCTACCCCGCCCGGCCATTACACTGTGGTTTCAAAGGACACGGGCCATGTCTCGACGGTATTTGGTGATTATGTGGATGATTACGGCAACGTCGTCAGATCAAACATTGATTCCCGAAAAGATCGCCAGCCGTCCGGGACACATTTTGACGGCGCCCGAATGCCGTATGCGATGTTTTTCCGCGGCGGCTACGCGATGCATCAGGGTTACGTTCCGCCGTTTGCCGCGTCGCACGGTTGCATTCGTCTGCCAGGGCAGATGGCGGTAAGATTTTTCGAAAACGCTCCGGTGGGCACGCCAGTAACGGTCAAGGAATAGAGCTGCGCGAGGACTGACAGCTTCTCCTCCGGAGAGAGCGCGAACAGGTTGTGCTACTATAGGGTCGTGGCATGAAGGGAAGCATTATTGATGACGATCGCAGCGGCGCGATGCGATTGAGCGTTGAAGAACTGCAACGCTACTCGCGTCACCTCATCATGCCCGAGGTTACATCCGAGGGTCAGAATCGACTCAAAGCTGCGCGAGTCTTGTGCATCGGCGCCGGAGGACTTGGATCGCCGGCCGCACTTTATCTGGCAGCCGCCGGCGTCGGCACCCTCGGCATTGTCGATTTCGACGATGTCGATCTGTCCAATCTTCAGCGGCAAATTCTTCATGGAACGAAGGACATCGGTCGGGGCAAACTCGAGTCGGCAAGGGACCGGTTGCACGACATCAATCCCCAGATTGAGACCGAATTGCACAAGTGCCGTTTCTCCAGCGACAACGCATCTCAACTTGTCGCCAAATACGACGTGGTTGTTGACGGATCGGATAATTTTCCGACGCGATATTTGTCAAACGACGTCTGTGTTTTCGCGAACAAGCCGAATGTGTACGGTTCAGTATTCCGGTTTGAGGGACAGACAACGGTGTTCGCCCCCCATCTGGGCGGACCCTGCTATCGCTGCCTTTTCCCAGAGCCGCCTCCGCCAGAGTCCGTTCCGAACTGCGCGCAAGCCGGAGTGCTTGGCGTTTTGCCCGGGATTATCGGAATGCTGCAGGCAATTGAGACATTAAAACTAATTTTGGGCATCGGCGACTCACTCGTTGGACGCCTTCTCCATTTCGATGCGCTTAAGGTAAAATTTCGCGAACTCAATCTGCGGCGTGACCCGCAATGTCCCGTCTGCGGTGAAAATCCAACAATCTTCTCACCGATTGACTACGAACAGTTTTGCGGAGTGCGCGACGAGGGAGAGATATCGGAGATGTCCCCACACCAACTAAAGCGGAAGATAGATGCAGGAGAACCATTCGAATTAATCGACGTGCGGGAACCGTTCGAATACGAAATTGCCCGGATTGATGGCGCAAAACTGATCCCTTTGGGAGAAATTTCCGAACATTTAGACGAACTGAGCGGCGAGCGACCGATCGTAGTTCATTGTCACACGGGGAAGCGCAGCGCGCAGGCCGTCCGACTGCTGCAGCAGCGTGGCTTTGCCAATGTTTACAACCTCGAAGGTGGAATCGATGCGTGGTCGGACCAAATCGATCCAAACGTGCCCAAATACTAAGCGATGTCTCAGTTAACACTGTGGCTTCACCCCCGGGCATAGCCGTTATGAAATGGAAGCGTTTCAACGGCTCTCTTTTGATTTGAGTGGCAAGCCGTTAAAACGGTTCAGCCGCACGGATCGTGTCTCTCACCGGGCTGAAGCCACTGTGTTAATGCCACTACTTTACCGCGGCAGCGAATTGTTCGGCACTTGGGACTCCATGCCATTGAGCGATTAATTCGCCATTTCGTCCGAACACAAAAACGCCAAAATCCGTTGCTCTCTCCGGCTCGCCAAACTGTGACGATACCGATCCATCAAAATCGGTCGCAACGAAAATGTCTTTCCGCGCATCACGTGCAATCTTCTTTCCGTCATATCGGGACTGAAGCCGTTTTGCTTCTTCGTTCACCCGGTGCCGGATGAGTGCGGTAGCGAACCTTTGCCCAACCACAGTATGTCTTCTCGCAAAACGAATAATTGTGATCATTCTATAATCCGGGTTGCCCAGGCAATGTTCCGGGACACTGTCACCCACGGTGTGTGCCTTTTCTCTGTCTGCAGGGGTGGTCAGCACGATTACGGTCACATGTCCGTCAGCTGTAGAATGTTTGTTTCCATCAATATCAACAAAACTGAGCGGGTAGGTTGCTCCGATGGAAAGGGCTCCATGTATACGCGCCGCTGGAAGCAAAATTAATGTTCCGATAACGAAAAAGAATTGAAGTGTGCGTGGGCTCACAAGTAAGCAAATTGGCGACAATGTCCTTCGCTGACAAGATTCGACCTGTGTGCTCGCTTTTTCCATTGCCGGGGATGATGAATGCGGCCTGGGTTTGGTTGTCGATCCTTTTGCTCGTTGGCTTAACTGCCTGTGATCGCATGGGGGGCTCGCGCCATGCGCAGCTAATCCAGGACGGAGACGCCAAATCCACCCAGGGAGACTTTGCGCGCGCGATTAACTTGTATGAGGCGGCGCTCGATGATTCCGAAAGCATTCGGAATGCTGAGGTTCACTACAAGCTGGCTCTTCTTTATGACGACAAGCTGAACGACCCTGTCAGCGCGCTGCACCATTTCAGGCGTTGTCTCGCACTAAGTCCGACCGGCGCTCATGCCACTGATGTCAGAAACTCGATAAAACGTGATGAGATCGCCGCGCTGACGGCGTTGTCTGGCGATTCCGTCATCACTCGATCGGAGGCGGCCCGTTTGCGAAACGAAAATCTTGATTTGCACAAACAACTTGAAGCGCGCGCCGTGCCGGCGCGAAGTGTGACCGATAGATTGCAGGAAGACAACACCAGCTCAAAAAAAACCGCCCCCAAGAAAGGAAGTCCAAGCTACGTCGTGCAATCAGGCGACACGCTCTTCTCCATTTCGCGAAAGTTTTATAAATCGCCCAAGCGCTGGAAAGAGATCCTGGACGCGAACAGGAAGAGTATTCGCGATCCCAAAAAACTCACGGTGGGCCAGACCCTGGTTATTCCGTAGATGCTTTGGGGTTGCCCCGGGACAGTGATCGCGGAATTCTAGAACTTCACCTGCAGGGCCACTGCGCCACCAAGGTTGGCCACTTGGTAATCAAAAACGCTTTGGTTCGATTGGCTGGCCGCCAAGGTGCTCACCGCGCTCAAGGTAAGATATTTGTTCACGCGGTAGTTTGCGGTAAGCGCGAGAATTTCGCTGATGTCATCGCGGCCTCCTTCATAATACTGCCGCACCACGACAGTACCAAGGGCGTTGATGAAAAAGGAACGGGTGAGAGCCGCCGAATAACTGAGATAGGTCCCATAATCGCTTCGCTGCGCTGAAATCGCATTGATGTTTGGTGGCTGGCCGGACTCCTGGGCGGCAGCGCTGATATTTGCAAACGCGCCCAAAGTGAGCGTCTGCGCGCGATCAAGCTGAAACGGAACGGAGGCGTCTATGATGAAGGCGTGGTTTTGAAAGAAAGCTGCAAAGCTGTTTTTCTCGGTCAGCCGGTTGTAGTCATAATCGACGCGCAAGAGTAGATTATGCCACTGCGGCACGAGATATCTCAAGCCGACTTCGACATCAAAGCTTCCAAAATTGAAGTTGTCGAATCGATCGTAATAAAACAGCTGCTCACGGACATCGACCAGTCCGTACAGCGTGCTCGTGATTCGCGGCTCGTAAAAGGCTGCTACTGTCGGGGCGACGACAAAATCGCTCTGCTCGCCGCTCCGCGTAAGGGCAACGTTTGACGTCCAGTAAAATGGCGTGCCGGCGGAGATCGTGAACGGTTGATACCCCTCGACGCGCTTGAGGACTTGTTGTTCGCCGAGATCGGCATCGCCGGGCGCGGCGGCGACGTTGCCCCCTTCTGCACCGCTTGGAGGGACCGTGGAAGGAAAGGCCGACGGAGCCTGCTCGCGTGTCAACTGCGCCTGGTTCGCCGTCTGCGCCGAGCCCTCATTTGCCGAGATAAAAACGAGCACGCACAACGTCGTGACGAACCCGCACAAATGAGGGTCAAAGCGAAGTCTCACAAGCGCGACCACCTGCTGCCTGGTTCGCCCTTGATGCCATTAATTTTCTCAGCCATATCGATGAGCAGGTTGAAAATGCCAACTACCTAATAGCTAGAAGGCTCGCGCGCCGGAACCAAGACGATTATTGATGACTCCGCGATCGCGCATATGCCGAATATCCGCCATATCGCGGTCTGCTTTTATCATACGACTGACATTGAGGCGATCGGCGTTGGCCGCATGGCTATGTTTATCGCGGGGAAGCCTAAGCCTTCCATCAGGGCCAGGAACACCACCATCGAGCAGAGAAAGCAACTGCCCGCTGTTTGGAACATTGATGACTGTCCTGGACCTCTTCCCGTTGCTCGGGTTGCCGGGTGACGGAGCATCAAACGGCGGGGCCTTTGAGAGTGGCTGCGGCCTGTTCGCACCCGAGCCGGCAAACGTCCCAGTGGTGGAGCCATTACCGCCGAAGCCAGTATAATTCGCGTTGTTGGTATAAACATCAGCCGGAGCCTTGCCGCCAATAGTCACGACTACGTTGTCGAAAATCGTAATTGAATTCGCCGCGAGAATCTTTGTGCCGTTCCCGCCCAGCGTGACGTTCGAAAGGAAGTTGAGTTGGCCATTACTTCCCGGCGCGTAAAGTTTCAAGGTGGTATCCGCCGAGAGCATGCCACCGCCGATATTGAGCACGCCGTTTGCGCCGAAAACTCCGGCTTTCAGTATATCGGCGTGGGCGCTGGCATTATTAAACGTGATCGCTCCATTCCCATCCATGTAGGTGAGAAATGTACCACCTACGTTGTAGTTACCACCGTCAATCACAATCGCGCTGGCCTGCCTGCAATCTGATCCATTGTTCCGCCGTTGTTTTCAATGTCAAAAAGCGCTTGCCCATGAGTAGTGACATCGCCGGATACTGCCAGACTGATAATGCCACCCGTACCGATTTCAGCCGCCCCGTTCGTGCCGTTATTCAGGAGCTGAAGCGTGAGGTTATTAGTGGTAAGATTTCCTCCGATTGCGGCAAAGATGTTCGCCCCATTAACAACTTTATTGTTGTTGTTGTTAATGAAAAGTATCGTGTCGCCACCCACGTCTGTTGTCAGATTATTTCCTACGCTAACCAAGAGATTGGCTCCGGAATCAACGGTTTGGCGAAGAGGAGTGATTATCTCGAGGTCAACTCCACCAGAGTTCGCATCGTTGTGAGCTAGCAGGTCGTTGCCAACGAAGAGCGTCACATTTTCGCCATTTTGTTGTGGAACTTCTTGGCCGTGGTCGACTACGAGCGACAGATCGGCTGCGCTCAAGTTGCCACCCACGCGAAGATCGATGTTAGCACCGGTTCCTGATTGCGCAGTCGTCGACGTTAGCAATGCAAGCGAGCCGCCAACGGTGAGATTTCTATTCGCCAGGACATCGATATTAGCTCCGGCTGTTAAGTTACTAATATCGGTGG